>Ga0310345_10003405_pt1 | contig 15152 bp, 10 predicted proteins | sample HC15DNA20500_MG_FD_204667 | JGI IMG/M metagenome (GOLD analysis project Ga0310345, IMG submission 204667) | Marine microbial communities from station ALOHA, North Pacific Subtropical Gyre - HC15-DNA-20-500_MG | ecosystem: Environmental > Aquatic > Marine > Oceanic | place: Pacific Ocean: North... | reverse complement strand
GAGGTCATGCCGGAGTTTTCCCTCGACATGATTACGGTGCAAGTGCCATATCGCGGTGCGGCACCAGAGGAAGTCGAGGAGGGTGTGTGCATTCGCGTTGAAGAAGCGATTCTGGGACTTGACGGCATCAAAGAGGTCACATCGACCGCTAGTGAAGGCTCAGGGCGGATCACAATTGAGCTTGAGGCTGGTGCCGACGTTCGCAAGGTGTTAGATGATGTGAAATCTCGCGTCGATGCGATTGACACCTTCCCTGAAGAGGCTGAGAAGCCGATCATCCAAGAGATTACCAATCGCAGACAAGTGATCAATATCGCTGTTCATGGTCATGTCGATGAAGTCAGTCTAAAAGCGTTGGCCGAGCGGGTTCGGGACGACATCACGGCTCTACCCGGCATTACACAAGTCGACGTAGCCAATGCCCGTCCCTACGAAATTTCAATCGAAGTCTCCGAAACATTACTGCGCCGTCATGATTTAACGTTCGATGAGGTCACACAAGCGGTGCGCCGGTCATCGCTCGACCTGCCCGGCGGTTCCGTGAAGACGGATGGCGGCGAGTTCTTGCTGCGAACCAAGGGCCAGGCCTACCGCGGGCACGAATTTGAAAACCTGGTGCTCCTTACCCGCACTGATGGTAGCTATCTAACGCTGGGCGATGTCGCGACCGTGCTTGACGGATTTGAAGACACCGTCCAGTTCTCACATTTTGAGGGCGAGCCAGCTCTCATAGTCCAGGTCTACCGCACTGGCGAGCAGGGTGCAATCGACGTGTCTGATACCGTCCGTACCTACGTGGAAACCAGTCAACCTCGGATGCCCGAGGGGGTCTCCCTGACCGCGTTTGGTGACCAGGCGCTCATCCTAAAGGACCGGCTGAACTTACTCGTTAGAAATGGCCTCACCGGATTCGCCCTCGTCTTTATTGTCCTAACGCTGTTTCTGAGATTCAGTTTGGCGTTCTGGGTCAGTCTCGGCATCCCAATTTCGTTCCTTGGTGCCCTCTGGCTCCTTCCTGGTCTCGACGTATCGCTGAACATGATGTCGCTCTTTGCTTTCATTGTCGTCCTGGGAATTCTGGTTGACGACGCCATCATCGTCGGCGAGAACGTCTACGCACATCAACACCGCCACGGAGACCGAATGCGTGGCGCGATCGAAGGCACTAACGAAGTTGCCGTGCCGGTGATTTTTGCAGTCCTTACCTCAATCGCTGCCTTCGCGCCGTTGCTAGTGGTGCCAGGCATTATGGGAAAGATGATGGTCACCATGCCGCTGGTGGTCATTCCGTGCCTGTTATTTTCCCTAATCGAATCACAGCTGATATTGCCCGCTCACTTGGCGCGTGGAACACCCCGCCCGCCCCGAAACACTTGGGCTCAACGGATGCGGAACCGGATTGATAGCGCACTTAAACGGTTTATCGATCGGGTTTATCGTCCGTTACTCGAACACGGCATTCAAATGCGCTATTTGACGGTGGCCATCGCCATTGCCATCTTACTGCTCACTGGCGGTCTTGTGGGAGGCGGCTGGGTCCGCGTTGTCTTCATGCCGCCCGTTGATGCCGACTACTTGTCGGCATCGGTCACCATGCCCCAAGGAACACCGGTTGAGGTGACCGAGAGCGCCGTGCGCCACTTGGAAGAAACGGCCGAGATACTCCGGACGGAATTCAGGGAAGAAAACGGACGAGAGCTCTTTCAGTATGTCTACGGTCTAGTTGGTAGCAGTTCGCCGAATATGATGGCCAGCCCGATGGGGTCTGGCGACCAGACACGTGGTGCCTCTCATCTCGGCGGCATCTTCATTGAGTTGACAGCAGCTGACGAGCGCGGTATTGGAAGTGCGGAGGCCCTGAATCGCTGGCGTGAACTGGTGGGAATCATTCCCGACGCCGTTGAGGTGAATTTTGACGCTGAGCTGTTTATGGCAGGCGGAGACCCAATCAATGTGCAGCTCACTGGCTCGGACATCGACGAGTTGCGAGCCGCCAGCGACGTGGTAAAAACGCAATTAACAGCATACGCTGGCGTCTACGATATCGCCGACTCGTTTCGGCAGGGCAAACAGGAAATTAAGCTAAACATTGAACCAACTGCGGAGGTGCTCGGACTATCTCTCCAGGACCTCGCCCGCCAAGTCAGGCAGGCGTTCTACGGTGAGGAGGCACAACGCATTCAGCGTGGTCGCGATGATGTTCGGGTGATGGTGCGCTACCCCGAAGCGGAACGTCGGTCAGTTGGCGATCTCGAAAATATGCGGATCCGGACTCCCGATGGTCAGCAGGTCCCGTTTTCGCAGGTCGCTCGAGTCGAACCAGGCCGAGGCTTCGCATCCATTAAGAGGGTTAACCGACAACGGGCTCTCAATGTCACTGCAGCAGTGGACGAAACAACCACCACAGCTGGTGACATCGTTGCCGATCTAGATACCCGCGTCCTGCCTGAACTCCTCCTGCCATTCCCGGACATCCGTTACTCCTTCGCAGGGCAACAGACTGAATTGCGGGATTCAACAAGCGGCTTGACACAAGGCTTTATGGTGGCCGTGCTGTTCATCTATCTTCTCTTGGCTGTGCCTCTCAAATCGTACTCGCAGCCGCTCATCATCATGTCGGCAATTCCCTTTGGACTTGTGGGCGCAACGTGGGGCCACCTCATCATGGGCAAGGACATTAGCTTGTTGTCGATGTTTGGCCTAGTCGCGCTCGCTGGCGTCGTCGTCAACGACAGCCTTGTCATGGTGGACTTTATCAACCGTTTCCGTCGCCAAGCCGGGAACCTGACTCGTGCCGTACGTGAGGCAGGGGTCGCCCGCTTCCGGCCGATACTGCTGACTTCACTGACGACATTCTTCGGATTGCTACCACTTATGCTGGAGACCAGCCTGCAAGCACAGTTTCTGATTCCCATGGCTATTTCGCTTGCCTTCGGCGTGATCTTTTCCACCTTCATTACGCTCATACTGGTGCCCGCCGGCTATTTCATCATTGAAGACCTCAAAGGACTCTTCCTTACGCAGTACGATCTCGATTCCCTAGCGACGGAACCGAATGTGAAGGTTGGCCTCGAAACAATGGACCGTTGAAGGTTAGAGAACGTTGGTGGGTACAAATCGGTCGTCGACTTTTCTCCGAAACTCGGCACGTGGCTGCGTGCCAATATTGTGCGCTTTAGCCATATCCTTCACACTTCTGGCAGCCGACGATCAATCGGTGCTCGCCCTTGGCCGGGCAGCCCTTGAGAATCGGCAATACCGAGCAGCCATCACCCATCTTGAAGCTGCAACTGCGGCAGTCGCGGATGTTCCCGAAGCCTTCTATTTGCTCGGCGTGGCATATTGGGGCGAGGATCGTCCGTATCCCATGTCCGCTGACCAAGCGATTGTCGCGCTGCAAACTGCAATCGAACTCGACCGCGATGGACCTGTTGGAAGACTAGCCCTCGAACACCTTGCCTCGGTTTATCTAAGAAACGAACGGATGCCCGAGGCGCGGCGTGCCTATCAGCAACTCCTCAAGTACGAGATGCGAGAGGAGTTTGTTCTCCTTTATCTCACTCGGATCGACGAGATTGACCTCGACACCGGTCGATACGTACCCACAACGCAGAATCCCCGTAACGCCCGAGGGGAGATCATCGCCAACGTGGGACCGCTGGGGATGCACACGAATCAGTACTTTGAAAAGGGTCAGCACACCTGGGACCCAGTCAAGCACGTGAACTACTTTTCTCGAGCGATTGAAGCCGACCCAACGCTGTTTCAAGCGTATAACAACCTGGGGGTGGCCCTGATGCACCTAGGCCGCTGTCGCGAGGCCGTGCCTTATTTCGAGCAAGCACTGCAGGTATGGGACGCGACCCAACCAGCATCGGCTGGTACTTATATTGAACCCCACGTGTGGAGACTCCGCTGTTACCTCGAACTCGGAGACCTAGAGAAAGCTGTTAGCGACTACGAGGTGCTCCAGACGATTCCTGAATACAACTTCTTCGGCACGCTCTATACGATTCAATTGGCGATTGCGGCCGGTCAGGCAGAGAACGCAGTCCAGCCACTTGAGCAAGCACTCGCCGAAGACCCCGATAACGTTGAAGTGATGCAGACGCTGGCCTATGCATACGCAGGCGTCGGCCGGCGTGACGACGCGGCCGAAATGATGCTTGGGGCTCTAGCGGCGATCCCGCCCAAGAGCCCATTTTTCCGTCATTTTGTCGGACCCTGGACTCAGCAACTCAAAGCGTGGCAAAGCCAGTAACAGTTCAGTGACGCCTAGCCCGATGCTACAAAACCAATCCTGCTATTTCACAGCGATGAAGTCGATCTCGACGGCCGCTCCGATCGGTAGTGCCGCAACGCCCACGGTTGAGCGGCTCGGCTTAACGTCCACATCCTCAAAAAATTGTCCGTAGACCTCATTTAGCGCCGGATAGTTATTGATATCGTCAAGATAGACCGTGGCACGTACAACGCTGGCCTTTGTCAGTCCGGCTTCAGCGAGCAGACTCTCAAGATTCGATAGGGCCTGACGCGCTTGAGCCTGTAGACCCTCGTGCAAACTCCCCGTCTCGGGGTTAATCCCCACTTGACCCGAAAGATAAACCGTCTCTCCAGAATCCACACCAGGCGAATACGGTGCGAGCGGCCGTGCGCCACCGTAGAGTCCGCTGTGGCCTGACTGGGCGCCAACACGAGCCCCAAATCCAGCCCCTGCAACAAACGCCACCGTAATTCCCAGTGCAAACCCCGTTACTAAATACCCCCGAGAACCTAGCATTACCTCACCTCAATTGTTTTGATCGCTCTAAAAACGGAAACACGTCAGACCGGTTTTCGGCGACGCGCCACAAACGGGCTAGGTTATCAGAAAGGTCCTGGGGCTGTGCTAAACTGCCGTGTTCCCATCAGTGGACTTGCCCCGGTCATCCATGGTGAGTGTAGCTCAAGGGTAGAGCGCCGGTCTGTGGCACCGGATGTTGGGGGTTCGAATCCCCTCACTCACCCCATCATATTTTCCTACCGGTCTTTGACCTTTTCGCCTTGCGTTGAGTCTCAGGAATTTCTGAGTCGTAAGAGACACACCTGCAGCAGGAAGGCTTGGGGCAACAACTCCCATTCAGTGGATGACTTCGTCCTCAACATCATACTCAATATGCGGGATTTCCAATGTACGAACAGCCTCAATTGCAGCAACGATGATCTGGGCGTCACGATCACCATCCGGCCTCATACGTAGCCGTTTGTGAGTCGCCCGAAGCGCCCGAAGCACCCGAGAACGATCAAATCGTTGGCCCTGACAATGTTCACAGAAGCTCATGGCAGTCGCGTCCTTTCGTACCCTACTAGCCCAACACCAGGTGGTTGAACCGTGCCAGAGTCACCGAGAGAGCACACAGCCCATAGCCCATAATCTATTTTCTCCAGTCCTACCGCGCTTTCCCTCGGTAATGCGTCGACTGGGCGAAGAAGACCTCTGCCGATTCCATGACCGTCTCTGATAGCGTGGGATGTGGGTGAATCGTGGTCTTCATATCTGATGCAGTCGCCCCCATCTGGATCGCCAGTACACCTTCGGCAATGAGTTCACCGGCGCCGGCACCTACCATGCCAACTCCTACAACCTTCTCTGACTCACGCTCGACGATGAGCTTAGTCATACCGTCGATACGATTGAGGGTCACGGCTCGCCCCGAAGCACCCCAAGGAAACTTCGCGACCTTCACCGCTCGAGACTCCGCTTTGGCCTGTGTCTCGGTAAGACCGCACCAAGCGATTTCCGGGTCCGTGAAAACCACGGCTGGAATCGCGAGTGGTTCGAAGAGACTCTCGCTACCATGAATGACCTCGACGGCCAAACGGCCTTCGTGCGATGCTTTGTGCGCGAGCATCGGTTCGCCAACCAGATCTCCGATCGCAAAAATTGACGGTTCGGCTGTTCGACGCTGGCCATCGACCTGAACGAAGCCGCGTGTATCTAGCTGGACCCGCGTTTTATCCAATCCTTCGATCTTCGAATTTGGCCGTCGGCCTACCGACACTAGCACGCGGTCAAAAACCTGATCGGAGTTGCCTACCGCTTCCCCTTCCAACGCAACTTTCACCCCTTCATCTAAACTTTCCATCCGGACCACTGTGGTTCCAGGCCAAATTGCCTCGGCAAGACTAGCCATCCTTTTCTTTACCGGCATCACCAAATCACGGTCGGCCCCGGGTAGCAGGTCATCGGTCATCTCCACAATTGTGACCCGCGATCCGAGCGCAGCGTAAACGGTGGCTAGTTCGAGACCAATATAACCACCACCGACTACAAGCAACCGTGGAGGCACGTCACTGAGTTCAAGCGCGCCAGTCGAATCCATCACGCGATCGCTGTCGAATAAGAACTCGGTGGGAATTGCTGGACTCGAGCCTGTGGCAAGAATGACGTGTTCAAATCGGATCGTCTGATCACCGTTAGGACTGCGAATCGACAGCCTGTGCGGGTCGAGTATCGATGCACGGCCTTGGATGTAATTAACCTGGCGCTGACTCGAGAGGTGTCCCAATCCACTGCCCAGTTGTTCAATGACGCGATTCTTCCATTCTCGAAGGACTGGAAGGTCCAGTGTCGGAGCTCCAAACTTTACCCCTAAGCCTTCGGCACGTTCCGCCTCGTCAATGACATTGGCCACGTGGAGCAATGACTTTGACGGTATGCATCCACGATGCAGGCAGGTGCCCCCAGGATTGGGTGCCTCATCGACCAAGGTAACGCCGATGCCTAAATCGGCCGCGAGAAACGCGGCGGCGTAGCCACCAGGGCCGGCCCCAACGACAGCCAAGTCGGTAGTGCTCTCGGTCACAACGGTTCCTCCCGGTTAACGCTCCAGCGCGAGTCTAAACTGCTCCCTCTGGCCATATCCGTATGCCCTTGCTATTCGCATCCGCATATCTTTCCAGCATAGCATTCTCGGCAATCAGAGGCGGCCGAACCCCCAAACGATCGGCTATAATCGGTACTTCCCGGACGTGTCTACGAACTAACATTGCTCGAGCCACGAGAACCGTCAGGCTCCCTATGTCCAAATCAATCGCCAGACACACAGTGCCACAACAGTTTAGGCCACGGCTAGCGGTAAGGAGAATGCTGGTCGTCCTATGCAAGATCGCCGTTGTTGGGTGGTTCGGTAGCACAGCCCAAGCACAACCTGGCCAGGGTATCGTCGCTCAGCTACCAGGCACCAGCCCCTTCAACAGCACACTCACTGAGACCCTTGAAGCAGCTTGGGCAGAACGTCAGCCAGATTATCGGCCACGCACCCGCCATTTCAATACCGATGGGTCGCCACAATACACCAACCGGCTCTACCTTGAAGCGAGCCCCTACCTACAGCAGCACGCGCATAACCCGGTGAATTGGTATCCCTGGGGCGATGAGGCCTTTGAAGCAGCCCGACGTCTGAATCGGCCCGTATTGTTGTCGGTCGGGTACTCAACGTGCCACTGGTGCCATGTCATGGAGGAGGAGTCCTTCGAAGACGAGGAAATCGCTACATACCTCAACGAGAACTATGTAGCGATCAAGGTCGACCGCGAAGAGCGACCAGACATTGACGCCATCTACATGAGTGTCGTGCAGATGTTAACTGGCCAAGGTGGCTGGCCAATGACCGTGTGGCTCACCCCAGCACGAGAAGCTTATAGCGGAACAACTTACGTGCCTGCACGTGATGGCGACCGTGGTGCCCGCATCGGATTTTTCACAATGCTGGAGCGCCTGAAAGTGGCCTACGACAGACAGCCTGACCAAGTGGCGGCTGCGTCGGCTGAGATCACACGGCAGCTTGTTCTCCGGTTGGCACCAGTCCCTGGCGACGAAGAACTGAACAGCGCAAATACTCTCGATACGGTCGCAGCCTACTACGATGAACAGTTTGATGACCAATTCGGAGGTCTCCAGGGAACGCAAAAATTTCCGAGCGGAATGTCGATTCGGTTGATGCTCCGCCAGCATCGACGTACCGGCGACCTACGAGCACTCGACATGGCGACGCAGACGCTTGAGCAAATGGCCAGTGGTGGCATCTACGATCAAATAGGCGGCGGGTTTCACCGCTACTCCACCGACGCACGGTGGCTGGTGCCGCACTTCGAAAAGATGCTCTACGACAATGCGCTCCTAGTCACTGCATATTTGGAAGCCTACCAGGCAACTGGGCGTGATGATTTCGCAAGGACCTCGCGTGACATTCTTCGCTACCTCATCCGGGACATGACATCACCCGAGGGCGGATTCTACTCAGCCACCGATGCTGACAGCGTCGGTCCGAGTGGCCAGCGCCAAGAGGGCTGGTACTTCACCTGGACCCGAGATGAGCTAGAGGCAGCACTTGACGAGGAAGTATTCGCGTTAGTTTCGAGCTATTACGGCATCACTGCAGAAGGGAACTTTGCAGGCCGGAATATCCTCCATACGCCTAGAGCTCTTGCCGAAGTCGCCACCGAGTTAAATATTGAATTGAACATAGCGCAGCAACTACTTGAGGAAGCGCGTGAGAGCCTATACCAGGCGCGGGCTACACGGCCTGTACCGCTACGGGATGAAAAGATTCTAACGTCGTGGAACGCTCTTACAATCTCGGCGTTTGCACGGGCTGCTCTCATCCTCGCTAATTCGGATTACGCTGACCAGGCCACACGGGCTGCCGATTTTCTTCTCACGCACTTAAAGAATGACGGTCGCCTGTTCCGCAGCTACGCCGGTGGACGCGCCCGGGTTCCTGCTTATCTGGATGACTATGCTTTCCTCATCGCTGCACTCCTCGACCTCTATGAAGCAACGAGTGAGCCGCGGTGGATGGAGGAGGCTCTAATTTTCGATGAGGTCCTCGCTGCTGCGTTCGAGGATCCCCAAGGTGGTTTCTTCCGTTCAGGTAATGACCACGAATCGATGTTGACGCGAGAAAAGCCAGGTTACGATGGAGCCGAGCCGTCTGGAAATTCAGTACAGCTGTTAAATCTGCTGCGCTTGCACGAATTCACAACTGACGATACCTACCGGCAACGAGCTGAGAAGACCCTGCGGGCCTTCAGTACGCCGCTACAACAAAGCCCTGCCGCTCTGTCGGAGATGCTATTAGCGATCGACTTTCGCGCTGACACGCCGAAGGAGATCATCATTGTCTCAGCCGATACACCGTCCGCTGCTGAGCCGTTCCTAGCCGAATTCCGCACAACTTTCCTGCCTAATCGGATTCTGAGCGTTGTGGTAGAAAATGACCAATTCGATCGCCATGCGTCACTTATACCGCTTATTGAGGGAAAGTTTGCACGAGACGGCCGGACAACTGCCTACGTCTGTGAAAACCGGATCTGCGATCTCCCGACGACTGATCCCTCAGTATTCGCAGCGCAACTTCAAGCAACGCGCACACCGTGATGTGCCTGGCGTATCCCCCATTTGTTTAAGTGTCCTCCCCCACCCCACCGAACACTTCATTCGGTTCAGTCATGAGTGAAGTGCGTATTGGCATCGACCTAGGCGGCACGAAGATCGAGGGAATCGCCCTTGCTTCCGATGGAAGAACCCTATTACGGCAACGCGTACCTGCGCCACGCGACGACTATGACGCTACCGTTCAGGCGATTGTTGACCTCGTAAACTCCATTGAGCATGAGATCGGAAGTCAGGGTACCGTGGGCATTGGGACACCGGGTGCAGTGTCCCCTGCGACCGGCCGAATCAAGAATTCCAACTCCACTTGGGTCAACGGCCGTACTTTGTTGGAAGACTTAACGTCGCGCTTAAACCGTCCATTGCGCCTCGATAACGATGCCAACTGTTTTGCGCTATCCGAGGCGCTCGATGGTGGTGGAAAGGGTGCCCGCGTGGTCTTCGGTGTCATTCTTGGCACCGGCACGGGTGGCGGGGTGATCGTCGACGGACGACCGCTCGTCGGTGTGAATGCGATCGGCGGTGAATGGGGTCACAACCCTCTGCCTTGGCCCACGCCAGAGGAAATCCCCGGACCGCCCTGTTACTGTGGTCAACGAGGTTGCCTCGAAACCTTCTTGTCTGGTCCTGGACTCAGCCGGGACTACGAGGCTGATACTGGAACGTGGCGGTCGGCACCAGACATCGCGCAAGCTGCGCGTGAAGACGAACCGGCCGCTACGGCGGCCCTCGAAAGATACGAGAACCGGCTTGCCCGTGGGTTAGCAACGGTTATCAACCTGATCGATCCTGAAATTGTCGTTTTGGGTGGGGGCCTGTCGAACCTAGAATCACTCTATGCACGGGTCCCGGCACTCTGGACGGCGTATGTCTTTTCGGACCGTGTTGACACCCAACTCGTACGACCCGTTCACGGTGATTCGAGTGGCGTACGCGGGGCAGCTTGGCTTTGGGGAAGGACGGTATAATTCGTCGTGAGCAACCGGTATTAGTTCACATGACCGTGACGGTGCGCACTTGAGCCTCGAAGTTAACCACCAAGCCTTATATCAACTCACTAGGGAGACACCCGCATGACACCTCGCACATTCCTGATTGTTCTCGTCGTTCTAAGTGCCTGCACTCCGTCGTCTGACCAGACGTCGTCCAGTGATCCTGGTCAAGTAGAAGAAGCAGCGGTGATGGGTCCAACTGTCAGCGTCGACGAGATCGCCGACGACGTATATCGCTTTAGCTACAACAACCATCGCTCGCTATTCATTGCGACCACCGATGGGGTGCTCGTCACCGACCCACAATCACCTGAAGCGGCGGAACGATACCTCGAGGAAATACGGAAAATTACCGACGCGCCGATCCGGTATCTCGTGTACAGCCACTATCACAATGACCACGCGTCTGGAGGCGCCGTGTTCGGTGACGACGTCGTCACCATTAGCCATGAGAACGTCTTGACTCATCTCGAAGATGAGGGAATGACAGCGGTTAGGCCGCCAGACGAGACCTTCATCGACGAGATGTCCCTCACTATCGGCGACATCGATGTCAACCTGTCGTTCCCAGGACACTCGGAAACCGACAGCAACATCATTCTGCACGTCCCGTCGCGCCGTCTTGTATTCATCGTCGACACCCTATCCGTCCGGTCGCTTCCGTGGCGCAACCTCGCATCTGGAGACCTCGCTGGCTGGACTGCGGCACTCGAGACCCTAAGTCAATACGATGTCGATCAGTTCGTGCCTGGCCACGGCGAGATCGGAACTCACAACGATGTGCGCGAGCATCTCGAGTATTTCGAGACACTCACACGTGAGGTGACCGACCGAATGGACGACGGCCAGTCGCTAGAAGCCATCCAAGCTTCGCTCGAACTACCGCAGTACTCCACTTGGGGAGGCTACAACGAACATTTTGTACTGAACATCGAAGGCTTTTATCGTGAACTGGCGGAACAGCGCCAATGAACGTGAAGTGAAGGAGGCTAACTATGATTTGGGACCGTCGTGATTTCGTGAGAACGTCATCGTTGGCGCTTGTCGGGAGTGCTGTTGGACACCTCCCCCTACTAGCGCAGGACGCAACCCCACGCTTCGAAGAACTCCGCCGAAATGTGGGCGCGTTCCATATGCGTGGCGGCACGATTGGATGGCTGATTTCTGACAATGCACTCGTTGTCGTCGATAGCCAGTATCCCGATACGGCTGACGCCTGTTTGAACGGTCTTAAGATGCGTAGCTCTCGGATGATTGACGTCCTAGTGAACACGCATCATCACGGTGACCACACTGGTGGGAACAAAGTGCTACGTGCCGCAACCCGAGAAATTGTTGCGCATGCGAACGTGCCCGGCCTTCAACGCCGGCAAGCTGCTCAACGAGGCACTGAATCTGACCAGGCCTATCCGGATACCACGTTCGATGAACACTGGCAGATGGATACGGGTGATGAGGTAATCTCAGCGAAATACTACGGCTCAGCCCACACCAGTGGTGATGTCGTCGTGACTTTCGAGCGTGCCAATATTACACACCTCGGCGATCTCCTGTTCAATCGACGGGATCCATTTGTAGACCGTCCTGGTGGAGCCTCCATTCGTGGGTGGATTGAATTGCTACCGCAGGTCATCGACGACCATGAGCGCGATACACTCTACATCTTCGGCCATGCAGGTGAAGGGTTTCCGGTAACCGGTAACGCTGACGATTTGGTGGTCCAGCAACGTTACTTTGAATCCGTACTCGAACATGTGGGACGCGGAATTGCGGCGGGGCGGTCACAAGAACAGATCGTGTCGATCGAACAGGTTCCGGGCATGAACGAGCATAGGAGTACACCACCGAGTGTGGCTCGCGTGTTGAACGTGGCGTTCGAGGAACTAAGCGCTGAACAATAGTGACCTGTCTGCGACTTCGTGTCACACTTGCGCCGTTTTGGAGACCGCCGTTATGATTTCGTGTTGCGCGCCTGTAGCTCAGCTGGATAGAGCGCCGGGCTTCGAACCCGTAGGTCGGGGGTTCAAATCCCTCCGGGCGCGCCACCTTTTATCTATCGAGCATACATGTCGATCTCGCGCCCGTAGCTCAGCTGGATAGAGCGTTCGCCTCCGGAGCGAAAGGCCGCAGGTTCGAATCCTGCCGGGCGCGCCAACTTATTGCTGTCAATGAACTGTTTCTTCTGAAGCGTTATGGACCTAGCCAACGTAGTCGTAGTAGATTGACCAACGTTTTCCTGTGCGGTGGGCCGCTAGCTCAATTGGCAGAGCAGCAGACTCTTAATCTGAAGGTTCCCGGTTCAATTCCGGGGCGGCTCACCATTTTTCCTCAGTAAACTGCAAAAAGAAGACGGTGCGTGACCGCGCACCGTCCCTTGTGTGCCCCCAATGTGCCCTTTTGTCAAAACTACTCAGCGCAATTCACTGACTTGACGCGACCCCCTGACCCCCAGTTCTGTAGACCACCGTCCTGATACGTCAGCCGAAGGAACCTTACGGAACACAGGTCCAGATACCAGACTCTTGCGCCAATCGCCGCTCAGAGACCGTACCATCCATGAACCGTTCTACCAATGGAGTCAGATACTCGACAACCTCGTTGAAATCACCTTCCATTGAAAACGGAATCCGCCTGGCCAGTGCACTCGTGATAGCGGCAATGCGATCTCCACAATGTGCGAAGAACAGCGCCGCCAAAAAGGTCTCGTGGGTCCCTTGGTGTTGACGCCAATCCCCAGATGAAATCGTTGAATAACATTTCGAAGAATCAGCCAGTACGTAGGTCCATGCATCACGAAGTCGACCATCCCCAACATCCACCGTAGTCAGAATTCGGTAATACAGGGATTCCGAACCGTAGCCAGAAAATCCCTCCAATCGGTCAAGTCGCTCGAGTGCACTCTCGATATCTCGAAGTCGCACGAACTCGCCATGTACAAGATTCGATGAATCGCGTAGCGCTCCTGGAAATGCACCAAGGTCAACCATCCGACCTTGCATTGTCGCGAGTAACGTGCACTCCAAGTCTTGCCCTTCCGACAGAATTGAAAAGTTTGGCTCCTTGCGCATGAGCGTGCCATAGACAAACAGACCGTCCAAGGGCAACTCCGGCGTCTCACCCACAGCAGCCTGCTCAAGTTGCAGAGCATCGAGCCCAAACGACTCCCGGCCGCGTCGAACAATATCCACATAGTCCGTTCCTGGTTTCACATAGCCGTCTTGATGTCGACGATTAGGAACAACCGTATAGGTGACGGCCGTGACCATCTCACCGTTGTCACAGCACACGGGCACCGGAACACGTTCATAACAGTTAGGCGCTCCTTCTTTTCGATCGAGCACATTCCAGCCCTGCTCAGTCACCTCAAAGAGCTGTCCATCGACAAGCTGACCTTTGCGGGATTTGAGATCTAACACGCCGCCGTCACGACTCGAGGAGCGATAGCGAAAAGACAATTCGACGTCTAGAGCCTGTCCTTTAGAAACACCGTCCATACTCGTGAATGGAAATGATTGTTCGCGTTCTGCGCACCAACGACGGAGATCGTCTTGATCTAAGTTCGATCCGTAAGCAAAATAAAGATTCGAGTTCTTCATGTAAGTTCCTCCTATGGAGAACCCTATTCTTCTAATTCAGACCCCAGTTGTCCGTTTCAAAAGCGTTTCAAAAGACTGCTCTGTACCGCACCATAGGCGACTAGATCTGACGGCAATCTCACAACGCCACGGCCATCTAGGGAGTCCTCGGGTCTAAATCCAAGGCCGATTAGTTTTGTTTTTAATCGATTTTTAGCCTGACGATAAAGACCCCTTGGCCTTTGATTATTGAATAGCTCCTCAAGCTCCGCGTTCTCCATTTCACCATAACGAAGGAGCAAAGCGAGAGGTAGTAGGTACTCAAGGTGAAAATGATTAAAGTCGTTCTGGCGTCTTAATTTCAATTTGGAAATACGTTTACTCAATATAAAAAACAGCATGTCGGGATTAGCTTCATGTTCACTTTCCCGATCCTCTAGCTCTTGCATGGCAAAGTCTTTTGAGAGATGAACCTCACCGGTCGAGATTTCTGGGCCGACGATAACCCAATCGTCTGGTGGGCTTAATCCATCGTCCCGCCTACTGCGACCCTCAAGTTCGCCATACGGTAATCCAGTGAAGTACCCCGACAACTCCAACAGATTGAAAAGCTCGCCCTGTAAGTGGCCCGCAAGGTTTGTGTCGTCATTCGCTTCTGCCGGCTCGCGGTTTAGTTGTTGTCGGGCTTCGGTGAAGTCCTCCCTAAGCAGGTTTACTAATTGGTTTTGGCGTCCCTTCTCAGGTCCCGCTTTTAGAAGTCGCTCTAGAACTGCAATGTGATAGATCCGACTGCGTACTGAAAGAAGGTTGCAAGATGACGACTCAGCAAAGAGTGCTTCTGCCCGGGCTAGGTCTGGATTGGGGGATCGCAATAAAAGATGGGCGTAGCGGTAACTGGCTACATGTCGCAACGGACCTGCTATTGGCTTCGGCTCCGTCGCCGTTTTGTAAGCCCGTTCTGCACGTGTGAGCAGTGCTGAATGTCCGCCAGATCTAACGACTTTCTCGTTGTTTAGCTCGGTTAGAAGACTGTGAACCTCAAGCCGGCGCTGTTCGCGGTCGTCTTTGCGTGCAGTCTTCTTCGCCATTTGTCTGGGTGGCCCCTAAAACTCAGCCCAGTTCAGTCATGTGAAGTGTCTTGTGAAGGAC
>Ga0310345_10003404_pt1 | contig 15159 bp, 11 predicted proteins | sample HC15DNA20500_MG_FD_204667 | JGI IMG/M metagenome (GOLD analysis project Ga0310345, IMG submission 204667) | Marine microbial communities from station ALOHA, North Pacific Subtropical Gyre - HC15-DNA-20-500_MG | ecosystem: Environmental > Aquatic > Marine > Oceanic | place: Pacific Ocean: North... | reverse complement strand
GATCAATCGCCTGCAAGCCAAGCATCGAGCACGGTTCGCGAAGTTCGCTCGGGCGCGTCCCATGCCCATCGTGGTGCCCTTTACCAGTGACCGCAAGGACCGACAGGATGCGAAAGCCTCCGAACGGGCTTTGAATTACTACTGGGAAAAGCATGGCATGGAAACCAAATACCTCGATGCGCTGCTCTGGGCAGCGGATTGCGGGAAGAGTTTCTGGTGGGTGCATTGGGATAATGACGCGATTGTGCCCGTGAGTGAAGAACGCGACGATGGCACGATGGGCCTCGCTGATGAACAACTTGGGGATATCCGGGTTGAAGTGGGCAATGCCTTTGAGGTGCTTGTCGCGGACCCGAAGATTTCGCGCATCTCCGACCAACCCGAAATCATGCGGGTGAAGGTGCGGGATGTCGAGGACCTACGGAAGCGCTACCCCAGCTCGGCCAAGAAAATCCACGGGGACACCACCTACCATCATTACTTTGAGTTCGAGCGGCAGATGGCAACATTGGCAACGAGACCCTTGGGGTCCTTGGCAAGTTTGTCCATGCCGGTGGGCGAGAGTGATGGCTCGAATAAAGCGGAACTCCCCAAGGCATTAGTGAAAGAACTCTTCACGGCACCGAACGCCACCCACCCCAAAGGACGGTATGTGGTGGTCATTGGGGATGTGGTGGTGAAGAAGCAGGATGAATTGCCGTTTGGTTTCTTTGATTTGGAAAACCCCTTCCCGGTGGTGGAATTTCAGGACATGCCCCAGGTCGGGCAGTTTTGGACATCGACGTTCATTGAGCAACTGATTCCCATTCAACGTGCCTATAACAATCTCCGGGCGCAGTTGGAAGAACAGATTGACATGAACATCCACCCCAAGTGGCTGGTGCCCAAACAAGCACAGATTCCCGATACGGCATTCACCAACGCCACCGCAGAAGTGGTGGAGTGGAACTATATTCCCGGCATGCCGGAACCCCACGCCATTACGCCGGGGAATATCGCTGCCGATGCGTGGCGATTCGCGGGGATGCTCCGTGAGGAACTCGATGATGTCTCCCAAATCCAACCCTCGATTGAGGGGAAAGTCGGTTCAGCAAAAAGCGGATTCCAAACGAACCTCCTCCAAGAAGCCTCCGACGCGGTCCACGCGCCCGATGCGCGGGGTTTTGAACTGTCCATCCAAGACGCCGCGATAAAAATAAGACGGATGATGCGCTTGGGGTATACGTCTGAGCGCATGATGTCATGGGCCGGACGGAACTCCTCCCCGGAGGTATTCGCGTTTAGTAACGCACAGATTGATGAACATGCGTCGATTCGGGTGCAGGTCGGGTCAGCGATTGGTGGGCTGAAAGCCACACAAATCCAACAGGCCCTTGACTTGTATAGTGCCGGGTTGTTGGGTGATCCGAATGACCCCGAAGTCAAACGCAAGACCTTGGCATCGCTGGACCTGCGTGGGATGGAAGACGCGCAGGAACGGGCGAATCTGGACGAAGAACAGGCACGAGCGGAGACGATGGACATGCTCCGTGGTGAAGCGGTCACCGTGCCGCAGTTCTATGAGAATCATGACATTCACATCGCAGCGCATACCGAGGAGCTAAAAGGTCCTGCGGCAAAGACAATGGACCCGCAGATACGCCTCGACCTCCTTGCACATATTTTGTTGCATGTGAACTTTGTCAATCCACAGGTGGCCTTTGACCTGACCCAGAAGTATGAGTTGGGAGACCGACTCGTGCAACCGGGGTTGATCGAACCGCCACCGCCACCTCCTCCACCGGGCGTAGGCCCACCGGGAGGGGGACCACCTGGACCAGCACCGGGACCGCCGGGTCCTCCTGGCCCACCACCAATGGGACCGCCCACCGTGGGCTAATTCACTAACCATATGGAGTGAACTACCGTTATGCCTGATACCTTACCCTCGGCTGAAGAAACGCTTGAAGCGACTCAGAACACTGAGACTTCAGAAGCGTCATCTGAACAACCACACGCTGCCCCTGCGCTTTCCGATGACACCACCGTCAAGATGGACATCGGAGGAGAAGAGCAGAATGTCAGCCTCAAGGACCTGCGTTCTGGGTTCATGCGACAGCAGGACTACACCCAGAAAACACAGGCAACCGCTGAAGACCGACGCTCCTTGGAAGCGGCGGCCCAGCAACTCCAGCAACGCGAATCGGCATTAACAGATTTGCTGGCTGATCCACAGAAGCTCATGCAACTCGTCGCGGCTCGCGGAGGGCAACAGCAGCAGGAAGTGCCATTAGCTGATACAGATGTACCAACGGTTGGGACACTCAAGAAACTCTTGGGGGAATCCCAGAACCAAGTGCGTCAGGAACAACAGGCTGTGCAACAACAGATGCAACAACAGCAGGTTGTTCAGCAAATGGAAGCGACTGCGAATGATGCCTTCGGGGAAGTGTTCTACAACATTCCAGATTTGAAAGCGATCCCCTTTGTCGGGGATACGCTAAAGAAGATGGCCTTGGAGGACAACCCCAAAACGCTGGAAGAAATGCGATCATCGATTGTCAGTGCAGGGAAGAAGCTGTCAAAGCAGTTAAATATGAAACCAACAAAAGCTGCCAAGCCGCAAGCGGTCTCGCAGCTTCAATCGGGGATTGAACCACCTGGAGGATCTGTTGCCCCGCCACCACCAGACAAGACCTACGGCAAAGGCCGGAGTATTGACTGGGGGGACATCGATAAAGATGCCATGGCATGGGTGGAACAGCAAATCCAAGGAGGGAAATCCTAAAAGGAGTTCGTCATCATGGCGAATATGAATCTCACCACAGCCGCCAATGTGCTGAAGACCTTTTATCTTCCACCATTGCGCCGGTTGTTGAACAACCAGACGATTTTTTGGAATCGTTTGGAACGCAACGAGAACTTCAACGTAGAGGGAAAAAACTTTACGGTGCCGTTGCATGTCAGTCGGCATACGCAGGCTGGCGCGGGACGTGCTGAAGAAGGCACACTGCCAGCGAAGGATTCGCAGGGATATAACCAAGCGGTCGTTCCCGCCAAGTATATCTATACGCGTATCCAGATTTCGGGGCAGGTCATCAGAGCCACCAAGAGCAATGCGGGTGCCTTCATCCGTGCGGTGCGGTCTGAAGTTGAAGGCGCTACCCGAGATACCAAACGGTCAGCCAACCGACAGGCCCATGGTGACGGTCGGGATGCGTTGGCCTACTACGTGAGCGGGTCAGGGACCTCGGTTGTTGCTGATGACAACTTGGGGAACTCCTTTACCCATGTGGGGCCGAAGGCCACCACGGTTGACTTGATCGATGTCTCGGACAACTCGACCGTTCTCAACAACAGCACCACCATCTTGGCTGGTGCCGATGTCGCCACCGGGGTCACCATGACCTTGGGCGATTCCATCTCCGGGTCAAAAGCGGATGGGGACTATTGGGTGCTTGAAGATACCCTTGGGAACCAGATGACCGGGTTGGAAGCGATTGTGTCTGCATCGAATCCTCCGTTGTTGAGTGGTGGGTTGCATGGTATTGCAGTGTCAGGGAACAACTGGTGGCAGTCGCAGATTGTGGGCGATGACACCTCAATGGTAGACCTGCGCTTCGCGAACATGCAGCGTGTCATTTCCAAAATGTCACAGGCCAGCGATTATGATAAGGATGATATCGAGTTTGGTCTCGCCTCCTATTTCATGATCGATAAGTATTACGAACTCTGCGCGAATGAACGTCGTGCGGTGAACGTGATGCAGCTGGACGGTGGGTATGAAGGTGTGGAGTTCTCGGGGATTCCGCTGGTTGCGGATGCCCAGGCGAAGCACAATCGTATCTACTTCGTCGTACCAGATGCGTTGAAGATTTGCCGGATGTCAGACTTCGACTGGATGGACGACGATGGCGCGGTCTTGAACCGTGTCGTGAATACGGATGCGTATGAAGCAACGTTGTTCCACTATGGCGATATCGCTTGCGTGGCACGGAATGCCTTGGGCGCATTGGTCGGTCAGAACGAATAACTCTCGCACAGCGCGTTGTGGCGCTTCATACCCCTCTGAAGGACCAGAAGCCCCCCATCACAACCTCTGGGGGGTGGAGGTCTGGAGGACTTGTCCATGAATAAAGTACGCAAGATTAGCTCAGACGATACCGCACCCGCACCAGCCAGAGCAGACTACGGTCCCGCAACGGTAGGGGTGGATTGGGATGATTACGAAGGACATCGCACCCTTGCAGTCAATCGAGCAGCGAATGACCGATTGCACATGGCAACACGCGATGTGCATCATGTCTCCACGTTTGTGGATGACTTTTATGGTGATGCGTTGGATGGGGCATGGGTGCCGTTGAACGGGTCCGATGCTCAGGCGATTGACCCCGCACCCAGTGCGGCGAAGAACGGTGTTGTGCGGTTGACCTGCGGGGATGACGGCACGACCACGATGGCGGTGAACGGCTGTCAGTTGGCAACCGAGTTGAACTGGGATGCCTCGGCAGGTCGGTTGTTCGGGGAGTTCCGTATCAAGGTCTCCGCGATTACCAATATTGTGTTCTTCGTGGGGTTCACGGATTCCAAAGCCTTGGAAATGCCCTTTACCCAAAGTGGCACGACCTTGACCTCGAACGCATCAGATGCCGTGGGGTTCATGTTTGATACGAACTCGACTACAGATGATTTGTTTGCGGTGGGTGTGGCGGCGAACACGGATGCCACGCATGAGGACCTCGGGTCCGCGCCTGTTGCGGATACGTTCATTCGCTTGGGTGTGGAAGTCTTCGCGGATGGCACGGCGAAGTTCTATATTGATGGTGTGAAAACCGGAGATACCATGACTTCAGCGATTACTGTCGCAACGGACCTCGCGGCGACAGTGGCGGTGTTCTCGGAGACGACCACCTCGCACACCCTTGATGTGGACTACGTGCGCTTGGAGCAAAGTAGGTAATCGTGCATATCCCGCAATCGTTTCGCGACCGACTCAAGACAGACTTTGATGGACGATTTCGGATGCGATGGTCTGATGCGCGTGGGGAGTTTCATTTGGAACAGAAGCTCTCCACCGCACAGATTCTCGAACCCCCGTTACGTCCTGATGGAACGTGGGATACCTACAACGACGACTATATCCGCAGTCGGGATGGCTACGGGTATGTGATGTCGGTACGACAGGGAGACCGGATGCCGTGCATGCGTTGCCGTCGCACGGTGAAGGTGCCTATTCGTGAGACCCGAGAAGCGGTGTGCCGTAGATGTAACAAGCGACACAAAGCGGCGTTCTACCCACTGGATGATTTGTTGTTACTCCATCTGCGATGGATTGACCCGTTGAGTGGGGGGATTTCTCGGGTGCGGAAATACGTTAATGCACAGAATGCCCAACACGAACGGTCTCGCGACAATGCTGCCTACGGAGAGATCGATGCGGCCACCGCAGATAACTTTGGACGACTCTTCGATATTCAGCAAGTTGGCTATACCGGTCGGGAGCGGTATCAATAATGGAACATTCACAATCTACTGCTGGATTCCTCGGTGTCTATGACTTTGAAGCCATTACCGTGAGTACCACGGCTATTGGGTTTACGTCAGCAAAGATCGAGGGGAACCAGCCAGATGACCAGGGGAAATGTCGTGCGGTGCTCATTACCTGCGAGGATGAAACAGTGCGGTATCGCTTTGACGATGACCCCACTGCCTCCGTCGGGCATGAGTTAGCTGCACAACAGAGTTTGGTCCTTGCAAACTACCAACAGATTAAAGACATTAAGTTTATTCGCAAGGGCAGTTCCGATGGAAAGCTCCAAGTAAGTTTCCAGAGGTGACGCGATGAAAAAGTTGGTAGCGAGTCTCCTGTGTGTGGGGGTCCTGGGGGTGGTGTCTGCGTCCGCGCAAGACCCTTCAGCGGGACCATTCACAACGGTGACCGAGATCACAGTCACCGGGATTGCCGATGTCGATTCCCTGCGATTCGATGCGGATAATCTCGATGTCATGCTGGCCCGAGGTGGTGCGAATAGATTGGAATTGGCAGATGGAGATTCCTTCAGACTAATCAATGGCACATTCCAATTCGGGGGCGGCGATGGCGTTGCTGTCACGGAGGATGGCGACGGAGCGATAACCTTTACAGGGGAAGGAAATGGGAGCGACGAGAACCTGACATGGAACTATGATGACACCGCGAACACCGTGGTGATTTCCAGTAGCTCCGGCGTCACAACCCTCACCTACACTTCCATCGGGGCGACCTTCGGGGCGGCTCTATCGGTGAGTAGTGGGGTGGTAACTATCTCCGATAGCTCCGCAGGAGCGTTGGATGTAGGAGGTGGTCTGAATATCGGGACCGGGAATGTGGCCTTGATTGGTACGGATGGGCGCATAAACGGTCCCTTGAGTTCCACGATTATTGATGATCTCAGCGGAGCAAACCTCACGACACTCAACGCAAGCAACTTGTCATCTGGCACCGTGGCTACCGCAAGATTAGGAAGTGGCACTGCGAGTTCCTCTACCTTCTTACGGGGGGATGGGTCATGGACCTCAGTTGTTGCGGGACCCGGTGGGTCCGATACTCAGGTACAGTTCAATGATGGTGGTGCTTTGGCGGGGGATTCGGGGTTTGTCTTCGATAAGGATGCGAACTCGGTGGACATCACCGGCACAGGCGCAGATGCGCTGGATGTGGGTGGTGGGTTAAACATTGGAAGCGGCAACGTGGCGCTCGTGGGGACCGACGGGAAGATCAGCGGTCCCCTCAGTTCGACCATTATCGATGACCTGAGTGGTGCGAATCTCACTTCACTGGATGCGGGGAATATCTCGTCTGGCACCCTCGCGGTAGCGCGTGGTGGCACCGGAGCAGCATCTTTAACTGATGGAGGCTTATTGTTTGGGAGTGGCACTGGGGCGGTCACAGCATTGGGTGTGGCGACGAATGGACAGATTCCTATTGGCGATGGGGGAACAGACCCGCAGCTTGCTACTATTTCAGGCACCTCCAACGAAATTGACATCACCAACGGGTCAGCCTCGATCACGGTAGGGATTCCGGCGTCAGCCACGATTACCACAGCCTTGACCATCAGTGGCACAGGGGCATCGTCGTTGGACATTGGTGGTGGATTGAATGCTGGCACGGGAGATGTCGCGTTGGTTGGAGATGATGGCAGGATCAATGGACCACTCAGCTCAACAATTATTGATGACTTGAGTGCAGCGAACCTGACTTCGATCCCCGCAGGACAACTGACTGGGTCGATATTGAACGCACGGCTACCCAGCAATATCGATGTAGGCGGGACCCTTGATGTCACCGGAGCGACAACATTGGATAGCACCTTGGCACTCGTAGGAGCTGTCACATTCAATGATGCCGGGGGTGATGTCGATATTCGCGCCGAAGGCGATAGCGTCACCAATCTCTTCACCCTCGATGCCTCGACAGACCGTATTGGTATTGGTATCTCAGCACCAGCGAACATCCTGCATGTGGTGCAAACCGGTGCAGACTGGGGGATGTTTATCGATTCCTCCAGCACCTCCTACGCGCCAGGTATTCAGCTCAGACCCAACGGCACGACGAAAGGGTGGGTCTCCGCAACCAACGCAGGTGCGTTGTTGTTGGATGGCAACACGATTGTCGTGGTGAATGAGGGGTCAGGGGATAAGGACTTTCGGATTGAATCAGACGACAACGCCAATATGCTCGTGGTGGATGGAGGCGATGACCGGGTAGGGATCGGCAAAGCCTCTCCGACAGTGACCTTAGATGTGGATGGCGTAACAAACATTAACGGTCATCTCAACACACTCGCGGAGAATGACCTTCGGATGCAAGACAACACGGGTGGACAGTATGTGGGGTTTGACGCCCCAGCCACCGTCTCTGGTTCGTATACCATGACGCTCCCTGCGGCCATCGGGTCAGTCAATCAAATGCTGACCATCAACAACACGGATGGCACGTTGCAATGGGCGACACCATCAACATTCGATACAGACGCCGCACAAATCTTCAATGATTCAGGTGCAGATGTAGACTTCCGCATCGAGTCTGACGACCACCAGCACATTTTGTTCGTGGATGGTGGAGAAGATCGCGTAGGGATTGGAACTGGGACTCCAGCCGCGCTGCTAAATGTGAAAAGCACAGTCCCGAGTATTTATCTGACCAGTGACGGGACACAGCAAGCTAACTCTGGCCTGATTCGGTTTTCCGAACACGCCACAGGCGTCAATGACTATTTCGAGATCACGCACAATGGCTCTGACAATGCGTTCTATATCACGAGCAACGAAGCTGGGACAGTCCTAGCTATCCCGCGAGATACCGGCAATGTGGGCATTGGTGGGGTGACGGTTCCTGGCGCACGGTTGGAAATAGAGGACGGCGGCATCTCACACCCTGGTCCGTTGTTTATAAGTCGGCAGGATGACGACGATGTGTGGAACATGATGTTGGTCAATGACTCCTACAGCACGACGGCAGTATATGGTGTGCGGATGACCGTTGCGACAGATGGCGATTTCAATATTTATGGATCGGACAAGACGAGCAGCCCCGGCCACATCTCTTTCTTTACAGACGAAACACAGCGAATGCAGATTGGCAGTAATGGACGGCTGGCGTACAATCTCGGCGATTTCAACAATGTGTACGGCAATATTGAAGTTGAAGGCTTCGGAGACGACGTTGGGTCAGGTATGTATCCCGACGACGAGGACGGACACCAACTGCTAAACATGGGTGCTGGTGGCGGCGGAGATGCTGCCAGACGGGGCGTGTTGAAGATCATCACCACCGATGACGGGGCAAACTCATCGATTGCGATGGGGTCTGTTGGTGGAGCGGATGTCGATTTCAACTTTTTCACTCGACGCTTAAATGGTCTCGGTGCGGTCAATCTGCGTATAAAGGGCGACGGATCGACTGAAGTAACTGGGGCATTTTCAAAAGCGAGTGGGAGCTTTAAAATCCCTCACCCGATCTGGCCTGCGACTCACGACCTAGTGCATAGTTTCGTGGAATCGAGTGATACGTTGCTCCTGTATCGCGGGACGGCAACGGTGGATGGTACAGAGACAATCGATCTCGATGCCTATCTTGATTTGGTTGATGATACGTGGGATGCCCTAACGCGAGACCCACAGGTATGGGTGAGTAATGCCTCTGGGTGGGAACAGGTGCGTGGCACCGTGACTGATGGCATCTTGACGCTCGAAACCCAAGACCCGACTGCGACTGGGGTTGAGGTAAATTGGCTTATTGCGGCTGAACGGCAGGACGATCATATTAAGGAAACAAACTGGACGGACGATGATGGGAACCCCATTCTTGAACCACTGAAGCCCCTGTTTAGTACCGTTGCACCTCCGACATTTGAGGAGAGTGTTGGTGGCATCTATCCAGACATCGAAGTTGAGGACACAACGCCAGTGGCACCAGAACGATATCCGGCATTCCGCTTCACGGACGAGAACGGGAACACAATTACGGAAGACGAAACCGATGAAGATATCATTTGATTACAAAGTGGCGTTCTTTGGATTACTTACTGTGCTTGCACTCGCATGGGCAGGGTATGCGGAATACCGTATCCAGACATTCCAAACAACACCTGCCATGGAATGGTTGTTCGCAGAGACAAACATTCGGAATACAGAAGGCCAAGCCCTCACTCGGGCGCAGATGCTTGATCAGGTAATGCAATCGGCGTTGGAAAATACGGCTGCTCAACAGCAGCCTCTTCCAAATGAAGAAGAGTAATGCTGACCTTTAAGGATATTCAAGATCAGGTCCTGCTCCTCTGGGATGCACCGGGGGAGACAGGAAACTTTCTGACCATCGTGAAGAATGCAATCAACGACTCTCATGCAGAGCGGTGTAATGCACAACGGTGGAGCTTCATGCTATGGGAGGATGTCCTCACCTTTACTACTGTAAGTGGCACCTTGAACTATCGTCTTCATCCGCTCTTCCACCGGTTCCATCGTATTTACAATACGTCCGATACACACAAGCTCATCGAGGTCCCCCCGAGGGAATACTACGAATCTCCCGAGACCAAGTTCCATTTCCACATGGTGGAACCCTCCCCGGTGGCGGCAGATTTGGCATCGGCGGGGACGCTCTCCATGGTGAGCAACTCAGCGTCAGACACGACACCAACGCTCATATTGCGGCTTATTGATAATGATACTGCTTCAGGTTTGGTCGGCACGGGTGAGATATCGGAAACGCTCACCGCCAACGGTACGTCTACCGTGACGACAGCAGCGAGCACCAGTAAGATACTGTCAGTGACCAAAGGGGGAACATGGGTAGGGACGATGACGCTCCGAGATGCAGACGGCAACACCTTACTCACCCTGTCACCGACAGAGTATGGAAAGGTCTACCCCCAGATTCGGTTGCTCAAAGACCCAGAGCAGGCTGATACCGTCGAGTATCGCTTTTACCGTCGCCCGAGGATTCTGTCAGCGGATTACGACATTCCAGATATTCCATATCCCTTCAGTCGGATTCTCATCTGGGACACCCTGCTCCTGCTTGCGTCTTATGACGAAGCGAAAGAACCGGGGATGTGGGTGGAGCAACGTCGGCAGTGGGACAAGAAGCTCGCGGATAACTATCTCGAAGGCCAAGCCCTTGGTGGGCGTGTGCGGCAAGTGCGTGATGTCACGATGAGATAACGATGCAATTCCGAGAGACCTTCAAGAGTTGGCCGCGAGGCGTGGTGAGTGCTGGTCGCCCAGACCGGATTCATGAGGAGTCTGCGACGGATGCAACCAATGCGGCATTGGTGCATATCACCGGCTCACCGGTCGCTGCCGTACCACAGAAGCGGTTGGGATGCAGTATCCAAACTGCTGCGGGAGTTACCGGGAATGCGTCGATTCTTGGGTTGGATTGGTTTCGACGACGGAGTGGCGCGACATATACCGATTACTCACTTGCGGCGAGTAGTGGTGGGCGTTTGGATAAGTTAGTCGGGGGTGCCTGGGCACAAGCCGATTCAGGCACAGCAGCGTGGGCCACGAGTGATGCCGATGGTATTCCCTCGATGGAGACCATGAACAACTTGTGGTTTATTGTCAACGGGGCAGACCAGAAGAAGTTCGATGGTACGGACATTACAAAATTTGGTATCGCCGCACCCGCCGCACCAACCGAAGCGGTGCTCGGAGATTCAGGGAATCTGAATGGCACCTATCAATTCAAGATTACCTACTACAACAGCAACACCGGCCACGAGAGTTCCGCGAGTACGGTTAGTGATGACTGTGTAGCAAGTAGTAAAAAGGTGACGGTGAGCTGGGTTGCTCCCGCAGGGGTTGATGAACAGGTTACGCATGTGCGCGTGTTCGTGCGCGAGACCAGCACCCAGTCAACGTGGTTCCGGTTAAACGCCGAAGCCGATGCGGTGTTGGATGGAGGAGCCTACGCAGCAGCGCATGGTGGGTGGGCTGTTATAGATGATGGAGCAGGGAGCATCCGTCTCGATATCACCACAGCGTCGATCAATGACCTGATTATCAAAGTGCCCGGTGAATCAGAGAATAACCCACCCTCAAGCAGTGCATCATCGATTACCAAGTATGCCTCTCGGATGTTCTATACCGATGGGGTGGATCTCTTCTACAGCAAGATTGGATTCCCCGAAGCCTTTGACGCCAGTGATTACGAACGGGTCAATCCTGATGATGGGCAGCGCATTATCGGACTCCTCGCAGTGACAGAAGGCATGCTCTTTATCTTCAAAGAGCATTCGCTCTATGCCTTGCGAGGCGTAGACCCGAACAGTTGGGAAATCAGACTCGTCAGTGAATCGATTGGCTTATCGGGTGTGCGGTCGTTTACAACACTCGATGGCATTGCCTACTGGTGGAGTCAGTCGGGACCCTATCAGTGGTCATCGGGCAAAGGTGTCCAACCGATTGGCTTCCCTGATGTGTCGGATAAGTTTGATGAGAGTAATGTAAGAGCAAACCTCTTGCACACTACTATCGTAAATAAGGATGTCGAGCGGCAGCGTATCTTCTTTGCCTATCCCCACGATACCGCGTCAGCACGGAACACGAAGCTCCTGGTGTATAACCATCGGCTTCAGGTGTGGGAAGGAACGTGGGACCCGATGGATATCAGTGCGTTAGGGAATCTTCCCGGCACCAACAACGCACCGTTTTTACATATCGGGAATTACTCAGGTCGTTTGTTTCGGATGTGGGATGGGGCTGTTGATGGGGTGCGGTTGAATAGTGGGTCTACGTTCTACACCCTTAGCGGGTCTCCATCCGAGACTTCGGGAGCAGCAACGCTGACCGATAGCACCGCGACCTTTGATACCGCGAATGATGGCTTAGACCAGTTGGTGGTAATTGCGATTGCCCCGGATGGCACCACCCAACGTCGGATTATCAGTTCAAGCACGGGCACTGTTTTGACGGTGACCGCGAATTGGTCACAGAAGCCTACAAGCAACTATACGTATGTGATTGCGGCCCCAGACTTTTCATGGTCAACCATCCACAGCGATAGTGTGCAATCGCGTGGCGCGTTGGGGTATAGCTCCGTCTCACTTCCCTTTCGTCGGAAGCGTTACAAACAACTATTGGTCTCAGCGCTGAGTGCAACGGGAAATGCCAATATCGATGTGGATGTGCATTTGGATACAAGTGACACACGCGCTCTGTCAGTTACCGCATCGGCATCAGAGGTTTCTGGTGCGATCTTCGGCACGGCGATCTTTGACACGAGTGTCTTTGGTGAAGCGGGGGTCGCGACGATTAAGAAGCGAATAGGAAGGTCAGGGAGGACGATTGGGTTCGTCGTACGAAATCGAGAACCGAACACACATATCTTATTACTGGCCTTGTCCTATATGGGGACCTTGGTCTCGGAGAAATCATAATGAGTCAATTTCCAATTGGTGGTCCGTGGCACCAGCGTCCTCCAATTCCTCCACGGTGGCCTGTACCTGAACGTGAGGGACCGATTTTCGATGGACCTCCGCTCAATGACGATGGCACTTGGCCGATACCAAGAAGACCAGGTGGTCCTATGCAGCGGACGGGTCCCTATGTACCCCCACCGGGCATGCCGATTCCAGGGGGTCCGGGCGATCCAAGGACCAACCCACGAGCGGGTGGGATACCTGAGCCAATGGGAGAGCGGATGCTAGCCCCTGTTGAGGGACCGCCGTTGGTTGCCAACACACCACTGGATAGACGCCCGATGTGGGCACCGACACCGTTACCCCGTCTACCCTTTGACCCGGAGATGTTCAGAAGATTCTTGATGAGCAGAGGCACACGAGGCTATTAGATGGCACTCGAACGTCAACCACCCGAGGACCGGCAGGACCACTTGCCGATCAATCGCCCAGACTCGTTAGCGCGTCCGAGTTTCGATGCGAATGTGCTCGAAACCGAACGGACGAAGCGGTCTCCGTTTGCGGCGTTTACGTTTGTGGATGTGACGTTTGGCACAGCGAATACGGATTACATCATCTCGCACACACTAACAACGCCAGACCCCGAGGTGATTCGCTGGTGGGTAATACAGAATGACACCGCTGGAGTGGTCTATCGGGACCCGTCAGCATCGGGTGTCGCCCCACGCAACTGGGGAGAGGGGTATGTCGTGTTGAAGTGTTCGGTGGCAAATGCCAATGTGCGGTTACTGTTGTTTGTGGAGCAGATATGAAGAAACTAGTGCTTGCCCTCATGCTATCAATGCTCTCTCTAAATGTGCATGCTCAGATTGATCCAACGAATACCTTTTCCGTTGGGCAGATCATTACGGCAAGTGGGATGAATACAAACTTTGTGGACCTAGGAGCGTCTGCACTCAATCGTGCATCTGGAGGAAATATCACAGGGAACATTACCGTCGCGGGTGGTATCACGATTGATGGTGCTGATGTCGGTGCTTATCTGGCGACCAATGTCTACGCGCAGGATAGCGGTGCGGCAGGCGACCCTTCGTTTAGTTGGGTGGGGGACACCGATAACGGGATGTTCTTGGGTGGTACAAATATTGTGGACTTCGCCACCGCAGGGTCAGCACGGATGCGAATCGCCGCAGATGGCACCGTGGCAATCAACTCCACCTCTGCGAGTGCGCTTGATGTCGCGGGAGGATTGAACATCGGGTCGGGGAACGTCGCTCTGGTCGATGCGACCGGACAGATTACCTCACTCGATACAGAGTATCTGGTGGACCTCTCCGCAGAGGACCTCACTACATTGAACGCCAGTGCCTTGTCATCAGGAACGGTGGCAACCGCGAGACTGGGGTCAGGCACCGCGAGTAGTTCGACCTTCCTCCGAGGTGATGGGTCATGGCAAGCGGTGACAGCGGGTGTGGCAGGCAGTGATACCCAAGTGCAATATAACAATGGTGGAGCACTGGGTGGCGATTCAGGATTCACGTTTGATGACTCCGCGAATGCCGTGACCATTACCGGCACCGCCGCGAACTCCCTTGATATCGGTGGGGGACTGAACGCCGGAACCGGGAATGTTGGGGTGATTAACGCTGCCGGGAAAATCCCTGCGATTTCATCAACCTACTTCGCCAGTCTCGCATTGGCGGCATCAAACCTCACCGGGTGTTGCCGGGTGTTGCAGATTGTGGAAGGCACCACGACAACGGATGCGAACACTGCGAGTACTGACTATGCGGACACAAACCTCACAGCCGCGATTACGCCAGCGAGCACGGATAACAAGATTCTTGTCATCGTGACACAGAATGGTGTGGTGGCCTATGACGTAGGGGGAGGAGGACCGTCAGCAACCGGGATGGATCTGAAGCTCCTTCGTGATGCAACGGATATCGGCCTGATCGTCGGTGATGGGGCAAACGCCTATGATAATGAGGGGTCAAGAACGGCAGCATTTGTCGAACTCGACTCGCCAAGCTCCACGAGTGCGTTGACATACAAAACCCAATATCGCGTAGCGAGTGGGGGAGATAGTGATAGTCGTGCTCGGGTGCAGGTGAATAGTTCTGAAAGCAAAATCATCCTGATTGAAATCGGGTATTGAGGAATTTTGGAATGGAACTGAACAAGATTGATGACATCGAAGATGTGCGCCAATGGATTTATGGGCATGACGCACGGTCAGAGGAGCGGTGGGAATACCAGGGGAAGGCCAACG
>Ga0310345_10003403_pt1 | contig 15161 bp, 12 predicted proteins | sample HC15DNA20500_MG_FD_204667 | JGI IMG/M metagenome (GOLD analysis project Ga0310345, IMG submission 204667) | Marine microbial communities from station ALOHA, North Pacific Subtropical Gyre - HC15-DNA-20-500_MG | ecosystem: Environmental > Aquatic > Marine > Oceanic | place: Pacific Ocean: North... | reverse complement strand
CCCGGTCCCCGGCGGTCAGCCGCGCCCGGGTCCCCGCCCGCCCACTCGCAGGAAGCGAGGAAGGGCGGAAGGGAGGAAGAAGCCGCTTCGCGGCCAGCAGGGGGCGGGTCGAGCACGCTCGCCGCCGGGTCCCCGCCCCCCAAGCACCCCGGACCGCGCCCCAGGTCTCGCCCCAGGAAGGGAGAGGGGAGGTGGGAGGCGTGGAGGAACCAGATGACCGCGCGGCGGCGGCGGCGGCCGTGGCGGGCGCGGGGCGGGTCCCGGCGGCGAGCCTCCAGCCCGCCGCCCCATGCCCCCAGCCCCCGTATCGCGCACCGACACCTCCTCCTCGCCTCCCGTCCCCCTCTCCCTGCCCGTCCTCGTCTCCTCGTTTCCGACCTTCCTCCCTTCCCGCGAGTCGGCGGTGTCCGAGCCGAGCGCCGGTCGGGGACCGCTCGGCGGCCGGGAAGAGGGAGATGGGAGGTGGGAGGCGTAGAGGAATCAGATTCCGCGCGCCGGCGGGGGCCGTGGCGGCGGCGTCCGTGGCGGGCGCGGGCCGGGTCCCGGCGGCGAGCCTCCAGCCCGTTGCCCCATGCCCAGCCCCCGTGTCGCGCAGCGACACTTCCTCCTCGCCTCCCCTCTCCCCTCTCCCTGCCCGTCCCCGTCTCCGAGATTCCGACCTTCCTCCCTTCCCGCGAGTGATGACCGGCCGGCGGCGGCCGTGGCGGGCGCGGGCGGGTCCCGGCGGCGAGCCTCCACCCCGCCGCCCCCAGCCCCCGTGTCGCGCAGCGACACTTCCTCCTCGCCTCCCCTCTCCCCTCTCCCTGCCCGTCCCCGTCTCCGAGACTCCGAGATTCCGACCTTCCCGCGAGTCGGGGGGGCCGAGCCGACGGCAGATCGGAGAGGAGGGGGGGTACCGCGACAGGGACGTCGCAGTGGGTGCGCGGGGGCGAGCGAGGGTGGGGCGATCCGCAGCGGGGCACGCATCGTGCTTCGTGTGTCGGCATGCTCTGGATCAAGGCGCTGCTCTGGCTGGCGATGATCCTCCTGCCCGGCGGGATCCTGCTCGCGCCCGTGCTCTACGGCCTCCACCGCCGTGAGGACGAGGCGCGCCGCGCCCTCGCCGTGACGTCACGCGTCGAGTGACGCTGTGACGGTGTGACGCCGCCTCACGGTGCGAACGCAACGTCGCGGGGCGGCGGCCGATGTGCGTCCTTCCGTCGCCAGCCGGGTGGGAAGGCCGTCGCACATTTTCTCACCCGAGATCACACGATCCACGCAACGTCGACGGATCGCCCGCGATAGCCCCTCCGTCCTGCGAGGAAAGGAGTGGTCATGGAGGTTCTGGTCCTGAGCTACCGCGGCGAGCCGCTGCGCGAGTTTCCCCTCGGTCACCGGCCGCTCGAGATCGGGAGCGGTCCCGGCTGCGACATCGTCGTGCACGACGCGCGGGTCCGGGAGCGGCACCTGCTCGCGAGCGCGATCGGTGGGTCGGTGATGCTCTACGAGCTGCGCGCCGGCGGCAAACGAGCGCCGGTGCGGGCCCTCGAGCCCAACGTGCCGATCCGGGTGGGGCTGCACCACACGATCACGCGGATGCGGAGCGAGGTCGCGCGCCCGGGGCCCAGCCGCGCGCACACCGAGCCGCTGGGCGTCGACGCCTGCGCCGACGGCGAGGTCAGCCTGATCGTCGGCAGCGGCAACGAGGCGCGGCGCATCCCGCTCGACGGCCGGCCGCTCACCATCGGCGCCAGCAGCCGCGCCGACGTGGTGGTGCACGATCGCACGGTGAGTCACCGGCACTGCCGGCTCGAGCCGTGCGTCGACGCGCTCTGGCTGCGGGACCTCGGGAGCCGCAACGGGACGCACGTCGACGGGGTGGCGGTGGAGCTCGCCCGGGTCCTGCCCGGCTCGGAGATCCAGATCGGTCGCACGCGCCTCCGCCTGGTCGGCCGCGGCCGGCCGGGCGACGCCCGCGAGGACGGGCTCATCGCGGAGTCTCCGGAGATGGGCGAGGTGCTGGAGCTGGTGGAGCGCTACGCGCAGGCCCGCGAGGCGGTGCTCGTCCGGGGCGAGAGCGGCGCCGGCAAGGAGGGGGTCGCGCGGGCGCTGCACTCCCGCGGGCCGCGGGCCGGAAAGCCGTTCATCGCGATCAACGCCGGGGGCATGACCGCGTCGCTGGTGGAGAGCACGCTCTTCGGTCACGAGCGGGGCGCGTTCACCGGCGCGGCCGCCTCGCGCCGCGGGCTCTTCGAGCAGGCGGATGGCGGCACGCTCTTCCTCGACGAGATCGGGGAGCTGCCGCTCGAGATGCAGAAGCGGCTGCTCCGGGTGCTCGACCACTGGGAGATCCGGCGGGTGGGCGGAGAGCAGATCCAGAAGGTCGACGTGCGGCTCGTGTGCGCGACCCACCGCGACCTGCGCGAGATGGTCCGGGAGGGGACCTTCCGCGACGACCTCTACTGGCGCGTGGCCCAGCTCGAGATCCGGGTGGCGCCCCTCCGCGAGCGCCCGAAGGACGTGATGGCGCTGGCGAGGCACTTCCTCGCCCAGAAGGGCGGCGGGCGCGCGCTCTCGGCGGAGGCGATGCAGCTCCTGTTGACGCACGACTGGCCGGGCAACGCCCGCGAGCTCCGGAACGTGATGGGGCGCTGCGCCACCCGCGCGACCGGCGCCCGGATCTCGCTGCGCGACGTGGAGGCCATCTTCGACGAGATGGGCGTCGAGGCGCGCGGCTCCGGGGTCTGGGCCATCGAGGAGGTCGTCGACCAGCACGGGGGCAACCTCACCGCCGCCGCCCGCGCGCTCGGCATCCCGCGCTCGACGCTCCGCGATCGCTACAACCGCGCGCGTCGACGTCGAGAGGCTGGCTGAGGTCAGCGCCCCGAGAGCATTCGCCAGGCGCGGCGGAGGCGGCGGCGGCGGAGGTCGGCGAGGTCGCGGGCGACGCCGACGATGCGGCGGAGGCCGGTGGACTTGGACTGGCCGGCGCGGCGGGGGCGGCAGGCGATGGTCACGGTGCGCGCGCGGATGCCGGCGGCGAGGGCCCGGATCGGGAGCTCGAAGTTGAGGAAGAAGCTGTCCGGCGGGAGCTCCTCGGGGACGAAGAGGCGGCGCCGGAAGAGGTAGGGGCCGTCGCTCCGGAGGCGCACGCCGTGCACCAGCCAGATGAGGCCGCGCACCCCGGCGGAGAGCAGGGTCCGGTCGAGGCCGTCGTCGCGGTGGTCGTAGACGCTGAGCACGAGGTCGACCGCGTCGTCGTCGGCGGCGTCGAGCAGGCTGCCGACCGCGGCCGGCTCGATCTGCCCGTCGGCCGGCATGAAGGTGACCCAGTCGCCGCGCGCGAGCCGCACGCCGGTCTTGAGGGCCGCGCCGATGCCGCCGTTCACGTCGTGCCGCGCGGTGCGGTGCGGGAAGCCGGCGAGGGCGCGCTCGGCCGCCTCGAGCGTCCGGTCGCGGGAGCCGTCGTCGACGAAGACGATCTCGGACGGCGGCGCGTTGTCGCGCAGCCAGGCGATCAGCTCGCCGAGCACCGCCTCGACGTTCTCCTCTTCGTCGAAGGCGAAGACGATGATCGAGAGCCTCATCGCGTCCTCAGGGTGCGCGCGGGGTTGCCGGCGACGACCGCGTAGGGCGGCACGTCCCGGGTGACGACGGCGCCGGCGCCGACCTGCGCGCCGCGGCCGACGGTGACGCCCGGCAGGACGATCGCGCCCACGCCGAGGTCCGCGTCCGCCTCGATGACGACCGGGGCGAAGTCGAGCGGCGCGTGGAGGATCGGCGTCTCGCGGCCGGCCTCGCGGTGGGTCGAGGTGATGATCTTCACCCCCGGGCCGACGCCGACGTTCTCGCCGATCGTCAGGTCGCCGGCGGCGTGGAAGAAGCACTGCTGCCCGATCCAGGCGCCGTCGCCGATCCGCATCACCCCCGCGTGGTAGCCCTTGAGGACGGTCTGGTGGCCGACGTAGACGCCGCGGCCGACGTGCACGTTCTCGGGGTGGAAGACGAGCACGCCCTCCTCGAAGACGCAGCCGTCGCCGCAGGAGGCGAGCGCCTCCCGGGTGAACCGACCGTCGCCGTGGCTTCGCCGCTCCATGCGCCGCGAGCCAAGCGCGCGCGGGGGCCCGGGTCAAGGAGGCGCGGTGATCTGTTGCCGGGCGTAGCCGGCGCCCTCGAGCCCGAGCGCGGCGGCCTCGTCGACCAGCTGGACGGCCGGGCCGGGGCGGCCGACCGAGCGGAGCAGCAGCCCGGTGAAGACGAGGTTGCGCGCCGGATCGTGCAGCGCGGCCTCGCGCGACCAGTCGGGCAGGGGGCCGGTCAGGGGCGGCCCGCGGTCGGGCAGGTCGCCGGGCAGGGGGCGGCCGAGCCCCGAGGGCGGCAGAGCGGCCATCATCGCGCGCGCCGCGGCGCGGGCCCGGCCGAACCGCCAGAGCGCCTCGCCCCGCCGCTCGTTCACTCGCGCCGCGACCTCGAGCGCCTCGCCGGAGAGCGGCGCGGTCCGCTCGATCGCGGCCGAGGCGACGTGCGCCTCCGGGCCCCCGGCCTCGCAGGCGCCCTCGGTCCAGACCATCCAGCCGACCCCGCAGGGCAGCAGGCCGAGCGGCTCGCCGAGCGCGATCGACTCGAGCAGGACCGGGCGCTCGGGGTTGGCCTGGAGCAGCCGGCGGAGCCGCCCGGCGCGGCCGCCGGGACCGACGAGCGTCATCGGCGTGAGGCCGGGGTGGCGGGCGAAGAGGTGCTCCCAGTACCAGCGCGACGAGCCGAGCCCGGTGGCGACGATCGCCACGTCCGGCCGGACGCCCTCGACCTCCTGGGCGAAGAGCAGGGGCGCCACCCAGTGATCGGCGCTCACCACCAGGATCGCGTCCGGCGGCGCCTCCTCGAGCGCGCCGTGGGCCATGACGTCGGCGAGCGAGGGATCGTCGCGCCGCTCGAGCAGGTGGGTCGGCGAGACGACCAGCGCGAGCAACGGCAGAGCGGCGGCGAGCGGCGCGTAGCGCACGTAGCGGTCGTGGCGGGCGGCGACCTGGGCGAGGCCGGCGACGCCCGCGAGGCAGAGCCAGAACGGCGCGAGGAAGTAGCCGCGGTAGTCGGGCACGTCGGGGTGGAAGACCACGTTGGCGGCGACGAAGCCGACGGTGACGGTCGCCGTGAGCGGGAGCGCCAGCCGGAGGCCGCGCCGCGACAGGGCGACGAAGCCCACCGCGCCGAGCGCGAGCACCGGAAGCGTGCCGTGCGCGAAGGACCACTCGGTGAGGTCGACGAGGTGCTCGGCCCAGGTCGGGAAGTCGATGCCCTGGTTGTGCCCGTAGTCCTCGCCGCGCACGTAGGAGAGGAACGCGTCGAGGCTCGTGGGCGCCCCCCAGGCGAAGGTCTCCGGGGCGCGCGCGCCGGCGAGCGGCAGGTAGAGATACGACAGCGCAGCGGTCCCGACGAAGGCGCCGGCGCCGCGCGGGATGGAGAGCTCGGGCGTCTCGCGCTCCTGTCTCAGCTCGCGCTCCCGTCTCAGCTCGCCCAGTGCGATCGCCAGCGCGGCGGCGACCCCGGCGGCGGCGATCACGAGGTGGGCGCCGGCGGCGAGGCCGAGCAGGGCGCCCGCGAGCACGCCGCGCCCTCGGCGGGTCGGGTCGGCGAGCCGCGCCAGCGCGAGGAGCACGAGGAGCGAGGCGAGCGAGTAGACCTCCACCCGGGTCGAGGGCTCCCACGCGATCATCGAGAGGCCGCCGCCGAAGAGCGGCAGCGCGCGGGCCCACAGCTCGCGGCCGGCGCGCGCGGGCCCGGCGAGCGCGTCGGCCAGCGACCAGGCCGGCAGGACACAGAGCGCGCCCGCGATCGCGCTCAGCAGCGTGAGGCCGAGGGTGGCCGGGACGCCGGGCAGGTGCGCGAAGACGAAGCCGATCAAGGTGTGGATCGGCTGACCGACGGGGTGACCGACCCCGAGCTCCGCCGCGACCAGGGCCAGCTCCGGGCTGTCGTAGAAGGTCATGCCCGGCGCGAGCGTCAGCGCGTACGCGGCGAGCACCGCGGCGGCCGTGAGCCAGGCGGCGCGCGGCCTCGAGAGGGTCACGGAGACTCCTCCTCGCGGGAGATCGGCAAGACGAGCTGACTGAGCCCGCCGAGGCCGCCGACCACGAGCTGGCTGCCCCAGATCAGGAGCGACGCGGCGACCGCGTCGGCCTCGGCCACCCCGAGGAAGGTCGCGCAGAAGTAGACGAAGGCCCCCTCGCGGAAGCCGGCGCCGCCGACCGAGAACGGGATGTAGGTGGCGGCCATCGAGAGCGGCACGACCACCAGCGCGTCGCCGAGCGTGACCGCGCCCCCGGTCACCGACGCGAGCAGCAGCCAGCCGGTCACCGCGACGAGGCCCTGGGTTCCGAGCGACACGCCGAGGGCGCCGGCGAAGGGGAGGGGGCGCTCGATCTCCGGGATGGAGGCGGCGAGCTCGCCGAGCTTGCCCGGCAGCCTGGGCGCGACGCGGCGGCTGACGGCCACGAAGCCGATCCCGCCGGCGGCCGCCGCGAGGCCGAGCGCGGAGAGGAAGAGCACGTCACCGGTGCCGGGGAGCGGCCGGACGAGGTTGGCGCCGCTCACCAGGAGCAGCAGCCCGCCGAGCCCGAGCGCGCGCTCGACCAGCACCACGGTCATCGAGGCGGTGGTGCCGCGCTCGCCGAAGCTCTGGCGGGTCACCAGGCCGCGCACCACGTCGCCGCCGACGCCGCCGGGCACGTAGTTGTTGTAGAAGAAGCCGACCCAGTAGACGTGGGTGAGGCGGAGCAGGGAGGGGCGCCGCGGCGCGCCGTAGGCGGCGAGCAGCAGGCGCCAGCGCACCGCGCCGACCCACAGGTTGGCGAGCGTCGTCAGGCACGCGCCGAAGAAGGCGAGGGCGCTCACCCGCGCGAAGGCGCCGCCCAGCTCCGCCGGGTCGACGATGCTGAGGATGTAGGCGAAGGCGGCGGCGGTACCGCCGAAGCGGAGCCCGCGCCAGAGCCACTTCCTCACCGTGCTCCTGGCCGGGCTCGGCGGCTCGGTCGGCTCGCTCATGCGAGGTCCGGCACCATCACTGCTGCGTGAGTCACCGCCGCGAGGATCACTGCAGCGTGATCGCGCGGCGGACCGTCTGTCCGGGCGGGATGTCGACGCTCACGCGCCGGGTGCCGGCCTGCGGGTTGGTGCAGACCACGGTGTGTCGCCCCGGCGGCAGCTGGAAGTTCACCACCGGGGTCTGGCCGGCGTTGCGGCCGTCGATCGTCACGTTGCACCACGGGTTGCTGTTGAAGGTCAGCCGGCCCGGCTCGTTCGACGTCGGCGTCGCCGCCTGGGTGTCGCCGCCGCCGCGCCGACCGCCGCCGCGCCGCTCGCGCAGCTCGATCGAGAGCTCGGTCACCTCGCCGCTCTCCAGGCGCACCGTGCGCTCGTCGCTGCGGTGACCGCTCCGGGACACGGTGATCGGGTAGCTGCGGGTCGGCACCCGGAACTCGTAAGGGGAGCCGCTCTCGTGCCACTCGCCGTCGAAGCGCACGCGCGCGTCCGCCGGCTCGGTCGTGAGGCGGAGGATGCTCTCGCCGTCCGAGAGCGGGGTGCGCTCGAGCTCGAAGCTCAGCTCCGCGACCTGGCCGGCCTGGAGGCTGAGCGTCTCGTTGCGGGTGACGTAGCCGTCGAGGGCGAGCGCCAGGGTGTGGTTCTCGCCCGGCGTGATCTCGGGCACCGTCGCCGGCGTCGTCAGGTCGGTGTCGCGGCCGTCGAGCAGCACGCGCGCGCCCTCGGGGATGGTGCGCACCCGGACCACGCCGAAGTCGCTCGCGCTCGGGCGCTCCAGGGTCACGTCCAGATCCACGCGCGGCTCGCCTTCGGTCAGCGAGACCCGCTGGGTGTGCGGCGCGAAGCCCTCGTGGGTGAGCTTGACGCTGTAGGCCGCGCCGACCGGGAGCTGCTCGAGCACCGCGGGCGTGCGCTCGCTGCGCCGGTCGCCGTCGATCCAGATGGCGGCGCCGGCGGGCGTGCTCTCGACCGCGATCACCCCGGGCCCGGTCGGGACCGCCGGCTCGGGCGGGGGCCGGGTGAGGAACCAGCCGACCCCGCCCGCCGCGGCGAGCAGCACCACCGCGAGCATGATCCACGGCGCCTTGCTCGGCGGCTTGGCGCGGACGAACGAGCCGTAGCTGCCGCCCGGGAGCGAGTGCTCCATCGAGTCGGCCTCCTCGGCCGCCTGCGCGGCGAGGACCTCGGCGAGCTGCCGACCCTCGGCCAGCATCTGCTTCTGCTGGTCGAGCTTGTCGGCGAAGAGATCCTGCATCCAGCTGCCGAGCGAGAGCGCGCTGACCTTCAGCTGCTCGGAGCGGATGTAGTCCTCGAGGTCCGCCTGCATCTCGCTGGCGGTCTGGTAGCGGCGCTCCGGATCCTTCTCGAGGCTCCGGAGGATGATCTCCTCGAGGCGCGGGTTCAGGTTCGGGTTGAGCTGGCGCGGCTGCGGGTACTCCTCCTCGACGATCTTGCGGAGGGTCTCCATCTCGTTCTTGCCGCGGAAGAGCCGGCGGCCGGTGGTCAGCTCGAAGAGCATGATCCCGAGGGAGAAGATGTCGCTCCGCTTGTCGAGGTCGAGGCCCTGCGCCTGCTCCGGGCTCATGTAGGGGACCTTGCCCTTGAGCTGGCCGCTGCCCGTGTCCTCCATGCCGCCGCGGCCCGCCTTCGCGATGCCGAAGTCGACGAGCTTCACGTCGCCGGTGAAGGTGACGAGGATGTTCTGCGGGCTGACGTCGCGGTGCACGATGCCCATCGGCTCGCCGTCGAGGTCGCGCTTCTCGTGCGCGTAGGCGAGGCCGGCGCAGCAGCCCATCACGATCGCGAGGGCGTGCTCGAGCGGGAAGGAGGTGACCCCCTTCTTCTTCATCTGCCGCACGAGCGAGCGCAGGTCCTCGCCGTGGACGTGCTCCATCGCGATGTAGAACTGGCCGTCGACCCGGCCGACGTCGTAGATGTGCGCGACGTTCGGGTGGTTGAGGGTCGCCGCGATCCGCGCCTCGGCGAGCAGCATCTCGATGAAGCTGTCGTCCTTCACGAGGTGCGGCAGCACGCGCTTGACGACGATCAGCTTCTCGAAGCCGGCGACCGACTTCTGCAGCGCGAGGAACAGCTCGGCCATGCCGCCCACCGCGAGCTTGCGCATGAGCGTGTACTTGCCGAATCGCATCGGCATGTTGGGCTCGTTCGCGCCATCGGCGGCGGGCCCGTTCGGCGGCGGAGGCGGCGCCTGCGCGGAAGCTTCAGACACTCTCGGGGTCCGTCAGGGGCCTCGTCGAGGCCGTCTCTCGAGGGGAGGATCCGTGTGCGAACGACACGTCTTCGCTCCCGAGTATGGCACGCCGTTGCCGCACCGTGTCAACCGCGTCGAGCCCGCGGCGCAGCTCGTCACAGAGCGTCCCGGTCCGCTCCTCGAGCTCGGCCTGGGTCTGCGTCAGCCAGGCGGTGACCCGGGGCAGCTCGTCGGGCTGGATGGCGAGGCGCGGGCGCCGGGAGAGGATGCGCTCGAGCCGCCGCGCCACCTCGGCCGGGTCGCGGTAGCCGTCGGGCAGGCCGTGCTCGCGCAGGCGGGCCTGGAGGCGCTCGAAGGGCTCGCCGCCCCCGTGGAAGCTCAGATCCAGCCCCTCGGTCGGCAGGGCCACCGCCTCCAGGTAGGGCTCCCGCGCCTCGGGGAAGCGGTCGAGCAGGACCCCGTCGAGGAGCAGCTCGGTGCCCACGTGGGCCACCGCCCGGGCGGCGCCGCGCCCCACGCCGCGGCCCTCGAGCACGTCCGCGCCCCCGTTGCACCAGGTGAGGAAGGTCGGCAGCCCGTGGAAGACCAGGTCGGCCTCGTGGTGGTGCTGCACGCCCTCGGCCACCATCGGGTCGCCGGCCCGGTCGAAGCGGGTCCCGCACATGGAGGCGAAGTCGGGCAGCATCGCGCCGAGGATCCAGCGGGGATCGTCGTGCTCCCAGAGCGCCGCGACCGCATGCCCGAAGAAGTTCACCGGCGAAACCTATCGCGCGTCCGAGGCTCTTGCACTTCGCCCGGGTCCTCGGCCATAGTCCGCGCCATGGAGAACGCCCACACGCTGGTGTACCGCCGCTTTTTCGCGATCACGCTGTCCGTCGTTCCCGGGCTGAACCTCGTCCTGGGCATCGCGGCGCTGATCCTGTACATCCTCGCCGACATCGTGATGATGGAGTGGGGCTGGGCGCTCGGCGTCGCCGCCATCGTGCTCTGCCTGACCTTCGTGGGCTGGATCTTCGTCGGCCTCGGCGTCCAGAAGTGGGCGGAGGACAAGAGCACCGGGCTGCTCTTCGGCCTCAACGCGCCCTTCATGATCGTCGACTTCGCCTTCCTCGCCTGGCTCTTCTGGCACACCGTGATCGGCTTCATCATGGGCGGCCACGAGGAGGAGGCGCGAGCGATCGTCGAGACGATCAGCCGCCTCGCCTGACCCAGCCTTCGAGCTCGGAAAGCGCCGACGCCTCCACCAGGGCGTCGGCGTTCGTCCATCTGACGGCCTCCCCCTCGCCGCGGAACCAGGTGCGCTGCCGGCGCGTGTAGACCCGGGTGGCCTTGTAGGCGAGGCGCTCGGTCTCCTCGATCGGCACCCCCTGCTCGACGTGCTCGACCACCTGGGCGTAGCCGACGCTCTTCAGCGGCGGGACCCGCCCGTGGCGCGCGAGCACCCCGCGCACCTCCTCGACCCAGCCGGCGTCGAGCATCGCCCGGATCCGCGCCTTCAGCTTCGGGTAGAGGACCTCGCGCGGCAGATCGAGCGCGTAGAAGCGCATCTCGTAGCGCGGGCCGCCGCGCGCGTGCCGGGCGTGGTGGGCGCTCATCGGCTCGCCGGTCTGGGTGAAGACCTCGAGCGCGCGCACGATCCGGAGCGCGTCGTTCGGGTGGATCCGGCTGGCGGCCTCGGGATCCACCTCGGTCAGCCGGGCGTGGAGCGCGGGCAGATCGTCGGCCGCCTCCGCCTCGAGCCGCGCCCGCAGCGCCGGGTCCGGCTTCGGCAGCGGCGCGAGGCCGCGGGTCAGCGCGCGCAGCCAGAGCCCGGTCCCCCCGACCACGATCGGCAGCCGGCCGCGCGCCGCGACGTCCCGGATGGCCGCGTCGGCGAGGGCGGCGAAGCGCGCCGCGTCGATCGTCTCGGTCGGCGGCAGCCGGTCGATGAGGTGGTGCGTTACTCCGCGCAGCTCCTCGGGCGTCGGCTTGGCCGAGCCCACGTCGAGCTCGCGGTGGATCTGCACGCTGTCGGCGCCGATGAGCTCGCCCCCCAGGCGCTCGGCCAGGGTGATCGCGGCCCCGGTCTTGCCCGCCGCGGTGACCCCGCCGAGCACGACGATCTTCGGCTTCAACGCCCGAGCCTCCGCTCGAGCTCCCCGAAGCTCACCGAGAACACCACCGGGCGGCCGTGAGGGCAGTGCCCGCCGAAGTCCTCGACCCGGTCCATCTTGGCGAGCAGCGCGCGGCACTCCTCGAGCGAGAGGGGATCGCCGGCCCGGATCGCGCCGTGGCAGGCCATCGTCGCGAGCGCCATGTCCACCCGGTCCCCGAAGGCGCGCTCGCCGCTCTTCGACAGCTCGGCCAGCACGTCGCGCATCAGCGTCTCGGGCGAGGCGCGCTTCACGAGGGCGGGCACCGCGTGCACCGCGACCGTGCTCTCGCCCAGCGGCGCCACGTCGAGGCCGAGCGCGAGCAGCGCCTCCCGCTGCTCCTCGCAGAGGACCACCTCCTCCTCGGACAGCTCCACCCGCTCGGGCATGAGCAGCCGCTGGGTCGCGACCGCGCGCTCTCGGTGGGTCTTGCGGAGCTGGTCGTAGCGGACCCGCTCGTCGGCCGCGTGCTGATCGATGACGTGCAGGCCGTCCTTGCCCTCGCAGACGATCAGCATCTTGCGCATCTGGCCGAGCACCCGGAGCGAGGCGAAGAAGCCGGTCTCGCCGAGGAGATCCGGGGTCGACGGTGGCGGCTCGAAGGGGACCGCGCCGGCGAAGAGGTCGGGCGCGTAGGCGCGCGGCTCGGCGGCCGGCTGCTCGAAGGCGGCGGGCCCGTCGGCGGCCCCCGAGAGGCCCCAGGGGTCGGACTCGGCGGTGGTGCTGGGCGAGGGCGGCGGCGCCGGCGGAGGCCCGCCCCCGAGGCGCTGATTCCAGAAGCCGCCGCCGCGGGCGCCCGGCCCCGACCAGGCGCTGGTGCCGAGCCCCGAGGCCAGGGTGCGGGTGATCGCGTCGAGCACGTCCCGCCCCCGCGCGAAGCGCACCTCCGCCTTCTGCGGGTGCACGTTCACGTCGACCTCCTCGGGATCGACCTCCACGTAGACGACGCCGACCGGGTAGCGCCCGGGCGGCAGGACCGACCCGTAGGCGAAGGCGACCGCCCGCGAGAGCGCCCGGTCCTTCACCGGCCGCCGGTTCACGAAGAGGTGCAGCCCGCCCGCGCCGGCCCGGGCTCGCTCCGGGGCCCCGAGCAGCGCCACCACCGAGACTCCGTCGCGGGTCCCCTCGATGGCGTTGAGGCGCTCGTTGCCGAGCACCATCGCCGCCCGCTGGATCGCGCTCTCGCTCGGGAGCAGCTCCAGGTTGCGGCGGCCGTCCCGGAAGAGCAGCAGGCGGAGCTCCGGGTGCGCCAGCGCCGCGCGCTTGCAGACCTCGGTGACCCGGGCCGACTCGGTGCCGATCGACTTCAGGAACTTTCGCCGGGCGGGCACGTTGTAGAAGAGCTCGCGCACCGAGACCGTGGTGCCCGGCGCGCAGCCGACCTCGCGGACCTCCGCCTCGCCGCCGCCGTCGATCCGGACCCGGGTGCCCCCGACCTCGTCGCGGGGCCGGGTCAGCAGCTCGAACCGGCTCACCGAGGCGATGGAGGGCAGGGCCTCGCCGCGGAAGCCGAGGGTGCCGATCGCGGTCAGATCCTCGAGCCGGGCGATCTTGCTGGTGGCGTGGCGCCGCACCGCGAGGGCCGCGTCCTCGGCGCTCATGCCGGTGCCGTCGTCGGTGATCCGGATCTCCCGCGTCCCGCCGGCCGCGATCTCGATCCGCACCGTGGTGGCGTCGGCGTCGATCGCGTTCTCCAGCAGCTCCTTGACGACCGAGGCCGGACGCTCCACCACTTCGCCCGCCGCGATCTGGTCGGCGAGGGCGTCGTCGAGCACGCGGATGCGACCACCCATCCGGCCACGGTTACCATGCTCTTCGGCCTCATGCTTGCCGCTCGCGTGTGCCGCTGGTTAGGATCCCCCCAAAGCCCAAGCCGGCTGCGCGGTCCGTCCGTCACGAGGCCGAAGCTCCCGTGATCTCACTTTCTTCTCACCTCATGCCGCGCCCGTTCCCGCGATGAAGATCTGTCCCTCCTGCAAGACCGAGTTCGGCGGGGGCGAGGTCTTCTGTCCCAACGACGGGGCGCGCCTCGTGACCGCCTCCCAGTGGGACGGCCCGACCAAGATCGGCGACGGCGTCGACCCGATGGTCGGGACGGTGCTCTCGGAGCGCTACAAGATCCTCAAGCAGATCGGCGAGGGCGGCATGGGCCTCGTCTACGAGGCCGAGCACGTCGCCATCGGCAAGCGGGTGGCGCTCAAGGTGCTCCGCGACGACTTCTCCGGCCGGCCCGAGGTCGTCGAGCGCTTCAAGCAGGAGGCGCGCAGCGCGAGCCGGATCGGCAACGATCACATCGTCGACATCTCGGACTTCGGCACCACGCCGAGCGGCGCGAGCTACTTCGTGATGGAGCTGCTCGAGGGCGAAGACCTCGCCGAGGTGCTCCAGCGCGAGGGCTACCTGCCGGTGGCCCGCGCGGCCGACATCATCCTGCAGTGCTGCAAGGCCCTCGGCGCCGCGCACTCCAAGGGCATCGTCCACCGCGACATGAAGCCCGAGAACATCTTCCTCACCGAGCGCGACGGCCGGCACGACTTCGTGAAGATCGTCGACTTCGGCATCGCGAAGATGAGCGACATCGAGACCGAAGGCGCGCCGGGCCGGAAGCTCACCAAGACCGGCATGATCTTCGGCACGCCCGAGTACATGTCGCCCGAGCAGGCGGCCGGCAAAGAGCTCGACCACCGCGTCGACGTCTACGCGCTCGCGGTCATCCTCTTCGAGATGCTGACCGGGCGCGTCCCCTTCGTGGGCGACACGTTCATGGGGATCCTCACCCAGCACATGTTCGAGGATCCGCCGCCCTTCGCCGACATCAACCCGCACGTCGAGGTGCCGGAGGGGGTGATCGGCTTCATCTACCGCGGCCTCGCGAAGGACGCGGACCAGCGCTACCAGAGCTGCGACGAGATGGCCGGCGCGCTCCAGGAGGCGCTCGCCGGCAAGTTCGCCGGCGGCGCGACCTACGTCGGCTACGGCTCCCCCATCCCCGGCGCCCGCGGCGGCGCGCGGGTGATGACCCCCGAGACCACCCACGGCGGCATCCCCGCGGTGAAGAGCGGCCCGCCGCTCGGGCTGATCTTCGGGGGCGCGGCGCTCCTCGTCGCGCTGGCCGTCGGCGGCGGCGCCGTCTGGTACCTCGGCCAGGACGGCGAGACCGATCCCGGCGGCGGCGATCCGATCGCCAACGAGCCGACCGACGCGGGCGTGACCCTCGCGGCCGCGGGCCCCGCCGACTCCGGCGTCGCCGCGCCCGAGGAGGTCGACGCCGGCCCGCAGACGGTCACCGTCAGCGTCAACAACACCCCGAGCGTGCGCGTGTACGTCGAGGGCCGCGGCGAGGTCTGCGACAGCACCCCGTGCAGCTTCGAGACCGACCCGGGCGAGACCATCACCGTGCGCGCCCGGCGCGGCCGGCACCAGGGCGAGATGGAGATCACGCCCAGCGAGAACACCGCCATCCAGCTCGCCATGCAGCGCGTCCGCCCCTCCGGCGGCGGAGGCGGCTCGTCCAAGCAGGGCGGCGGCGGTCAGACCGGCGGCGGCGGAGGCAGCCGCGGCGGCGGCTCGGGCGATCTCAAGATCCCCGACATCTTCCGCAACCCGTGAGCTCTCCGGGGGCTCTCAGCCGCCGCCGACGGATCGAGCCACCGACGACGGCAGGCGACGAGCGCAGCGAGGTCGCCGCACGGACCACCACCACCCGTGTTCGATCCCGCGGCAGCGGGCGGCCAGCGAGCGCGCAGCGCGAGCGCGAGCCGCAGGGCCCCCAGCGCCCCGCGCGGGGGTCGCGGGGCCAG
>Ga0310345_10003402_pt1 | contig 15162 bp, 11 predicted proteins | sample HC15DNA20500_MG_FD_204667 | JGI IMG/M metagenome (GOLD analysis project Ga0310345, IMG submission 204667) | Marine microbial communities from station ALOHA, North Pacific Subtropical Gyre - HC15-DNA-20-500_MG | ecosystem: Environmental > Aquatic > Marine > Oceanic | place: Pacific Ocean: North... | reverse complement strand
TCGTGCCGCCGGGCGGGTCGTTCCTCATCGAGTCGGACTCGGAGCCCGGGACCACGGAGCTCGACGCGCTCGGCGTGGGGACGATGGTCGCGGTCGGCGGGACGATGGTCGTCAACCCCGGCGGGGCGACCGAGGAGAAGGCGACGGTGTCCGGGTTTGGCTCGGTCCTCTTCGAGACGCCGCTCCGGTTCCGGCACCGCCGCGGCGAGCGAGTCGTCCCGGCCGACGCGTTCGCCGTCGCGTCCGAGCCCGCTCCCAGCGACGTCCCCCCTTCGGCGCTTGGGCTGGCTGTCGCCCCGAACCCGGCCGTCGGCCGCGCGACCGTCACGATCGCAGTGCCCGAGGCCGGGCCGGTCCGCGCCGTGCTCTACGACACGCTGGGCCGCGAGGTCGCCGTCCTCCACGACGGGCCGCTGACGGCCGGCGTGCGCGCGCTCCCCGTCGACGCGTCGCGGCTCCGACCCGGCGTCTACGTCGTCCGCGCCGAGGCTGGCGGCGAGGCCGCGTCCCGTGCCTACACCGTCGTCCGCTAGCCCCACCCGCCTCGGCGCCGAGGCGGGCCGAGCGAGAACGGGGGACCGAGCGCGATCGCCCGGTCCCCCGTGGAGCCGTCACCGACGGGACGCTTAGCCGCGCCCGTGGCAGTGCTTGAACTTCTTGCCCGAGCCGCACGGGCACGGGTCGTTCCGCCCGACCGACTTGTCAACCGTGACCGGCGCCGCCTTCGCCGTCGGGTCACGGTCGGCCGAGGACGGGGCGCCGTCGCCGCCCATCTGGGCCGCGTAGTCGGGCGCCTTCTCCTGCGTCTCCTGCGCGCGGCGGGCGTCGAGGCGCGGCTTCGTGACCTGCGTCACGCGCCGGGCCGCCTGACGCTGGCTGTCGCCCTGGACGAGCGGGCCGGCCTTGAACACGAGCCCGACGACCTCCTCGTCGACGTCCTGCACGAGCTCCTTGAAGAGGCGGTACGCCTCCATCTTGTACTCGATGAGCGGGTCCTTCTGGCCGTAGGCCCGGAGCCCGACGCCCTGCTTGACCTCGTCGAGGTCGCGGAGGTGCTCCGTCCACTTCTCGTCGATGATCGAGAGGACGGCCGCGCGCTCGAGCGCGTCGTTGATCTCCTGGCCCCGCGTCTCGATCACGTCCTCGGGCGTGACCATCGCGCGGAGGACCTTCCGGCCGTCGGTGAAGTCGACGAAGAACTTTTTCGGCGCCTTCCCCTCCTCCGCGTTCTCGATCATCTGCTTCGCCGACGTGTAGAACGGCGTCGCGAGGGCCGAGCGCTTGCGGCGGTAGTGGGCCGTGGCCTCGTCGAGGAGGTACTCGACCAGGCCGTCCTCGCCCAGCGAGTGGGCCTTCTGGGGGTCGACCTCGGGGTCGAAGGCGAGGTGGCGGATCATCGCCTCGCGGATCTCCTCGATGTCGCCGTTGCCGAAGTGCGCATGGACGACGCGCTCGACGAGCTCGCGGAGCATGTCGAGGATGTCGCCCCGGAGCCGGTCGCCCTCGAGCGCGTGCATCCGGCGGTCGTAGATCACCTCGCGCTGGGCGTTGAGCACGTCGTCGTACTCGAGCTGGCGCTTCCGGGACGCGAAGTGGTTCTGCTCGACCTTCTGCTGGCTCCGCTCGACGCCCTTCGTGAGCCACTTGTGGGTGAGGACCTCGTCCTCCTCCATCCCGAGGCGGTCCATGATCTTGGCCGTCCGGTCGTGGCCGAACAGGCGCATCAGGTCGTCCTCGAGGGACACGTAGAACTGGCTGAAGCCGGGGTCGCCCTGGCGGCCGGCGCGGCCGCGCAGCTGGAGGTCGATCCGGCGGCTGTCGTGGCGCTCGGTCCCGAGGATGGCGAGGCCGCCGAGCTCCTTGACGCCCTCGCCCAGCTTGATGTCCGTGCCGCGGCCGGCCATGTTGGTCGCGATCGTGACCGCGCCGACCTGGCCCGCCTCGGCGACGATCTGGGCCTCGGCCTGCGCGCGGCTCGCCTTCGCGTTGAGCACGTTGTGCTTGATGCCCTCCCGCTGGAGCAGCCGCGACATCTGCTCCGACGTCTCGACCGAGGCCGTGCCGACCAGGATCGGCTGGCCCGTCTCGTGGATCTCCTCGATCCGCTCGAGGAGCGCCTTGTACTTGGCCCGCTTCGTCTTGTAGATGAGGTCGTCGTCGTCGACGCGGGCGATCGGCCGGTTCGTCGGGACGACCACGACGGGCAGCTCGTAGATCTTGCCGAACTCCTCGGCCTCCGTCTCGGCCGTGCCGGTCATGCCCGCGAGCTTCGCGTACATCCGGAAGTAGTTCTGGATGGTGATGGTCGCGTAGGTCTGCGTCGCGGCCTGGACCTTCACCTTCTCCTTGGCCTCGATGGCCTGGTGGAGCCCGTCGGAGTACCGCCGCCCCGGGAGCACGCGGCCCGTGTGCTCGTCGACGATCATCACCTTGTCGTCCTGGACGATGTACTCCTTGTCCTTCTCGTAGAGCGTGTACCCGCGGAGGAGCTGGTTGACGGCGTGGATGCGCTCGCTCTTTTCCGAGTACTCGGTGTAGACCTGGCGCTTCGACTCCTCGGCCTCGTTGCGGAGGACGCGGAGGTCGTTCTGGAGCTTGTTCTCGCGCTTATCGGCGTCCAGCGAGGCGTCGTTCTGGAGCGTGTCGATGAGCTCCGCCTTTTTCTCGTCGTAGGTCCGCTCGATCCGGGCGATCTCCTCGCCCACGTCCGGGATGACGAAGAACTCGGCGTCGGTGCCGGCCGAGCGACCGATGGCCTCGCGGCCCTTGTCGGTCATCTCGATCTGGTGCTGGGCCTCGTTGAGCGCGAAGTACATCGGCTCGTCGACCTCCGGCATCCGCTTGGCGCTCTCGGCGAGGTAGACGGCCTCGACGCTCCGGATGAGCATCTCGACGCCCTGCTCGCCCTTGAGCTTGATGAGCTTCTTGTTGCGCGGGAAGCCGCGCTGGGCGCGGAGGAGCGCGAGCCCGGCCTCATCACGGAGCTGCCGCGCGGCCTTCTTGTCGCCGGCCTCCTCGAGTTGGTCCGCCTCGGCCAGCTTCCGCTCGGCCTCGGAGACGTAGCCCGCCACGAGCTTCTGCTGGTCCCGGACGATCCGCTCGACGGACGGCTGGAACTCCTTGAACTCGTCGATGCTCGCCTGTGGGACCGGCCCCGAGATGATGAGCGGCGTCCGGGCCTCGTCGATGAGGACCGAGTCGACCTCGTCGACGATGGCGTAGTGGTGCTTCCGCTGGACGAGCTGCTCGGGGTCGACCACGAACGAGTTGTCGCGGAGGTAGTCGAACCCGAACTCGTTGTTCGTGCCGTAGGTGATGTCGGCGCGGTAGGCCTGGCGGCGGCCCGGGCTGTGCGACGGGTGCTTGTCGATGCAGTCGACCGAGAGCCCGTGGAACCCGAAGATGGGCCCCATCCACTCGGCGTCGCGCTGGGCGAGGTACGGGTTGACCGTCACGACGTGGACGCCGCGGCCGACGAGCGCGTTGAGGTAGATCGGGGCGACCGACGTGAGCGTCTTGCCCTCGCCCGTCTTCATCTCGGCCACCTGCCCGCGGTGGAGCACGATGCCGCCGAGGAGCTGGACGTCGAACGGGACCATCTGCCACTCGACCTCCGCGCCGCCGGCCTCCCACGTCTCGCCGAGGTGACGCCGGCACGTCTCCTTGATGACGGCGAACGCCTCGGTCAGGATCTCGTCGAGCACGTCCTCGACGGCGTCGATCCAGTCGCCCTCGAGGTCGTCGAGGCGGGCATAGAGGTCCTGCCGCTCGCGGACGGAGAGCTTCGGGGCGGGCTGGCCGTCGCCGCCGGCCTCCTCGTCGTCGTCGCCGGCGGCGCGGAGCCGGGCCCGGACCTCGGCCTGCTCGGCCTCGATGGGCGCGGCGGCCTCGCGGATCCGCTCCCGGAAGGCCTCGGTCCGGGCCTTGAGCTCGTCGTCGGTGACGTGCTGGAGCCGCTCGGCGTGGTCGTTGATCTCGTCGACGAGGGGCCAGAGCTTCTTGAGCTCGCGGTCGTTCGAGTCACCGCCGAAGATCTTCTGAAGGGCCTTGAGCATGGGGGGAGGTATCGGACAAAAAGGAGGCGCAGGGCCTCGGGCAAGGTACGTGCCGGTCCCGGCCGAACCCGTGAGAGACGGCGCCCTGCGGCCCGTCGTTTCGCGCGCGGCGCCGTATCCGCGCGATCTTGGCCGGGTCGGCGCCGGCCCGCACCAGCGGGGGCGCCGCACGGCCGAAGAAACGCCCGAGGCGGGCACCCTCGTCCCCCTTCGCCCGGGATTCTCGCGGGAGGGTGCGGGGTCATGACCTGCGGCCCGCTCGGGGCCGGCGTACCTTCGGGCCGCACCCCCGAGACGCCGAGCGCCCCTTCGAGACGGTCCCGAATCGCCCGCACGACGCCCCACCGGGCTCCCCCGCCATGCGCGCCCCCCGTCTCCTCGCCGCCGGCCTGCTGGCCGGCCTCCTCGTCGCCGCGCCCGCCCTCGGCCAGTCGCGCACCCAGACGGCGTACGGCCTCGTCCGCCTCGACGTCTCCGCGCGGCAAGCCGCCCTCGCCGGGCCCGCCGCCCGGCTCGACGGCGACCCGACGGCGGCGTTCGCCAACCCGGCCTTCCTCACGTCCGCGGCCGACGGGGCCGTAGCCCTCGGCTACACGAACCTCCTCGCCGACGTCAACGCGGGCACGGCCGTCTACGCTCGCGACCTGCCGTGGCTTGGCGGCTTCAGTGCCGCCGCCGGCGTCCGGTACCTGTCCTACGGGGAGTTCGAGCGGCGCGCGAGCGGCGACGGGGAGCCCCTGGGCACGTTCGGGGCCAGCGAGGCCGCGGCGACGCTCGCGATCTCGCGCGAGGTGCTCCCTCAGTTCCGCGTCGGGCTGGCAGGCCACGCCCTCGTCGCCTCCATCGACGACGACCAGTCGGCGGCGCTCGCGGCTGACGTCGGGGTGAGCTACCACGTGCCAAAAGAAGGCTGGGTGCTCGGCGCGAGCCTCCACCACGTCGGCGTCCCGGTCGCCACGCTCGGCACCGACGACGACCGGCTCCCGCTCGACCTCCGGATCACCGCCTCGAAGCGGCTCCGCTACGTCCCGCTGACGGTCTCCGTCACCGGCGTCGACCTCCACCGGTTCGAGGGCCCGGCGGCCGACTCGTCCCTGGCCAACCGAACACTCGACCACCTCGCGCTCGGGGGCGAGCTCCAACTCGGGTCGTCGTTCGCCGTCCGCGCCGGCTACAACGGGCGCCGCGGGGCGGACCTCCGCTCGGGCGGGCGGCTCGACCTTGCCGGCGTGAGCGTCGGAGCCGGCGTCGCGCTCCGCCGCGTCTCGGTCGACTACGCGTTCTCGAACTGGGGCGAGTTCGGCGGGCTCCACCAGTTCGGCGTCCGGACCCGCCTCTAGGCCGCCCAGCCCGTCTCGATGGCGGCCCGCCAGACGGGTCGGCGAGGGATCGGAACGGACGGAAGGAAACGCACGGTACTCCGCGGATTTTTTCGATCTTATGCGTCCACCCTCCCCGCGCCTCCGTCTCGCCATGTCGACCTCGCGGCTCCTCATTCTCCCTGCCCTCCTCGTCGCCGTCCTCGGCCTCGCCGCCTGCGACTCCACCGACCCGGTCCCCTATCCCGCCGACGCCCAGTCGGGCGAAGTCGCCCTCGCTCTCGGCGCCTCCGGCTCGCTGGACGGCCTCGCGCTGTCCTTTGACGAGGTCGTCGAGGACAGCCGCTGCCCGAGCGATGTCGACTGCGTCTGGGAAGGCCGCGCCCTCGTCGGGCTCACCCTCGCCGGAGAACCCGTCGAGCTCCGCGTGGTCGACCCCGAGCGAGCGCCCGAGGCCGGCGTCCGGGCCGGCGGCTACGTCGTGTTCGCCACGCGGCTGACGGCCGAGCCGGTGGTGACCGTCGTCTCGTTCCCGACCGACTAGCGGGCACGTTCGGGGCGGGCGGGGCGTTCTCTGCGCCTCTCTCCCCCGCCCCGATGCCCGTCCCGTCGCGCCCGCGGCTCCGCGCCGCCCTCCTCGCCGTCGCCGTCCTCCCGCTGACCGCTGCCGGCTGCGCGACGGCCCAGGCGCCCTCCGACGCCCCTCCCTCGGACCCGCCCGAGACCGGACGCGTGGCCTCGATCGACGCCGGCGACCCGTTCCGCCTCGCGCTCGGCGAGACCCACCGGGAGGACGGGCACACGGTCACGTTCGTGGAAGTCGTCGAGGACAGCCGGTGCCCCGAGGGCGTCGCCTGTGTCTGGTCGGGGCGCGCGAAGATCCGCGTCGAGGTCGACGGCGAGCCGTTCGTCCTGACGGTCCCCTACGGCGGGATGGAGGACGACGAGTCGCCGATGATCGAGTGGGGCGAGATCCAGGTCGTCGTGACCGGGCTCGAGCCGTACCCCGGCAGCGAGGCCGCCGAGGCGGGCGCGCCGGTCGAGGCCGTCCTCATCACGCGCCCGTCGACCGTGTAGCCTCGCCCACCTCGGCGCCGAGGCGGGAGGGACCGGGGCCTCTAACTGCCCGCCCGGGCCGCACGGAGGAGCGGCAGGCCCAGCGCCTCGGCCGCGGGCGGCTCCCGGTTGGCGAGGACGACCACGCTCCACCCGCTCGGCGCATCCCACTCCCACACGGCGTTGATCCCGGGCGCCCCCCCGGCGATGCCGACCGACGGCTCCACGGGCCCGTCCGTGGGCTCGAACCGGTTGAAGAGGAGCGCCCGCGCCTCGGGGCCGAGCAGGCGACCGTCCGCCAGCGCATTCTGAAAGCGGAGGAGGTCGCGAGCCGTGGCGTACCCGCCGCCCGCGGCCGAGGGCGCCTTGGCGGTCGGCGACGGCGCGTCGTAGCCCGCGCCGAGGTACGGCGTCGCGTGACCCGGCGCGCCGTGGCGGGCCGTCCGGGCGTCGGTCATGCCGGCGGGCTCCAGGACGTGCTCCCAGACGTAGTCGGCGTAGCGCTGGCCCGAGGCGGCCTCGACGATGCCACCGAGGACCTCGTAGCCGGCGTTGCTGTACTGCTCGCGGGCGCCCGGCTCAAAGTCGAGCGGCATCGCGCGGACGAGGTCGAGAAAGTCGCCGATCTCCACGACCTCGGCCTCGCGGCCGGCAAAGTCGGGGTGGTCCCAGTAGTGGCCCCAGCCAGACCGATGCTGGAGAAGGTGGCGGACCGTCACCGCGTCGGAGGCCTCGGGCGGGAAGCCGTCGAGGTACGCCCCGATGGTCTGGTCGAGGTCCACGAGCCCACGCTCCGCGAGTTGGAGGATCGCGACGGCCGTGAGCTCCTTGTTGATCGAGCCGATGTTGAACCGCGTGTCGGGAGCGACGCGCTCGCCGCGCTCGCGGTCGGCCCAGCCGTAGGCGCGCTCCTCGACGACCCTGCCGTCGCGCGCCACGAGGACGACGCCCGAGAACCGCCCCGCCTCAGCCTCCGCCGCGACGTGGTCGAGCACCTCGCCGAGGCTGCCGAAGTCGGAGCCGCTCGGGCCGTCCTCCACGTCGAGGCCCACGATCCGGTGCGGCGCCGCGTCGGCCAGCCTTAGCGACACGCGGAGCTCGCCGTCGGGCGTCTCGACAGCGACCGCCCCGGCCGTCTCGCTCCGCAGCATCACGCCGACGACCTCGCGCCGCCCCACCTCCTCGGCCAGCCGGCCCAGGCCGGCCACGAGCGCGTCCGGCCCGACCTCGTCCACGAAGCCCGGGTCCGCGTGCTCGGCGACGAACGCGCGGCGGGCCTCGACGGTCGGGTCGCAGAGCAGGGCGAGGAGCGCGCGGAAGCGGTCGCCGATCGGCGCGTCCGGCAACCGCGGCTCGGGGCAGCCCGCCTCGGCGCCCCCCCGAACGACGTCGGCGTGGAGCCCGGCGACTCGCCCGTCGGCGTCGACCCCGACCTCGACCCGGTACGTCCGGCCGTCGACGAGGTCGGCGAAAAGCTCGAACCGTCCCTCGCCCGGGTGGGCCACGGCGCGGGACGGTACGAGCGGCTGTCCCTCGACCTCGTCCCGGACGGCCTCGAAAAAGTCCACCACGCCCTCCGCGTTGCGTTGGAACGCGTCGTCGAGATGGGTCGCGACATAGTCCCGGACGGCGGCCTCGGTGCCGGCAGCGTAGGCGTCGAAAAAGGCGAGGGCCGCCGCGCCCTCCGGCCGGCCGGCGAGGTGGTCGACCGCGACCTCCTGCCCCCGGTCGGGCGCGAACGGCGGCGGCTCGTGGCCGAACAGGATCTGCGCGAGCGCCCCGCTCACGTCGAAGGCCTCGACGTCCCGGTCGTTGGAGAGCACGACGAGCACCGCGTCGTCGTCCACGAACCGGAGGACGTCGGCGGAGGAGCCGGCGTCGCCGCCGTTGTGGGTCACGAGCGTGCCGCCCGGGGCCGGAAAGAGCGCCCAGCCGTAGCCGTAGTGCGAGCCCGAGCCCTCGCCCTCGTCGGTGTGCGGCGTGACCGAGAGACGGCGGGCCTCGTCCGAGAGCAGGCCGCCGGCCTCGAGCGCTTGGTGGAAGCGGAAGAGGTCGTCGGCCGTCGAGAGGAGGCCCCCGTTGCCGCGGAGGTTCCAGTACGGGCCGTCGTCGGCCCACGGGCGATCGGTCGGGAGGCCGAGGTCGCGGTCGCCGTCGTACCCGCGGGCAACGGGCACGCCCGCGGGCAGCCGGTAGCCGGTCCGCCCCATCCCCACGCCGCGGAGGAGGTCCTGGAGCGCCGCGTCGTACGTCTGCCCCGTGACGGCCTCGACGACGGCCGCCAGCAGCGCGTAGCCGACGTTCGAGTAGACGTAGCCGGCCCCGGGCGCCTGGTCGAGCGGGGTCGCGAACGCCCGGCGGAGGTAGGCGCCGCGGCCGATCGCCTCGTCGTCGTCGCCGATGGCATCGGGGAGGCCGGCCGTGTGCGTGAGGAGGTGGTGGAGCGTGATGCCGGCCTTGTCGTCGGGCACGCCGTCGAGGTACGCGGAGAGCGGGTCGGCGACGTCAAGGAGGCCGCGGTCTTGGAGCGACAGCACGAGCGTGGCCGTCAGCGGCTTCGTCACGCTGCCGATCTGGATCGCCGTCGCGGGCGTGTTGGGGACCCCGCGGGCGCGGTCGGCGAGGCCGTAGCCCTTCCGGAGGACGACGGCGCCGTCCGTCGCGGCGACGACGGCACCGGAGAACCCGGCGTCGGTGAGGTAGGCGTCGAGCGCGGCGCCCGTGCCGCCGACGACGGTCTCGGAGGGCTGGGCGCAGGCGGTGGCTGCGAGGACGAGGGAGACCAGAAGGGGGCGCATAGGGGGGTCGAGAGGGACCGGCTCCACGTTCGCGAGCCCGCGGCGGCGAGTTGTTCGGTCGACGTCGGGTCGGTGTTCAGGATGTAAAACCTGCGGCTCAAATGCCGCCCCGACCACGCCGCCGCCGATCTTGGCCGCATGCGCAGCCCCGCCCGTCCATCGTCGCAGGCCTGGCTGGTCGGCGGGCTCGCCGTCCTGCTGGCGGCGCTCGCCGGGCTCCAGTGGCGGTGGACCGGGCGGTGGAGCGCTGTCGAGGAGGCCCGAATGGAGAGCGCGCTCCGCGTCGGCGCCGGGGCCGTCGACCGCGAGCTAGCAGACCGACTGCTCGCGCTCCGCAAGGCGGTCGACGGCCCGCCCGTCCGCGACGCCGCCGCGGCCGACACGCTCGCGGCCCGCCTCGCCCGCTGGCGTGCCGAGGCGGACGCTCCCGGCCTCGTCGCTGACGTGTTCTGGGTCCGCCCCGGCCCGGCGCCGGCGCTCGCCCGCCTCGACGGCGACACGCTGCAGCCCTTCGACTGGCCGGAGGGGTTGGCCCCCTGGCAGACGGCCGCGGCCCGCTTCCCGGCGCGTCTCACGCCCGAGCCCGGCACGTCCGTCGCCCGCGTCGTGCTCGACGACGCCGCGCTGCCCGCCACGCCGCCCGGCCTCCTCGTCCCCGTCCTCCCGCCCGGCACGGCCGAGCTCCGCTTCGTCCTGGTCACGCTCGACCCCGCCGGCCTCGGCGCGCTCCTGAGCGGCCTCGTGGACCGCCACCTCCCAGGCCGCGACGACTTCGAGGTGCGCGTGGTCTCGGCGGCAGGCCGGTCGGCGACGCTCTACGACGAGGCGCCCGGCGCCGGGCCGTTCGCGTCCCCCGACCTCGACGTGGGGGTGGGGCCGGCCGAGGTCCAGGAGCTCGCGATCGCCCTCGGCCCGCCGGACGCCCCGCCCGTCTCGGCCCCGGCCGCCGAGACCGCGTTCGTCGAGGCCCGCGCCGAGGGCGGCGACCGCCACCGCTGGCGCCTCGTGGCCCGGCATCGGGCGGGGTCCATCGGCGCCGCCGTGTCCGCGCTCCGGCACCGCCAGCTGGCGCTCGCGCTCGGCGTGCTGGGCGTGCTGGGGGCCGCCGTCGCGCTCGTGGCCGCGCAGGCCCGGCGCCAGCGCGCACTGGCCGACCGGCAGCTCGCGTTCGTCGCCGGCGTGTCGCACGAGCTGCGGACGCCGCTCGCCGTGCTCCGCTCGGCCGGCGAGAACCTCTCCGACGGCGTCGTCGGGGCCGACGCCGTGCGGCGGTACGGGGCCATCGTCCGCGACGAGGCCGCCCGGCTCGCGGAGCGGGTCGAGACCGTCCTCACCTACGCCGGGGCCGACGCCGCCTCGCCCCGCCGCGTTCGTGTGCCCGTCGCCGACGTCGTGGCCGACGCGCTCGCGCAGGCCCGGCCGGTCTTGGACGAGGCCGGCGCCGATGTCGCGCTGGCTTTCGCCCCCTCCCTCCCCGACCTCGACGCCGACCCGGCCGCCGTCGCGACGGCCCTCCGCAACCTCCTCGGCAACGCCGCCCGGCACGGCGGCCCGAGCGTTCGGGTGGAAAGCGCGCCGGCTGGGCTCGGCGGCACCCCGGCCGTGGCCCTCGCCGTGAGCGACGACGGCCCCGGCTTCGAGCCCGGCGTCGACGCCTTCGAACCGTTCGTGCGCGGGCGGCGGGCCGTCGAGGCGCAGACGCCGGGGTCCGGCCTCGGGCTCGCGCTGGTCCGCCGTGTGGCCGAGGCGCACGGCGGCGAGGTGGTCGCCGAGGCGCCCGAGGGGGGCGGGGCGCGCGTCGTCCTCACGCTCCCCGCGGCGCCGTGACGCGGCTCCTCCTCGTCGAGGACGAGCCCGGCCTCGTGCTCACGCTGGGCGACCGGCTCCGGTCCGAGGGCTACGACGTGGCCCACGCTGCCGACGGCGACACCGGCTTCGAGCGGGCCGTCGCCGAGCCGTTCGACCTCCTCCTCCTCGACGTCGGCCTCCCAAAGCGCGACGGGTTCGCCGTCGTCCGCGACCTCCGCCAGCGCGGCGTCCGAACGCCGGTCCTCATGCTGACGGCCCGCGGGCAGGTCGCCGACCGTGTCGTGGGCCTCCGCCTCGGGGCCGACGACTACCTCGTCAAGCCGTTCGACGCGCAGGAGCTGCTGGCTCGGGTCGAGGCGCTGCTCCGGCGCGCGGGGCGCGCCTCGCCGGCCTCCGGCCGCCATCGCTTCGGCGACGTGACCGTCGACGTGGGCCGGGCCGAGGTCTGGCGCGGCGAGACGGCCGTCGCCCTGTCGGCCAAGGAGTTCGGCCTCCTCTGCCACCTCCTCGAGCACCGCGGCCACGTCGTCACCCGCGACGACGCGCTCACGGAGGTCTGGGGCTACGACGCCACGCCGACGACGCGGACCGTCGACGTCCACGTGGCCGGCCTCCGCCAGAAGCTCGAGCCCGACCCGGGCCGGCCGCGCCACATCGTCACGGTCCACGGCCGCGGCTACAAGCTGGTCTCGTGAGCCGTCCGTGCCCGCTCGCCGTCGCTAGCGGGCCGTCGTCGGAAACTCCATCTCGCCCAGTTCCACGTCGAGATCCGCCACACGCGCCGCGAGTTGGCGCTGGGCGGCTCGGAGCGCGGCGTTGTGGATCGACGGACCGATCTCTTGGAGCACGAAGTCGAGCAGGAAGCCGGCCGCGAGGTCGCCCAAGTCGAGGCCGAGTTCGTCCTCGGCGTAGTGCTGGAGAGCGGCGACGGCCCGTGAGCGGGCGCCATCGGAGAGCGTGACGGGCATGGGTCGGGGCGAGGTGCCCCCTGAAGGTCCGGCGGCCCCGGCCGTGGTGCCACCCGGTCCGCCTCGGTGCCGAGGCGGGCGAGGTCAGTCGCCCTCGTCGTCCCGCGACTTGAGGAGGCCCTGCTTCTTGAACGAGATCATCGTTGTCTCGAGCGTTCCGTGGCGCATCCGCCGACGGACCTCCTCGACGGCCATCCCCGAGTTGAGCCAGATGAGCGCGGCCGTGTGCGTGAGGCTGTGCGGGCTGATCCCGCGCCGCTTGACCTTCGCCGCCCGGAGGTGCGTGTTGACGCGCCCCCGTACCGACCGCGTGTTGAGCCGGGTGCCGGCGCTCCGGTGGCCGTGGCTGACGAAGAGCGGCTCCGTCGGGGCCGCACCGTCGCGCTCCATGAGGTAGATCTCCAGCGGGTCGATGGCCGCGGCGTCGAGCGGGACGGCCTCGTCCTTCGACTGGCGGCCCTTGCCCTGGACGTGGAGGAACGTCCCCATGAGCGTCCGGTCCACGTCGCCGACGTCGGCGCGGACGAGTTCGACCTCGCTGAGGCCGCCGTAGACCATCAACGCGATGAGCGCCCGGTCGCGCCGGCCGATCTCGGTCGTCTTGGGGACGGCCTCGAACAGGGCCTCGACCTCGCCCTCGGTCAGCACGCCGCGGGTGTGGGACTGCGGCCGGCGGTTGCCCTTGACGCCGCGTGCGGGGTTGTCCTCGAGCTCGCCGCGGGCGACGAGGTAGTCGCAGAGCCGGCGGAGGGCGGTGAGGTAGGTGCTCACCGAGACCTGGCTCAGCTCGCGCTCCTCCATGAGGTACGTCTTGTAGGCCTCGACGTCGCCCTCGACCCACCGGAACCGGCTCGACGGGCGGGCCGCCCGCGTGGCGTGGTACCGCTCGAACTCGTTGAGCGTGCGGCGGTAGGTCCCCCGCGTTTCGGGGCTCTTGTCCTTGAGGTACTCCGTGACGAAGCCCTCGAGGCGGTCCTCGAGCTGGGCGACGGAGAGGCGGAGCGGCGGGTCGGCCATCGGTCGGTTTGAATAACGGATATTCCAAGCTAGGCGAGGGGCCGGAGGCGGGCAAGAGAGGGGATCCCCCAAGCGGCAGCCGGGCGGAACGGGAGCCCAGAGCGCCGGTCGGACCCCGATGCGCCGCCTGTTCCTCGCCGCCGCGCTCCTCGCCGGGTGCGGCCCCGACCTCTCCCCGCTCGCCCCGCCGCGCGCCCCGTCGGAGCGCTACGCCGACGCGCTCGCCGAGGCCGGCCTCGACTCGACCCGCCTCGGCCGCGCGTTCACCGAGGCGGGCACGGCTGCGCTCCAGGAGCCAACGGCGCTCGATCTCCCCGCCTCCCCCGACGTCGACGTCGAGGCGGCGGCCCCGTCGGCCAACGGTTGGCGGATCGACCTCCGGCGCGGCGAGCGGCTCGTCGCCGAGATCGCCCCGGACCTCGCGGACTCAGCGCGCGCGTTCGTCGACCTGTTCAGGGCCGACTCGGCGCGGACGCGGATCGGCGGATGGGAGGTCGCGCTCGACACCCTCCGCGTCGAACGTATCGCCGAGGCGGACGAGGCCGTCGTCCTGGTCGTCCGGCCGGAGCTGCTGGCGGAGGGCGCCGTCGGCGTGGCGATCCGCACGGACCCGTCGCTCGCGTTCCCAGTCGCGGGCGTCGACGAGGGCGCGATCCGGAGCCGGTGGGGCGCCCCCCGCGACGGCGGCGCGCGGCGCCACGAGGGGATCGACGTCTTCGCCGACCGCGGGACGCCGGTCGTCGCCGGTGCCACGGGGCGTGTCGAGCGCGTCCGGGAGACGCCCATCGGCGGGCGCGTCGTCTGGGTCCGCGCCGACGACCAGCCAGTCTCGCTGTACTACGCCCACCTCGACCGCCAGCTCGTCGAGGACGGCGACCGCGTCTCCGTGGGAGACACGCTCGGCGAGGTCGGCAACACGGGCAACGCGGTGAACACGCCGCCGCACCTCCACTTCGGGGTCTACGGCCGCGGCGGGGCCACCGACCCCGAGCCGTTCGTCGTCGGCCGTCGGGCGGGGCCGCGGACCGAGTCCGTCCGCTAGTCCTGCCAGTCGGCGAGGTGGCGGACGAGCCACTCGCCGCAGGCCCGCTCGAACGAGACGGCGCCGGGCGGGGCGGCGCCGGGGTACCACCCGTGGCCGAGGCCGGGCAGGACCTCGACACTCGACGCCGCGAACGCCTCAGCCGTCCGGCAAACGTCGGCGGGCGGCGCCACCGGGTCCTCGGCGCCCCCGAGGAGGTGCACGGGCCGGTCGGCGGAGACTGTCGGCGCGAACCGGACCGGGTCGAGCCCGTCGAGCGCCTTCCCGCTCCGCCCGACGGTGTGGAGCAGCCGCGCGAACTGGAGCATCCCGACGGCCGGCTCGCCGCCGTAGCGGCGGGCGGCCGCGTCCCCGACGCCGCCGAGGCGGAGGCCCGTCGCGACCAGCGCGGGCGGGAGGCCCGAGAACCGCGCGAACCCGTCCACGAGCCCGCGCGCCATCGCCCCGAGGTCGGGGTGCCCAATGGCCCCGAACAGCCGGTCGCCGACGCCGTCGCGTGCGAAGGCGAGGCTCGACAAGAGGCACCCGAAGCTGACGCCAAAGAGCGCGCGCCGCTCGGCCCCGATCCCGTGCTCGGCCTCGGCGAACGCGAACACGGCCGGGAGGTCGGCGGCGACGCCGTCGAACATCGTCTGGGCGAAGGGGACGTCGAACGCCACGCCGCGGCGGACGAGCGCGGCCAGGTCGGCGCCCGGGTGGCCCGACGTCGGCCGGCGGACGCCGCCGAGCGGGGTGTCCACCAGGACGGCGCCGAACCCGGCACGGGCGAGCGCCGTCGCGGCCGGCACGCTCCGGTCCATCCCCTTCGTGATGCCGTTGAGGAGCGTCACCGCCGGCGCCCCGCTCCGACCGTCGACCGGAGGGACGACGATCGACTCGAAGGTGGCGAACGCCCGGTCGAGGTCGTCGTGGCCGGTGTACGGGTGGATCCGACGGAGTCGGTACCGCACGCCCGACAGCCCCGCGACGCGCACGCGTCGGGCGTCGAGGACCTCGAGGGCGGCCGGGGCAGGAGTCGCGAGGGCGGGCACGGTGTTACAAACCTGTTACGTCGTCCACGCGGGCCAGCCGGCCCGGTTCGCCCGCCGGTGCGAAGTC
>Ga0310345_10003400_pt1 | contig 15166 bp, 22 predicted proteins | sample HC15DNA20500_MG_FD_204667 | JGI IMG/M metagenome (GOLD analysis project Ga0310345, IMG submission 204667) | Marine microbial communities from station ALOHA, North Pacific Subtropical Gyre - HC15-DNA-20-500_MG | ecosystem: Environmental > Aquatic > Marine > Oceanic | place: Pacific Ocean: North... | reverse complement strand
TTCACCGGAGGGGTACATGGGCGCCGCCTCGGCTGAGACGCAACGGAGAACCCCATGGCGCAGATGCCGCGTGGCGCCCCTCGATCCGTGCCGGACCCTGCGGGCGAGGCCTATGACACCCATATGGCAGGTCGAAGGGCCTCAGCCGCGACCGGTCCGCTGGAAGCGTTCCAGAGCGCGCGTCCGATCCCGCGGCCGAACACCGCCCAGACCCTGATCCCAATCATCGGCCCGACTTGGGAGGCTGCCGCCGACCTTCAGGACGGCAACTATGGCGGCGCTGCGTTCAACGCGAGCATGGCGATCCTTGAGGCCGTGCCTGGCGGGGTCGTGGCCGCCCGAGGGGCGCGAGCCGCTCGCCTGGGCATCGATCTCATGAATACGGGCTCGAGGACGGCGGCGTCGTCGAGCAGGGTTCTGCGGCAGGCCGGCTTGGCAGGTCCGGGCCAGGAGATTCATCACACAGTGCGCCTCAACGGGCTGGGTCGAAACACGCCCGACCCCAGGAACGACTACATGTTTCTGAAGGTGCTCCCGAAGGAGCAGCACCGCCGTCTGACCGGGAGCTGGGCGGGCAAGCCCCGCTACGACCCCGTGCGCCGGGTCTGGTACGGCACGACCGACTGGATGAAGGCCGTTCCGATCACGGGCGCGGCCGTCGCGGCCGACACTGCGGAGAATGTCGCCAACACGCGTGAGCGTCGGTGACTCCGCTGGACACCCCCCCGATCACGCCGCTCCTGCGGTCGGTATTTCTGAGGCAGCAACAGATGAAAACGTCGGAGATTGACCTGGCTTTTCCGGTGATCGGCTTCACGGTCGACGAGGATGTCTGGGGATTTCGGGATCTTCGGGGCCTGACGACGTGCGGGCGGCGAACCCTGAAGAAGGGAATGCAGGACGGCATGGAGCTCGTGGATTCTCAAGGCTCCCGTTGGCGCGTCAGCGGAATCGAAAAGCTCGGCCCGTCTGGCCCGTGGTGGGCGTGGCTGATCGGGCAGCCGCTCTACCGGATCGTTCAGGAGGTGGAGCCCTTACCGCCGCTCAGCCTGGCGGAGATCCAGGACCGAGTCTGTGCGGCCATGTTGGCCCATCCGCTCTTCTGGTGCGAGGAAGAGGACCAGGACACCGAAATGACCGTCCGGACCGCCGAGTTGAGGGCCGTCACCTCCGTAGCGGACTTTCTCGACATTCTGGGCCTCGATACGTTCGAGAACTTCTGAGGCGGCGCCTGTTTCGCCTCAGGTCGAACGATCTGCTGGAGTAGGCCAGCAGCCTCAGCTGAGCACCGCGGCCGCCGCATAGCCGATGCCGGCGAGCCCCAGGGCGCCGCCGCCCAGGGCGCCCAGGATCAGCACGCCGTCGCGGGTCGTGAGACCAAGGCCGAACACCGCCACGACAGCCCCGGAGAGCGCGGTCGAGAAGGGGATCAGCTCCAGCAGCGGCGTCACCAGGCCCACGGCCATGCAGGCCAGGGCGCAAAGCCGCCGGCCGAGCCCCGCCGTCAGCCCGGCGAGGCGAGGTCTAGTGTACCGGTCGAGGATTCTGGCCGGGCGCTTCAGTCTCAGGCTCACGGCGCCCAGCGTCCGGGCGTCGACCTTCAGGGCGAGCGCCCACCGGGGCAACCAGACATGGTCGCACCCCACCACCATCTGGCCCGCCAGGGCCAGGACGCACAGGGCGAGCAGGCTCGGCACGCCGGGCGCGGCGCTGATCGGCGTCATGGTCGCCAGGCCCGCCAGCAGCAGGAGCGGACCGAAGGCCCGTGACCCGACCGCCTCACGCACGGCAGCGACGGTCACGCGCCCCGTTCGAGCCCCGGAGAGGTCACAGATGCAGTCGACCACTTCGGTCAGGGTGCGGGGCGACTCGGCCATGGAAAACCTCCATGGCCGCAACGCACGAGGGGCGAGATCCGCCCCTAGAAAGCGTTCTCGCCGGTGATGGCGCGGCCCAGGATGAGGGCGTGCACGTCGTGGGCCCCCTCATAGGTGTTCACCGTCTCCAGGTTCGCGGCGTGGCGCATGACATGGTACTCGCCCGAGATACCGTTGCCGCCGTGGATGTCCCGGGCCTCGCGGGCGATGGCCAGCGCCTTGCCGCAGTTGTTGCGTTTCATCAGGCTGATGGCCTCGGGCACCCAGGCGCCCTGATCGATCAGCCGGCCGAGCGCCAGCGCGCCTTCGAAGCCGAGGGCGATTTCGGTCTGCATGTCGGCCAGCTTCTTCTGGACGAGCTGCCGCGCCGAGAGGGGGCGGCCGAACACCTTGCGGCTCGACACGTAGTCGCGGCTGGCGTGCAGGCAGAACTCCGCCGCCCCCATGGCGCCCCAGGCGATCCCGTAGCGCGCCTTGTTCAGGCAGGAGAAGGGGCCGCGCAGGCCCGAGACGCCGGGCAGCATCTGGTCTTCAGGCACGAAGACGTCGGCGAGCGCGATCTCGCCGGTGACCGAGGCGCGCAGCGAGAGCTTGTTCTGGATCTTGGGCGTCTCGAAACCTTCGGAGCCGCGGTCCACCAGGAAGCCGCGGATCACCCCGTCCAGCTTCGCCCAGACCAGGGCCACGTCGCAGATCGGGCTGTTTGTGATCCACATCTTGGAACCGTTCAGCACATAACCGCCGTCCGCCTTTTTGGCGACCGTGCGCATCGAGGCCGGGTCCGACCCGCCGTCGGCCTCGGTCAGACCGAAGCAGCCGATGACCTCGCCCTTGGCCATGCGCGGCAGATATTTCTGCTTCTGCGCCTCAGAGCCGAAGGCCTCGATGGGGTACATGACGAGCGAGGACTGAACGCTCATGGCCGAACGGTAGCCGGAGTCGATCGCCTCGACCTCACGGGCGATGAGGCCGTAGGCCACGTGGTTGACGCCGGCGCCGCCATAGGCCTCGGAGACCGTCGGGCCGAGGAAACCGAGCTCGCCCATCTCGGTCATGATCTCGCGATCGAACCGCTCTTCGGCGAAGGCCGAGACGACTCGCGGGAGGAGTTTGTCGCGGGCATAGGCGCGCGCCGCCTCCCAGACCATGCGCTCGTCCTCGGACAGCCGGCTGGTCAGGTCCAGGGGATCATCCCAGCGGAACGTCTTCTGGGGGGCTCCGGAATCCAGCGCCATCTCGCGTCTCCTTCAGCGGCGGAACATCAGTTTCTGGCGAGCTTATGGACCGAAACAGCGCGCATTTACAGGTCATTGACCGATGCTCTGCTCACATGCCGCAGGCGTCGCCGCTGCGCTGGTGCAACCGGCCCGCCGGTCGGCGAGTTATCAGGTCATGGAGACCGCAACCCATCCTTCGCACAGTCTCGGCGCTCTCTACCGGCCCTTCCTGCTGGTGGCTGTGTTCGCCTTCTTCGCCGGCTTCTCGGCCATGCTGGTGATGAGTTTCAGCGACGGCGCGGCGGTCCGTGGCCCGGCGCTCATTCAGGCTGAGAGCGTCGCCGCCCGGTCGGACCCGGCCATCGAGCCTGTCCCGAGATCGGCGGCGCGCGCCGCGAACTGGACCTTCGAGAAGCACATCTAAGCCGCCGCGGCCGGTTCACCTGGGCCGCAAATCAAGACACTCTCGCACGCATGACCGATGCGTTGACGATTGATTCCGCAGACGCCCGCGCTCCTGGCGCCGCCCAGGTGGCGGCGTTCCTCGCCGCGCGCATGTGCCACGATTTCATCAGTCCCGTGAGCGCGATCGTCTCCGGCCTCGATCTGATGGACGATCCGGAGGCGCAGGACATGCGCGAGGACGCCCTGGGCCTGATCGCCGCCTCGGGGCGAAAGCTGGCTCAGATGCTGGCCTTCACCCGCGTCGCCTTCGGCGCCTCGGCCTCTGCCGAGACCTTCGATCCCCGCGAGCTGGAAACCCTGGCGCAGGGGGTCTTCGGCCACATGCGGGCCGACCTGAATTGGATCGTGGAAGCCCAGAGCGTCAACAAGGCCTCGGCGCGGACCCTGCTTAATCTGGCGCAACTGGCTGGCGCGGCCCTGCCGCTGGGCGGCCAGACGACCGTGCGAGCCGCCGATGACGGACAGGCCACCGTCATCGCCGTGGAGGCGGTCGGCCCCAAGGCCCGCCTGCGCCCGGAAGTCGCCGCCGGTCTGAAAGGCGAGAACCTGCCCGACGGCCTGCTGCACGGCCAATGGGTGCAGGCCTACTATGTCAGCCTCTTCGTCAGCGAAGCCGGCGGCCGCGTCTTCGCCGAAGCGACGGACGAGAAGATCACCTTCGCCGCCACCCTGCCGGCGCTTGCCGGCTGACGAAGGTGTCCCCAGGAAATCCTGCCGGCCAAACCGCTCCTTAACCACCGGCGCGCGAAAACCATCGCCGACAGGTTGGGAGTATTCCGTTGAGGACTTGCCTCATCGTCGATGACAGCCGGGTGATCCGGAAGGTCGCGCGCCGGATCCTGGAGGATCTCGGGTTCGACGTGGCCGAAGCCGCCGACGGCGCCGAAGCTCTCGCCTGGTGCCGGACGGCCATGCCCGACGTCGTCCTGCTCGACTGGAACATGCCGGTGATGAACGGTCTGGAATTCCTCCGCCGCCTGCGGATGGAGCCTGGCGGCGCGGCCCCGAAAGTCATCTTCTGCACCGTGGAGAACGAGGCCCCGGCGATCCGCGAGGCGCTTGAGAGCGGCGCGGACGAATACATCATGAAGCCGTTCGACAGCGACATCGTGGCGGCGAAGTTCGCCGAGGCGGGTCTCGGATGAAGCCCGAGGACCGCGACCTGATCGTCCAGCTGTGTGCGGCCCGCTCGGGCCAGCAACTGGACCCCTCCAAGGACTATGTGATCGAAAACCGGCTCGGCCCGGTGGCGCGCCGCGAAGGCTTCGACAGCGTGCCCGATCTGATCCAGGCCCTGCGGACCCGCCGCGAAGACGCCCTGATCTGGGCCATCGTGGAGGCCATGGCCGCCGGCGACACCAGCTTCTTCCGCGACCGGCTGCCCTTTGAAGCTCTGCGCACAGAGATCGCGCCGGAGCTCGTTCGCCGGCGCGCGGGCCAGCCGATCCGGATCTGGAGCGCGGCCTGCGCCACGGGTCAGGAAGTCCATTCCATCGCCATGGTCATCGATGAGATCGGCGGCCAGTTCCCTGAAGCCCGGTTCGAGCTCTTCGGGTCGGATCTTTCGGAGCGGGCGCTGGAGAAGGCGCAGAGCGGACTCTACACCCAGTTCGAGGTCCAGCGCGGTCTGCCGATCCGCAGCCTGATCCGTCATTTCGAGAAGGTGGACGACGCCTGGGTGGTGGCCCCGCGCCTGCGCCAGGCCATCCGTTGGCGCAGGCTCAATCTGATCGGCGACATGTCCCGCGTGCGCGGCTTCGACCTCATCTTCTGCCGATATGTGCTGGGCGCCATGGCGCCGGCGGCGCAGGCCCGGGTGACGCAGAACCTGGCCGAGGCGCTCAATCCCGGCGGTCTGGTGATCTTCGGGCTCAATGAGACGCCTGTCGGAGAAGGCCTCTTCGACCCGCAGGGGGCGAGCGCCGGCGTCTATCGTCTGCATCCCGAATTCCGAGCGGCCGCCGCCTGAGTCCTGATGCAAAAACGTCCCGCCGAGCCAGGCTCTGCGGGACGTCGGTCTTGCTGGGCCAGATGTCCGGCCGACGGTCGCTGGACCGCTTAGTTCTTGGCGTCTTCGGCGGTGCGGGTCACGGCCTCGCCCGCGGCTTCCACATCCTGACCAGCGCCGGAGATGGTGTTGCAGGCGGTCATGCCGAGGCTGGCGGACAGGACGGCGAAGAGGAAAAGTTTGCGCATCTGAGTGTCTCTCCTAAGGCGAAGCTGCGTCACTCGGCAGAACGGTCAGGCTGCGGCTTGGTTCCCGTCGGCCACTGGCGTCTGGCCCGGCGCGAGGGTCGGGAAGATCAGCCGCACGGTGACGCCCCCGACGGCGTTGCGCATGACTTCGCTGCGGCCCCGCAGCTGCCGGGCGAAGGCGGTCATCAGGGTGCGCCCGACGCCGGTTCCGCCCAGCGCCTCGTCATTGGCCACGCCGTCGTCGGCGATCTCAAGGGTCGCTTCGCCGTCGTGCACGCCGAAGTCGACGCTGAGCAGGCCGCCTCGACCGGCGAAGGCGTGCTTCTGCGCATTGGTGATGGCCTCGACGGCGAACAGGGCGAAGGGCGCCAGGCGGTCGGGATCGATCATCAGCGGGTCAGCATGCAGTTCCGTCCGGACGGCCGGTCCGTTCATGGACTCACCCGCCACCAGCTGCGCCGTCAGCTCCTCGAGGAACACCCGCAGTTCCACCCTTTGCAGGTCGGGGCCCTGGTAGAGGGCGCGGTAGACGAGGGCGAGGGCGGAAATCCGCTGGCGCGTGTCGGACATGGCCGCCCGCGCGCCGGGGTCGGCCAGCGCGCGCTGCTGCATGCTGAGCAGGCTGGAGATCACCTGGAGATTGTTCTTCACCCGGTGATGGATTTCCCGCAGCAGGGCGTCCTTCTGCGCCAGGCTGTCGCGCAGGGACGCGTCGCGCGCCACGATCGCGTCGGCCATGTCCTCCAGGGTTTCGGCCAGATCGCGGATTTCGGTCGGCATGTCCTCGGCCCGCGCCGGACGCACACTGAGGCGGCCGCGGGCATAGAGGGCGGCGATCCGCTGGAGATAGACCAGCCAGCGCACGATCACCCGATCGGCCGCGATGAACACCGTGACCAGCACGATGGCGAAGGTGACGAGGGGCAGGACAAGGCCGGTGAGCGGGTTGAGCCGCGCCCATGACAGCAGGCCGGGCGAGGGGGCCGAGAGCATCACATAGAGACTGTCGCCCACCAGCGGGGCGGCCACATGCACCCGCCGCTCGCCGCCGGCCCGCGCATACCAGACGTGTGCGCCTCGAGCCTTGATGCGGGCCTGCCAGTCCTGTGGCGGCGGCGCAAAGGCTTGAGCGTTGGTCATGCTGAGATAGCGCCCCGCCGGATCGGCTAGGGCGACCTCCGCCCCTTCCGGCATGGCCGAGGCCCGCCCGTCGGGCTGCAGGCTCGACAGCGCGACGACCGCCACAAGGGCGCCGTCGAAACGACCCGACGCGGTCCGCGCGGGCGCCGCCGCCAGCAGGGCGGGCTTGTCGGAATAGATCGCGCCCGGGTCGCGGGTGATGACAATGTCGTCGGCGTCCTGCAGCTGGCGGAACCAGCCCCGCTCGGCGCGGCCGCGGTCGGCGGGCACCGTGCCCGCGGCGCAGGCCACCCGGCCCGTCCGGTCGAAGCGGATCAGATTGTCGTAGCCCGGGATCCGATCGACCACCTGCCGCAGGCGCTGGGCGCACGAAAAGCCCACCGATCCCGGCGCCAGGGTCTCAAGAAGGATGTCGGCGGACTCCATACGCGCCCGGGCGTCGGCGGCGCTGCGCTGTGCGGCCGAGGCGAGACTGTCGCGCAGCAGCTCGGCCTCGCGGTTGAACGCGAGCGCCGTCTGGATCGCGCCCAGGATCAGTACGGGCAGCAAGGCCGCGGCCATGGCCGCGATCAGGCGAACCCGGATTGTGCTTAAGGACGCCCAGGCGTCACTGGTCATGGCCCGCCCCCCGGGCCATCAGCGAACGGTGCTGAGCCGCTCGGCCTGCGCCAGGATGGTGCGCATCGCATCTCCGGCCGCGCCGCCGTCGCGGTCATAGGCGCCGTCCTCCAGGATGGACTGCAGCGCCCGGCGCGCCCGGCTGACCCGGCTCTTCACCGTGCCGACGGCCACGCCGCAGATGTCCGCCGCCTCTTCATAGGCGAAACCGCCGGCGCCGACCAGGATCAGGGCCTCGCGCTGTTCCGGCGGCAGCATGCCGAGACCCAACCGCAGTTCGTCCAGGGCCACAGGCGCCTCGGGATCGTCCACGGCCACCAGCGTGCGCTCTGCGGCCTCCTGGTCCAGCTGGCTCTGCCGCCAGGAGCGGCGCTTTTCCGAATAGAACTGGTTGCGCAGGATCATGAAGGTCCAGGCCTTCATGTTGGTGCCCATCTGGAAGCTGTTGCGCGCGTCCCAGGCCTTCATCATGGCGTCCTGCGCCAGATCATCGGCCGCGGTGGCGTCGCCGCACAGGGTGCGGGCGAAGGCGCGCAGATGCGGAATGAGGGTGACAAGCTCGTTCTTGAACGCCTTGTCGAGCGCGGGATCCCGTTCGCTGCGATCGACCATCACTCGGTCTCCGCCGACTTGTCGGCGCGACGCAGAATGTCCAGGAACTCGTCCGGCACAGGTTCGTTGACGACTTCGTCGAACATCTGACGCAGACGCACGCCGATCGCCTGCTGGCGCAGACGCGCCTCGTCCAGCGCGGCGGCGTCCGGCCCGCGCGCTTTCGTCGATGACTGGGGTTGTTGCTCGATCATGTCCTCGGCGTCCGGCTCAGACGGACGCCCTTTCATATTGTCGTTCTGGTCGCTCAAAACGTCTTGCCCCCCGGGCGGTTCCTTCAAGGACGCCGCATGCAAACGCCGTTAGGATGCTGAAAACGTCGGAAGCATGGAACCGGTTCCATCATCCCGCGTTTTGTGCCGAGGATGGATCAAGCGTGGCCGCAACGCACGTGGCCGCGTGTCCGTCTCTGTCTTCACGGGAGGGGTCATTGAGTCTTCTAGCCCGACTGGCGCCGCATCTGCCGTACGTTCGGCGCTACGCGCGTGCGCTTACCGGCGACCAAACCACTGGCGACCATTATGTGCGCGTCGCGCTCGAAGCCCTCGCCGCCGGCGAGAAGGTGCTCGAAGCGAACCTGACGCCGCGGGTCGCGCTTTACCATGTCTTCCACGCCATCTGGTGCCAGACCGGCGCCCAGCTCGAGGGACCGGCGGACGCCGCCGGTGACGAGGACGCCAACGCGCGTCTGATGCGCATCGCGCCGCGCTCGCGCCAGGCGTTTCTGCTGACGGCTCTGGAGGGCTTCACCCCCAGCGAGACGGCCCAGATCCTGGGCGCGTCATTCGACGAGGTGGAGCAGCTGATCGCCGAGGCCCAGGCGGAAATCGACGCCGAACTCGCCACCGATGTGCTGATCATCGAGGACGAGCCGGTGATCGCCGCCGACATCGAGGCCCTGGTCAAGGAACTCGGCCATACGGTGGTCGACATCGCCGCCACGCGAACCGAAGCCGTGGACGCGGTTGGCCGCAGCCGGCCGGGCCTGGTGCTGGCCGATATCCAGCTGGCCGACGGGTCCTCGGGCATCGACGCGGTCAAGGACATCCTGAGCGAGATCGACGTGCCCGTGATCTTCATCACCGCCTTCCCCGAGCGTCTCCTGACCGGAGAACGCCCGGAGCCGACCTTCCTGATCACCAAGCCGTTCCAGCCGGAGACGGTGAAGGCGGCGATCGGCCAGGCGCTGTTCTTCCATCCCCGGCGGGCGGCCAAGGCGGCCGCCTGAGACCTTCGGAACGCGGCCGACGCTCCAGCGTTTGATCAACCGCAGCCCTCGGGCTGCGGTTTTTCATTCCTGGAGGTCACATGCTTGGTTGGGCGATCGTCTTCGCGGTCCTGGCGCTCGCGGCGGGGTATCTCGGCTTCATGGGTCTGGCCGGCGTGGCCGCCACGATCGCCAAGGTCCTGTTCGTGGTCTTCCTCGTCCTGCTGGTGGCGAGCTTCGTGGTCCGGGCGATCCGCGGCCAGTCGGTCGTCTGAGGCCCCGTACGCCCCCGAGAGTCACGAAAGAGGCCGCCGGTCCGGAGATCGGCGGCCTCTTTCTCTTACGACCACAGCCTGAGGTCAGTTCGTATCGGCTTCGGCGCCCGGATCGGGGGCGGGGCCGGCGCGGTCGACGGCCTCCGGTTGCGGAATGCGCGGCGCGGGCGCGGATTCGTCAAACACCTGGGCGTCGCTGGCCTGGCGACCGGCGTGGGGTGCGGTCTCCGCCAGATCGTCGGCCCGGAACAGCCAGCTGCCCAGCAGCAGCAGCCCCGCCAGGGCGGTCGAGATGATCAGCACCAGAAGCACAGGTTTGCCCGGCCGCCCTTGTCGGGCCGGCGTGGCTGGAATCTTGGGGGCGTTGGGGTCTTGCGGGTCGCTCATGGGCCCTCCTCAAGGCTGGAATGGGATGGACGGGAAGACGCGCGGCGCCACGGGGCCCTGCGACGCCTCGGCCCCCTGGGCCAGAGACCCCAGAAGGCCCGTGGCGGCGGCCATGCCCAATATGGACGTCACCGCCAGGACGCGGCGCCGCCGTCGCTGGTCTCGCCGTGAAGGCGTTTCGACAAATGCCACACCGCCATGGGCGGCCAGATATCCACGGATCATGCGGGGCCCCGATACTCTGCGCCTAAGCTGCGCCTTGCCGGAACAACGCCTCGGGAGGGGGCTCGTTCCGGGCGCAGCTCATTAGGCGTTCGTCTTAAAAAAAGTTTCGACGTCGCGGGAACGCGTGGGCCGCGAGAGGGTTATCGTCTTGCGGAGGCGGCGACGCCCCCCCCGACTTGAGGTCGGCGTTCACGCCGGCCTGCCGTCTCCGCACCCCTTTTCTCGATGATGCCAACTGGGCGGATCGCAAGATCCGCCCGTTCTCTTTCTGTGGGCCGCGCCTGCGCGCGCGGCTTACCTCGGCGGCGCGAGGCGTAGCGTCAGCTCCACGCGCCGTCGCATCGGGTTGGCCAGCCCGTCGGCCGTCAGCGCATCGGCGTCGCCGAGCGCCTGGACATGAAACTGGGCCGCGGGCAGGCGCGCGGCGCTCAGGGCGGCCTTCACGGCCTCTGCGCGCCGCCGGGAGAGCGCCAGATTGGCCTCCGACGCCCCCGGAGCATCGGCCAGGCCGCGCACCTCGACAGCGGTGACCCGACATCCCTCCGCTTGCTGGGCGGCCTGGGAGACCAGGGCGCGCGCCTCGGGGCCAAGCTGATCGGAATCCGGCTCGAAATAGATTTCGGCGTCGATGTCGGGGCACTCGGTCGTCGCGATCAGGTCTGGCCTGCCCAGGCCCTGACAGCCCACGAGGCCCAGGGCGACGAGGCCGCCGGCCAGAGCCAGGCGAAGCGGGGGTTGGATGACCATCGAAGGGTCCTTTGGCTCGGGTGGAAGGGGCCTCTCAAGCGCCCACGAAAAAGGCGGCCGGAGTGCGACCGCCTCTTCCTGCCGTCATTGACCGACCGCTTAGTAGCGGGGCTGGCCGTTTTCCCAGTAGTAGCGCTGGCTGGACGGATCGTAGAAGTAGTAGCGCCCGGCCCGCTCGTCGTAATACTGGCGACGATTGGGCGCATCGGCGCCGCAGCCGCCGTCTTCACGGCAACCCTTGTAGGCGCCGGCGGCCCCGCCGGCGATGGCGCCGATGGCTGCGCCGGTTCCGGCGTCGCCCGAACCCACATTGTTGCCGATGACCGCCCCCGCCAGGGCGCCCAGGGCGGCGCCGCCTGCAGCGTTGCGTTCCACGGCGCCGGTCGAGGTGCATGCCGCCGCGAGCAGTCCAGCGCCGGCTACAGCGATAAGAGACTTCATCATTTCAGGCTCTCCTTGAGCTTGTGCCCCGCAGACAACGTGTCGCCCTGGGGCCGGTTCCCCCTCTGTGGCCCAGCCCAGCCCAGCCCAGCCCAGCCCAGCTCAGTCCGGAACCGGCCCGCGTCATCCCCCGTTAGCGTCGCCATAGGAACCAACGTCGGAGGACCTTCAGATGTGGAGTCGTTTCCGCCAGTCGCGTACCCGTCCTGTCGCCAACGCCCCCGCCGACGCGGCGAGGCTTGAGGAGGCGTTCGAGCAAGGCCGCCGGGAAGGCGCGCGCGAGGAGCGCCGCCGTCATCGTCATCCTGTGCGCAACCTGCTGGTTGGCGTCACCGCCCTGGCCGGGGTCGGCATCCTGGCCACCGCCGCGTGGTATGGCTCATTTGGCCGCGGCGGCGAGGTGGTTGACGCCCGGCTTGCGGTCGCCGCCGATCGGGCCGAACCCACCGTCCGCGCTGCGGTCGACGAGGCCGGCGCGGCGCTTCGCGAAGCCGGCCGCGACCTGCAGAATGAAACCGACGACAGCGGTCTCGACACGACACCGCGCGACGAGCTCTAGGAGGCCCGATTGGGGGGCGAACTGAAGGTTGAGGTCCTGCTCAACATGGCGTCCGGCAGCGTGTCGGCCGATGCGCCGGCCCAGGCCGAGGCCATCCTGCGACGCGCGGGGCTGGAGCCGCGCGTCTGCGCCTCCCAGTCCGGCGACCTTGACCGATGCCTGCAAGAGGCGCTCGACCGGGGGCCGGATCTTCTGGCCGTGGTGGCCGGCGACGGCACCGCGCGCCGGGCGGTCGAACTCTGCGGACCTGACGGTCCCTTGCTGGCGCCTCTCGCGGGGGGGACGATGAACATGCTGCCCCACGCCATCTATGGCCAAAGACCCTGGCAAGAGGCCTTCACCGAGATCCTGGGTACGGGCGTGGAGCGGCCCCTGGCCGGCGGCCGTGTCGGCGAGCATCTATTCCTGGTGGCGGCCATTTTTGGCGCTCCGGCCCTTTGGGCCCCGGCGCGGGAGGCCGTGCGGGAAGGCCGGGCCGACCTCGCCTTCCAGCGGGCGCGCACCGCCTGGCGTCGGGCCTTCTCGGGCCGGCTGCGGTATGTCGTCGATGATGGCGAGCGCCGAAAGGGTGAGGCGCTGATCCTCATGTGTCCCACCGCCTCGCGCGCGCTCTCCGACGAGGATCAGGCCCTCGAGGCGGCAGGGCTCGACCTGCATGGCGCGCTCGAGGCTTTCCGTCTGGGCCTGCGGGCCGCCATGGGGGACTGGCGCCGGGACCCGGCGGTGGATCTTGGCCTTTGCCGCCGGGCGCGGGTCTGGGCGGCTCATGGGATTCCGGCGCTGCTCGACGGAGAGAGCGTCCAGCTCGGTTCCCTGGCCGAGGTGGAGTTCGTACCCCATGTGGCGCGCATCCTGGCGCCCCCGGATGAGCCCGCCGGCGCCGAGCGCGACGTGGCCCTGTCCAGCCTCAATCCGGACGCCGAATGATCCGTATCGCCCAACTGTCCGATGTCCACTTCGGGGACGAGAACCTGTCCGCCGTGGAGGCCGCGACGGCGGCTCTGCAGGCCGATCCCCCCGATCTGGTCCTGATCACCGGAGACATCACCCGCTACGCCAAGACCGACGAGCTGCACGCCGCCAAGGCCTGGCTCGACCGGCTGCCGCGCCCCTGGCTGGTCACGCCGGGCAATCATGACGCGCCCTATCTGCAGTGGTTCGATCGCATCTTCCGGCCCTTCGCCCGCTACGAGCGGATCATCGGTCCGGCCTGGAAGCAGGAACATCTGGACGATCAACTGGCGGTGCGCGGGCTCAACACCGCCCGCGGCGCCCAGCCCCGGTTGAACTGGTCGAAGGGTCAGATCGCGGCGCGCCAGGTGGAGGCCGCCATCGACTTCTTCCAGCGCACGCCCGTGGGGTGTCTCCGTCTGGTGGCCCTGCACCATCCCCTGACCGAGATGATCGGCGGGCCCATGACCGGCAAGGTCTGGGGGGGAACCGATGCGGCGCGGCGGTTCGCCGAGGCCCGCGTGGACCTGGTGCTGTCGGGCCACGTCCATGCGCCCTTCGCCCTGCCCTATCCCTTTGGGGATGAGCACACCTATGCGGTCGGTTGCGGGACGCTGTCCGTCCGCGAGCGCGGCGTGCCCGCGAGCTATAACCTGATCGAGGTCGACGAGGCCGAGATCCGGGTGCGGGCGCTGGCCTGGACGGGCTCGGCCTACGAAGGCTACCGCACCTGGGCGCTCAACCGGCGTCGGTCGAGCGCCTGAGCTCAAGGACGCCTGAGCTGAAGGTGCGGTCGGTACTGGGGCGCTAGACGCGCCGCCCGCGAACCATGTGCATCACCGCCGAGACGACGAAGAGCACCAGGAAGACGAAGAACAGGATCTTGGCGATCCCCACCGCCGCACCGGCGATCGAGGTGAAGCCCAAAAGGCCCGCGATCAGGGCGACGACCAGAAAGACAAGAGCCCAGCTCAGCATGACGTTCTCCGAAGGTGCGCCGGCGCAGGGCCAGGGGCGCAAATGAAATCCCGCGGACCATGGGCCCGCGGGATCAGAACGTGCTTGGCTGTAAGCTGTTCCGGCCGGACCTTTGGCCTTAGCCGGCGGCGGGCTTCGGATGCTGCCAGGCCTGGCCCTTGCCGCGGGCGGCGTCGTACTGGGCGGCGGCGAACGACCAGTGGGGCAGGTTGTCGAACCAGGCCTCGACGAACTTTTTCCGGTCGTTCTGGTGGTCCAGATAATAGGCGTGTTCCCAGACGTCGCAGGTCAGCAGCGGGGTGAGGCCCGGCTGGGTCAGAACCGTCTCGGCGTCGTGGGTCGACAGGACCTTCAGCTTGTCGCCCTCGGCGGCCAGCCAACCCCAGCCCGAGGCGAAGTGGTTGACCGACTCGTTGATGAAGGCCTCGCGCAGCTTGTCCAGACCGCCGAAGTCGCGGTCGATGGCGGCGGCCAGGTCGCCCTGGGGCTGCTGCTTCTCACCGATCATGCAGGTCCAGAAGAAGGTGTGATTGTAGGTCTGAGCGGCGTTGTTGAAGACCTTCTTCTTGGCCGGATCGCCGGCCGCGGCCTTGACCACCTCTTCCAGGCTCGCCGGCGTTTCCCCCGACGCCTTCAGGAAGTCGTTGAGGTTGTCGACGTACTTGGCGTGATGCTTGTCGTGGTGGAAATGCATCGTGTTCGCCGAAATGACCGGCGACAGGGCGTCATAGGCGTAGGGAAGGTCGGGGAGTTTGAACATCGCTCTTTCCTGCAATGAAGGTGTCATTGGATGTGACGAAGCGCCCCCTTAAAGGAGGCGCCTCGCCCGTTGGGGAGTTGCGGCCTGCGGCCTAGTGGCGTCCCGCGCTGCGACCGGCGAGAAAGGCGCTGACCGCCGTGGCGATGACCTTGGGGTTCTTGACCGCCAGGGTCCCGAGCGCCGCCACCGCAACGATCGCGGCGCCGGCTGCGGCCATGGGGTGGGCGCGGGCGATGTCGAAGGCCCGGCCGGCCAGGCTTTCATCCTCCTGCAGGGGCGCCGGGACGGGCGCCTTGCCCCGGACGGCGAGTACAGCCACCAGCAGCAGCAGGGCGCTGATCAGGGCCACAATGGCCGCGGCGCCGGCTGGGCCCAGGGGCCCGGCCAGAACGGCGAACAGGGCGAACCCCGCTGCGCAGACGCACAGCAGGGTCAGCCCCCAGATCGCGGCGAGGCCGATGACGCCGAGAAGCGCCTTCTCGATCAACGGCGGCCGCCGGCGAGCAGCAGC
>Ga0310345_10003399_pt1 | contig 15167 bp, 17 predicted proteins | sample HC15DNA20500_MG_FD_204667 | JGI IMG/M metagenome (GOLD analysis project Ga0310345, IMG submission 204667) | Marine microbial communities from station ALOHA, North Pacific Subtropical Gyre - HC15-DNA-20-500_MG | ecosystem: Environmental > Aquatic > Marine > Oceanic | place: Pacific Ocean: North... | reverse complement strand
GTAATTCATTCCGCCGAAATCCATGGATAAAATCTCCCGTGCTCAAATAGAAGCTCAAGGATACCGCAAGCGCGGATTTCAGGCAAAGCGCCAGACGGTCGTGCGTTTGACTTCGGCATCTTCGAGAGCGCGTGTGACCGGCACCTGATAATCGGCAATGCGCTCAAGCCTGTCTGTGGGCAAATAGCTGCGGCCAGGGTCACCCACCAGAACGGTCTTGCCCGTATCCACGAGTATCGAGAACCAGTTGCTCACGGCTGCCGACATTTCGCGATCGTAGAACACGTCGCCGGCCAAAATGACTTCCGCATCCGGCGTGGTCTTGATCAAATCTTCCGTCGTGGTCGTGAACGACACGCCATTGGCCGCGGCATTGAGTCGACAGGCGCAGAGCGTGAAGGGATCGGTGTCTGCGGCGTGAACGCTTGCTGCACCCGCCTTGCAGGCAGCGATTGCGACGAGACCGGAGCCGGTTGCGAAATCCAGAACCCTTCTGCCGCGTACAATCGCGGGATGGTCGAGAACATGGCGCGCAAGCCCCTGACCGCCTGCCCATGCAAAAGCCCAGAAGGGCGGGGGTAAGCCAATTTCCTCAAGCTCTTCTTCCGTGCGCTGCCACAGATCATGGGCTTCATCGGCCAGGTGAAGGCAGATTTCGGGGACGTGAGGCGGCGCCAGAAGAGCCGTGTTTTCACGGATGAAATGTTCGGCTTCTTCCGGCGTCAGCCGCCGCATCTTGTCAATCCTGCTTCAGGCCGCCCATGCGGCAAATCTCGAACCATTCTTCCTCGCGCACCGGCTGGACCGAGAGACGGGAATTGTTGACGAGGATCATGTCGGCGAGGATGGGGTTTTCCTTGATCTGCGCCAGCGTGACGGGTTCAGGCATGTCCTGCACGGCCTTGATGTCCACGCATTCCCAGCGCGGATCATCCGTGGTGGAATCGGGGTGGACTTCCTTGCAGACCTCAACGATGCCGACTATGCGGGTTTCCTTCACCGAATGGTAGAAGAAGCCCAGATCGCCGAGCTTCATCTCCCGCATATTGTTGCGCGCCTGATAATTGCGCACGCCGTTCCATTCCTCGCCGGCCTCGCCCTTGCGCTTCTGGTCCTCCCAGCCCCAGGTGTTGGGTTCGGACTTGAAAAGCCAATAGGCCATTTACGCCTGCTCCGGATTGTTGAAGACCCAATTCCACGGACGGATCTCCACACTCTCGAAGAGACCGGCCTTTGCATAAGGGTCACTGTCGGCGATGGCCTTCGCCTCTGCCTTGTCTGCAGCCTCGATGGCTACCAGGCTGCCGCAGGGCTTGCTGTCCTCGTCGAGGAAAGGGCCTGCGAATTTCAGGGTGCCCTTGTCGTTGAGATCATTGAGAAAGGCGACATGCTCGGGCCGCGTGTCCATGCGGGTTTGCAGATGCCCGGGCTTGTCCTTGCAAAGAATTGCGAAAATCATCGATGTTCGTCCCTTCGTTCAACCGGCTTCATTCTTCAATGGTCGCGACAGCAACGCCTTCATCGCATTTTCCACTGTCACACGTCCCTCAATAAGATCGCTGACGCTCTGGATGATGGGGGCATCAAAGCCCTTTCTCTCGACAATACTTGCCGCGATACCAGCGCTGTGAACGCCTTCGGCGAGCGGTCGGCCGTCCAGATTTTCGCCACGCCCGAGCGCAAGCCCATAGGCAAAATTGCGTGACTGGGCGGATGAGCAGGTGAGGATCAGGTCACCGAGCCCGGAGAGCCCCATCAGTGTTTCCTCGCGCGCGCCGAAGCTGCGGGCAATGCGGCGCAGTTCGACGAAGCCGCGCGTGATGATGGCGGCCACTGCACTTGCACCCAGCCCGGCACCTTGTGTTGCACCCGCTGCAATCGCCAGCACATTCTTCAAAGCGCCACCGAGCTCGACACCGGTCAGGTCATCCGTGGCGTAGCAGCGCAGATGCGGACCGGAAAGTTTTTGAGCCAGGTCCCGCGCAAGCGCCTCGTCCACGGCGGCGACAGTGACGGCGGTCGGCAGACCCTTGGCGACATCTGTCGCAAAGCTTGGTCCGGACAAGGCGCCTATCGGGTTATATGGCAGAACCTCTCTTGCAAGCTGCGACATGAGCTTGCCGCTTTCGCGCTCGATGCCCTTGGCGCAAAGCACGATCGGAATGTCGAGGCTCAAATGCGGTTTGGCGTTGGACAATACGCTGCGCAAGGTCTGGGAAGGCGTGACGGCGAGGACGAGTTCGGCCTGTTCCAGAGTCGCTTCCATTTCTGCAGAAGCCGTCAGACCATCATCCAGGGCGATATCAGGCAGATAGCGGCTGTTGGAGCCGCTCATGATCTGTTCGGCAAGGCCCGGGTCTCTGGCCCATAGATGGGGTTTGTGGCCGGCTCGCAGGGCGTTCAGAGCAAGGGCCGTGCCCCATGCACCAGCTCCCAGAACAGCAATCTTCATGCCTTGGCTCCGCGTTTGCCCGCGCCGAAGACGGGTGTGGAAGTTTCATCCAGCGGCCAACGGGGACGCGGCCGAAAACTCATCGGTGCTTCTTCTGCCAGACCCGCTTCCAATCGTTCAAGCCCGGCCCAGGCGATCATGGCGGCATTGTCGCCGCACAGCTGCAATGGCGGGGCGACAAGCTGAAATCCAGCTTTTTGCGCGGTAGCGTCCAAAGCCGCCCGGATGGTGAGGTTTGCGGCAACGCCGCCGGCCACAACAAGCGTAGGTGTTGTAACTGCCGAGTGTTCCTCGCGAAAACGCGTCAGGCTACGGGCGACACGGTCGGTCAGGCTCTCCGTTACGGCAGCCTGGAAGGATGCGCAGATGTCGCTCACATCCTGCGGTGAGAGCGGAGCCAGTTCCGTCGCCGTGCGCCGTACTGCTGTCTTGAGGCCGGAGAAGGAAAAGTCAGGCCGGGCTTCGCCCTTCAGCGGGCGCGGAAAGGCGAAACGTCTCGGATCGCCGGTCTTGGCCGCCTTCTCCACATTCGGTCCTCCGGGATAGGGAAGAGCAAGCAGCTTGGCGGTTTTGTCGAAAGCCTCGCCGAGCGCATCGTCGATTGTCGTGGCCCAGCGCCGATAGTCGCCGACGCCACGCACTTCAACGATCTGGCTGTGGCCGCCGGAGACGAGCAGCAGGAGATAGGGAAAGGCGACTTGATCGGTCAGACGCGGTGTCAGCGCATGACCTTCCAGGTGGTTGATCGGAACCAGGGGCTTTCCAAGGGCTGCGGCAAATGCCTTGGCCGTGGTGAGGCCGACGATAAGCCCTCCGATCAATCCCGGCCCGGCCGTTGCTGCAATGGCATCCACATCAGCGGGCTTCATGCTGGCTTCCTCGAGAGCGGCTTTGATGACCCCATCGAGCGCCGTCACATGGGCGCGCGCAGCAATCTCGGGCACGACGCCGCCAAAAGCGACATGTTCCTCGATCTGGCTCAGCACGATATTGGAGATGATCTGAGGCTTGCCGGACGCGTCGCGGGTGACGACGCTTGCCGCCGTTTCGTCACAACTCGTCTCGATGCCCAGCACCCGCGTCATGTCGTCCCTGTTCACCTTTGTTGCCCAATGCGCCTTTGACCTTTAGGGAAAGGGGCGTTGGCTTGATTGAGAAGAGCCGGTTAGCACGGACGTGACGGCATGCAAACTGATGTGGTGAGAATCGGAACGCGCGGCAGCCAGTTGGCGCTGGCGCAGGCGGCAGAAACGCGCGCCAGGCTGAGGGCTGCGCATGACATGCCTGAAGAGGCATTCGAGATCGTCGTCATCCGCACTTCCGGCGACCGCATTCAGGACCGCCCCTTGTCGGAGGCAGGCGGAAAGGGCCTTTTCACCAAGGAAATCGAGGAAGCCCTGTTCGATGGGCGCATCGATCTGGCGGTTCATTCTTCCAAGGATATGCCGACGGTTTTGCCGGACGGGCTGGAGATTTCCGCCTTTCTCGAACGCGAGGATGTGCGGGATGTCTTTATCGGCCGCAGCGTGAAGCGAATACAGGACCTGCCGCAAGGGGCGAAATTGGGTACTTCCTCGCTGCGCCGGCAGGCGCTGGTATTGCGCATGCGCCCCGATCTGCAAGTGGGCATGTTCCGCGGCAATGTGCAGACGCGGCTTCGCAAGCTGGAAGACGGCGTTGCCGAAGGCACGCTTCTCGCTCTTTCCGGTTTGAAGCGGCTGAAGATGGAGCACGTCGCTACCCAGATCATGGACGCACGGGAATTCCCGCCAGCGCTTGGTCAGGGTGCAATCTGCATCGAGAGCCGAATCGGTGACGAGCGGATCAAGGCGCTGCTTGCGCCGATTCATCACGAACCGACTGGTACAAAGCTCGCCTGCGAGCGCGCATTTCTCGCCACACTTGATGGCTCCTGCCGCACGCCGATTGCCGGCGAGGCGAAGCTGGAGGACGGCAGATTGAGCTTCTACGGAATGATCCTGACACCGGATGGCCGCGAAGTGCATGAGGTCACGGGTGAAGGTGCGGCTGAAGATGCGATTGAGATCGGCCGTGATGCCGGAGCGCGGATACGTGACATGGCAGGGCCAAGCTTCTTTAGTGACTGGGTGTGAAGTTGAGGGTGCTCATCACGCGTCCGCAACCGGGTGCCGATGAGACGGCGGCGCGTGTTCGTGCTCTGGGGCTGACGCCAGTGGTAGTGCCGCTGACGCAGACCGTGCCAGTCGATCCGCGTAAACCTTCAGAACTCGACGCAGTCTCGCTGGTGGCGATCACCAGCCCGAATGCGGTGCGGCATGCACCGGGCGACTTGTTGCAGGCGCTGCACACGCGGCCCGCATTTGCCGTGGGATCGAAGAGCGGCGAGGTTGCACAAGCTGCCGGTCTGCGGGTCAGCGCGTCGGATGCGGGTGATGCCGAACATCTTGCGGAACAGTTGATTGATGCAAGCAGGCCCGGAGATTTGATCGCCATTCTGTGCGGGCGGGTGCGGCGAGCATTGATAGAGCAGCGCCTGCAGACTGCGGGTCGTTCAGTCGTGGTGCTGGAGACTTATGACACACGCGCGCTGGCGGTCGATGCGGCAGCCGTATCACGCGTTGATGTCGTGTTGCTCTATTCCGCTTTTGCCGCCGATGTCTACATGCGTGCAGCAGGGAACCGCGGGCCTGAAGCTCCGTTGAATGAAACAAGGTTTGTCTGCATCTCGCCACGGGTGGCTGAAAGGCTGGACGATGTGCTGGCGGCGAACATCTGCATTGCTACCCAGCCGGATGAGGAAGGCATGATGGGGCAGTTAGCTTTGTTGCGCTAAATCGTCTGTCAGGCCCTTCCTTCATCCCGGTGGTGTGATAGTTACCTTGTATTGCGCTGCACAAGCGCTCCAGTTCGTATATTTCAGCGGAGCTGCCCTATGGTCAAAACCCCCAGGACCCGCCACTCGAAGACCAGCCGCGAGCCGGTGACCATCGATCTTGAGGCAGACAAGGTGAAGTCCGCTGACAACCCTGCCGCGAATCCGAAGGGTGCAGCGTCGTCCGAAGCGGCCAAGCCGACCGCACCCGCCAAGGGCGACGAGCCGGTGAAGCCGCAAGCTTCTGCCGGGGCTACAGGAGCAAAGACCTCTGAAAATCTAAGCGGTGAAAAGAAGTCGACCGACAAGCCCGGTACTTCCGGTGAGAAAAAGACCAGCGACACAAAGCCCGCTGCCTCATCCACTGACAGAAAAGACGAGCCCGCCAAGGGCGCTGCCGCTTCGGGTGTGGCTGCGGGGGCTGCGGCATCCGGTTCCTCGACCGGGGCAACGTCTAAAAGTGCTCCAGCCGCGCCCGCCAAGACGGGTGGCACGGGGCGCAGCCTGCTGGCAGGTGTCGCAGGCGGCGTGATAGCACTGGCATTGGGTGCCGGTGCTCAAGTTTCGGGCTATTTGCCTGTACTTTCCACACAGGATGCGGCGCAGGAGCAGACCTCCGATCCCGCCGAGATCGACGGACTGCGCGAGCAATTGTCGGCGCTTTCTTCTGAAGTCGAACAGCTTCGCACGCAGACTGCCGAGGCCGCAGAGGCTTCCTCGGGCGCGAGTAGCGGCGTTGAGGCGGAAGAGGTGGAAGCCCTGAATAGCCGTATCGAGGCTGTGGAGCAGGCGGTTACCAATCTCCAGGAGGCAGTGTCTTCCGGTGAAGCGGGCGAGAACGCGGGGCTGGAAGCGCTGCAGGCACGGGTTCAGGAGCTTGAGGCCGCGGCATCGTCTCCGGCCGGAAGCGGTGCGGGAGAGGCCGATCCGGCCATCCAGCAGGCACTGAGTGCCCTAGAGGAGCGTGTTTCCGCATTGCCTGAAAATGCTGTTTCCGCCGATCAGGTCGAAGCACTTCAGCAGGAATTGGCTGCATTGCGTGAGGCTGCAAATGCCGCACAGCAGGCTGCTTCAGGCAACAGCGAGCAGCTGCAGAGTGTCGCAGGGCGGCTGGACGAACTGGCCCAGCAGGTGGAAGCAGAGGATGAAGGTCCGAAGCTTGCGCTGGTCGTTGCTGCCTCAGCGCTGAAGTCGGCGGTGGAGCGTGGCACTCCCTTCGCCAGCGAGCTTGAGACATTCACGGCCATCGCCCCGGACACGCCGGGCCTGGAGCCGCTTCAACCTTATGCCGAGCAGGGTATACCCACCCGCGAAGAACTGGCCGAGGCAGCTCCGCTGGTTGCTACCCGGCTTGCCGCCCTTGAAAATGCAGCACCACCCGATGCGGGTATCGTGGACAGGCTGGTGTCGTCGGCGAAGTCGGTTGTCAGTGTCCGCCCCGTCGGCGAGGTCGAGGGCGAGAGCATTTCCGCGATTGCAGCACGGATGGAGGCTGCCGTGCTGGGCGGCAATTACGAGAAGGCGCTGGCCGAGTATGAAAGCCTGCCGCCGGAAGCCAAGGAAAGGGCATCCGCCTTCGCCGAAAAGCTGCGGGCGCGCCAGGCGGCTGATGAAATTCTCGAAGATGCGCTCTCAAGCGCGCTGAAGCCGGCTTGAGGGGCTGCTGATGTTCAGAATCCTGTTCTATTTTCTGCTGATCTTTGCGCTTGGTCTGGGCTTTGCCTGGCTGGCGGAACGCCCGGGTGACCTGGTGGTCACCTTCGGGGGCTATCGCTACGAAGTCACGCTGATGGTGGCAGCAGTACTGCTTGTGGGCGTGGTTGCTGCCGTGATGATCACCTGGTGGCTGCTGAAAAGCATCTGGTACAGCCCGAAGACCGTGGCGCGCCATTTTCGGGTGCGGCGCCGGGATCGGGGATATCAGGCGCTTTCGACCGGGCTGATTGCAGCAGGAGCCGGTGACGGTGGCGTCGCGCGTCGCATGGGGGCGCAGGCATCGAAGCTGATTTCGTCGGATCAGGAGCCTCTCATCCATCTTCTGGATGCGCAGGCGGCGATGCTGGAAGGTGATCACGAGACGGCGCGCAAGAAGTTTGCCGCAATGGCAGAAGATCCCGAGACACGGCTTCTTGGCCTGCGCGGCCTGTATCTGGAAGCCGAACGGCTGGGCGAGCGTGAAGCTGCGGAGCACTATGCTGGCGAGGCTGCCAAGCAGGCACCGCAGCTTGGCTGGGCTTCCAACGCAGCACTGGCTACCCGGGCCCGTGAAGGAGAGTGGGACAGCGCGCTTTCACTTGTGGATGCGCAGAAGAGCGCCAAGCACCAGGACAAGGACGCGATCAAACGCCGTCGCGCGGTTCTTCTGACTGCGAAAGCCATGGAAGTGCTGGACAGCGATCCCGCAACTGCGCGCAGTGCCGGGCTTGAGGCACACAAGCTGCAGCCGGAATTCGTGCCGGCAGCCGTGACGGCCGCGAAGGCGCTGTTCCGCAACAACGAGCTGCGCAAGGCCGCGAAGGTTCTGGAATCGACCTGGAAGAAGGAGCCGCATCCGGAGCTGGCTGATGCCTATCTTCATGCACGCCCCGGCGATTCCACCCATGACCGTCTGGATCGTGCACGGAAATTGCGCGGCTTGAAGCCGAACAATGTGGAATCCGAGTTGGCCGTGGCGCGAGCAGCGCTTGAGGCGGGAGAGTATTCCGAAGCGCGCAAGGCAGCGGAAGCTGCGATACGCATTGCACCGCGCGAAAGCGCCTTCCTGATCCTTGCTGATATAGAAGAGGCTGAGACCGGCGAGCAGGGACGTGTCCGCCATTGGCTCCAGAAGGCGCTGCGTGCGCCGCGCGATCCGGCATGGATCGCCGATGGTCAGGTTTCGGAGCGCTGGGCGCCCGTCTCACCGTCGGGTCGGTTCGATGCCTATGAATGGCGCGTTCCGGTGGAGCGGCTGGCGCCGGTTCTCGATGCCAATGATGCGCTGGAGCCACTGCCTGCCATAAGTGCACCCCCCGCGGGAGCCTCTTCTGCAGGCAAATCCGATGAGCCTGAAATCGTTGTCGAGGAAGGCCTGACCGAGGTGAAGCCGCCTGTTGCCGGCAAGGCAAAGCAGGATGAAGCGGATGCCTCATCGGTCAAGAGCGACATGGTCCAGGCAGATGAAGTTCAGGAGAAGCCAAAGGCCCAGCCGAAAGCGGAAGCTGCCGCGGCTGCGCCCGTGACTGACGTTAAGCCCGAACCGGTTGCCGATACGGCGGCGGAGAAGCCAAAACCAGTGGCGGACACGACAGTACCGGCAACTGCCCATCGCAAGCGGCTTGCCGAAGAAGACAAGGTGAAGCGGCCGCCCATTCCCGATGATCCGGGCGTCGATCCCGAAGACGATGATACAAAAACCCAGCAGGGCTTCAGACTCTTCTGAGACTGTTGCCTGGGAACTACATAATGCTGCGTCCATTTCGCTTATTGATGGCGGAACGGACGCAGCAAATTTTTTCCGAGGCCTCATGTTCGAGCGCATTTTACAGTTTCTGAAAGAACTACCCGGCCATGAGGCCAGCGGAAGCCAGCTGGATGCAGAAGATCCGCGTGTGGCAGCGGCGGCAATCCTGATCCATGTGATGGAAGCCGATGGGGTCAACACGCCGCAGGAACAGGCGCGTCTGAGAGAAACGCTTGCACGCACCTACGGGCTGCAGGGCGATGAACTCGCCGAGCTGATCAAGGCGGCGGATGAGGCGGAGAAGGATTCGGTCGATCTCTATGGCTTTACCAGCGTGCTCAAGCGGCATCTGGGTGAAGAGGCACGCTCGCAGTTCATCAGGTTGATGTGGGAAATCGTCCTTGCCGATGGTGAAGTGCACGAGCTTGAGGATAATCTCGTGTGGCGGGTGGCCGAGCTGATCGGCGTGGATTCTCGCACGAGAGTGGTCATGCGACAGAAGGTGCAGGAAAGCGCCTCGAAGAACTAGAACCGCGAAGAATGGGCGTTGGGGAATGAGCAACAAGATCCTGGTCGTGCTGCATCAGGAGCTATCAAGTGCGGGTCGGGTTGGGCAGCTTCTCGAAGCATCGGGCTTCACGCTGGATATCCGTCGGCCTCCGCTTGGCGACGCCCTGCCTGAATCGCTCGAAGAACATGCAGGGGCCGTCGTGTTCGGCGGTCCCATGAGTGCCAATGACCGCGACGAATTCGTCAAGCGTGAAACCGACTGGCTGGAAGTCCCGCTGAAGGAGAACAAGCCGTTTTTGGGTATCTGCCTTGGTGCGCAGATGCTTGTGAAACATCTTGGCGGTCAGGTGAAGAGCCATGATGACGGACTTGTGGAGATCGGCTGGTACCCGCTGCGAGCCACCGAGGCCGGCCGCAAGCTCATGCATTGGCCGGAAATGGTCTACCAGTTTCACCGCGAGGGCTTTTCGTTGCCCAAGGATGCAACGCTACTGGCGACCGCCGACCATTATCCCAATCAAGCCTTCCGCTATGGCGAGAATGCCTGGGGCGTGCAGTTTCATGCGGAGCTGACGCGGGTGATGATGCAGCGTTGGGTGGTGCGCGGTGCGCATCGCTTCGTGTTGCCCGGCGCGCAGCCTGGGCGCGATCATCTGGGCGGGCGGATGATCTGGGACACCCATCTCAAGCAGTGGCTGGTTGAATTCCTGCAGATCATTTTCGGTGGCACGGGTGTCATGGCTCCCGATGGGCGGGACCCTGCCATGAAGCCGCTGCATCACGCGAAGGTCGGGCGTCGCGGCATAGCCTGAATTTGGTGATCAGTGCGTGCGGGAGAGTTCGCGCGTGGCCTGTTCAAGCCCCTGAAGCGTGAGTGGATACATCCGGTCGGAGAAGATCTCCCGGATCATCTGGATGGAATGCGTATAGCTCCAATGCTGTTCGCGCACCGGGTTCAGCCAAACCGCATTGGGCCAATGCTCGAGAGCCCGCTGCAGCCACACCGCGCCAGCTTCCGCGTTCCAGTGCTCCACGGCACCGCCGGGATAGGCGATCTCGTAGGGTGACATGGAGGCGTCACCAACAAAGATCACCTTGTAGTCCGAACCATATTTGTGCAGCACGTCGAAGGTCGGGATCACGTCTGCATGGCGTCGCGCATTATCCTTCCACACACCTTCATAGAGGCAGTTGTGGAAGTAGAAATATTCCATATGGCGGAACTCGCTGCGCACGGCTGAAAACAGTTCCTCGACTATGCGGATATGATCATCCATCGATCCACCGACATCAAAGAACATCAGAAGCTTGACCGCATTGCGCCGCTCCGGCCGTGTCTTGACGTCGAGATAGCCGTGCTCGGCGGTTGATCGGATGGTTTCGGGCAGATCGAATTCTTCCTGCGCCCCTTCGCGCACCCAGCGGCGCAGGCGCTTGAGAGCCACCTTGATGTTGCGCGTGCCGATCTCGATGGAGTCGTCGAAATTGCGAAATTCGCGCTTGTCCCACACCTTCACCGCGCGCCGATGGCGCGACTCGTGCTGCCCGATGCGTACACCTTCGGGATTGTAGCCATAGGCACCGAAGGGCGAGGTGCCGCCGGTGCCGATCCACTTATTGCCGCCCTGGTGTCGGCCCTGTTGTTCTTCCAGACGCTTTTTCAGCGTTTCCATCAGCTTGTCGAAACCGCCGAGGCTTTCAACCAGCTTCTTTTCTTCCTCGGTCAGGTGCTTTTCGGCAAGGCGACGCAGCCATTCCTCGGGCAGTTCCCGCGGATCGACCGCGCTCTCGCCAGACACCGCTTCAACGCCCTTGAAGCAATGGGCGAAAACCTGGTCGAACCGGTCGATATGTCGCTCGTCCTTCACCAGCGTAGTGCGTGCCAGATAGTAGAAGGCTTCGATGTGGTAAGTGACCAGATCCGCGTCCATCCCCTCAAGCAGCGTCAGAAATTCCCGAAGCGAAACGGGAACACGCGCGGCTTTCAGCTGAAGGAAGAAGGGGATGAACATGGATGCGTGTCAGCCTCGCTGATACTTGATGAATGGCGTCAGTTTCGCGATGCGATCATAAAGCTTGCGGGCGGTTTCGTTGAAGTCCTGTGTCATCCAATAGACAGCAGCCGCTCCATCTTCGTCCGCCTTGGCGTAGACGGCTTCGATCAGCGCGCGACCCACGCCCTTGCCGCGGGCTTCCGGGTCCGCATAGAGGTCCTGCAGATAGCAGTTGTTGGCGACGGCCCAGCAAGTGCGGTGATAGATATAGTGGGTGAGACCAACCGGATTGCCATCCATCTCCGCGATCAGGCAGTTCGGCTCGAACTCGCCATCGCAGAACAGGCGCTCGAAGGTGCTTGCATAGACTTCCTCGGGCACGCTCGTCTTGTAGAATTCCAGATATTTCGTCCACATGCGGCGCCACTCAGCCTCGTCACCGCGGGTGATCGGGCGGATGGTGATGTTGGTCATGTCGTTCCCCCTGTTTTGGAACGAAGGATCGTGGCAGCAGCCATGGACCAGTGGAATGGGCCAGCGTGCAGATATTCTTGCTTCTATCCCTGCCGGCGCGCCATGAAGGCGAGGCGTTCGAAGAGGTGGACGTCCTGTTCGTTTTTCAGGAGCGCGCCGTGCAGCTTTGGCAGCGCGTTCTTCGCGTCGCCGCGCAGGTCCTCGGGGGCAACATCATCGGCGACCAGCAGGCGGATCCAGTCGAGCGCTTCGGACGTGGACGGCTTTTTCTTGAGGCCCGGCACTTCGCGGATCTCGTAGAATTGCTTGAGCGCTTCGGAAACGAGGCGCTGCTTGATCCCGGGATAATGCACTTCGACGATGCGAGCGAGGGTGTCGGGCTCAGGGAAGCGGATATAGTGGAAGAAGCAGCGGCGCAGAAAGGCGTCGGGCAGTTCCTTCTCGTTGTTGGAGGTGATGATGACGATGGGGCGCTGTCTTGCCTTCACCGTCTCGCCGGTCTCGTAGACATGGAACTCCATCTTGTCGAGTTCCTGCAGCAGGTCGTTGGGGAATTCGATATCCGCCTTGTCGATCTCATCGATCAGGAGAACAGTCTTCTTCTCAGCGGCAAAAGCCTCCCACAGCTTGCCGCGGCGGATATAGTTGTTGATGTCGTTGAACCGGTCGTCGCCGAGCTGGCTGTCGCGCAGGCGCGAGACGGCATCATATTCGTAGAGACCCTGCTGCGCGCGGGTGGTTGATTTGACGTGCCACTGGATGAGATCGAGGCCCAGTGCGTCGGCAACCTGGATCGCCAGTTCCGTCTTGCCGGTGCCCGGCTCACCCTTGACCAGAAGCGGACGTTCCAGCGCAATGGCCGCATTGACCGCGACCATGAGGTCCTTGTCAGCGATGTAGGAACCGGTGCCTTCGAACCGCATGGGGCAAGCCTCCTGAAGGATTGTTACGTGCGGCGGAAACTATTGACCGGAAATCCTTCATGCAAGGCTTCAAGCCACTGGCGAAAGGGGTGTGCGCAGACTATATCTGGCATTGCGATCTGCGCTTCCCGACAGGATATCATTTCCCCGGGGCCTTAATGATCCTGAAGGGAGCTGTCCCTGACCTTGCCCGTGGGCTTGGTTACACGGCGCCCACCTACTTTGTAGGTTCCCGGGATCGACAATCCATCGGTCGCCGTGGATCGCATCCTTTCCTCTCTTCTTCGCTTTCATCATGAGGCTGCGCTGGTCTAGTGTCCGCGCATGACGACACTGACCAAATCCAACATGAAAAAGAAGCTGCGGCTGGACGCCCTGGCGCGCCGCGATGCTTTGTCTGCCGACTACCGGCTCGAAGCTGCTCTATCTCTGGCGGATCGTGTCGAGGAGATAAGTTCCGCAAAGTATGGCGTGGCAGCGGGTTTCTGGCCCATTCGCTCGGAAATGGACGTGCGCCCCCTTATGGGAGCCCTGCGTGACAGGGGTGCCCGCCTGGCGCTTCCGGCGATACTGGACGCGCGAACAATCGTCTTTCGCGAGCTTGTTCGGGGTGCTGAACTCGTGAATATGGGGTTCGGGACGATGGGGCCGAATGCAGAGGCGCAGGTGCTCCTACCTGACCTCATCCTGGTGCCGCTTGCCGCTTTCGATGCGCGGGGTCACCGCATTGGCTATGGTGGTGGCTTCTACGACCGGGTGCTTGCGCGCATGGCTGCACAAGGTCACACGCCGAAGCTTGTGGGTATTGCCTTTGACTGCCAGGAGGTGGACGAGGTGCCCCACGAGCCGCATGACGTGGTCATTCCGGAAATCATGACGGAAAGCGGCTTGCGCCGCTTCGCGCCTGACCTGTAGAAGCCTTCCATGCGATTTCTATTTCTTGGCGATATGGTCGGCCGTGCCGGCCGCAATGCGGTCTTCGAGAGGCTTCCGGGCCTCATCTCGGACTTCAATCTCGATTTCGTGGTGGTGAATGGCGAGAACGCGGCTGGCGGTTTCGGCATCACCGAGGAAATCTTCAATAACACGCTCAATGCCGGCGCTGACGTGGTGACTACGGGCAACCATGTCTGGGACCAGCGCGAGGCACTGACATTCGCGCCGCGCGAGGAACGCTTTCTGCGCCCCGCCAATTTTCCCAAGGGAACGCCGGGGCACGGGTCCGGCGTGTTCATGGCCAAAAACGGTGCGCGCGTTTTGGTGGCCAACATCATGGGCCGCGTCTTCATGCATCCAGAGCTTGATGATCCGTTTTCCAGTGCGGAAGAAATCCTCTCGGCCTGTCCGCTGGGTGATCAGGTGGATGCGGCAATCATCGATTTCCACGCCGAGGCCACCTCGGAGAAGATGTGCATGGGGCATTTTCTTGATGGTCGCGCCAGCGTCGTTGTGGGCACGCATACGCATCAACCCACGGCAGACCATCAGATCCTGAACAATGGCACCGCCTATCTGACCGATGCCGGCATGTGTGGCGATTACGACTCGTCCCTTGGCATGGAGAAGGAGGAGCCATTGCACCGGTTCCTCTTCAAGGTGCCCAAGGGGCGGTTCGAGGCTGCGACGGGCCCGGCAACGATCTGCGGACTTGCCGTGGAGATTTCCGACCGCACGGGATTGGCCGAAAAAGTCGCGCCGCTGCGGCTTGGCGCGCGGCTTGAGGAAACAATACCCGCCTTCTGGCGTTGACCGCCAGCTACTGCCACCACATAACTATCGCCATAGTTGAGCGGATTTTGAGAGGGATCACTGATCATGGAATGGCTTGCCGGGCATTTTGAGTTCGTTTCCAATCCAGAGGCCTGGGTGGCGCTCTTCACGCTCGTCGTGCTTGAGATCGTGCTCGGCATCGACAATCTGATCTTCATCTCGATCCTCACGAACAAGCTGCCGAAAGAGCAACAGAAGAATGCCCGTCGGCTTGGCATCGGCGCCGCGCTGATCCTTCGTCTTGCGCTTCTGGGTACGATTTCGATCATCGTTCAGCTGACCGATCCGATCTTCGAAGCATTCGGTCACGGATTCTCATGGCGTGACCTGATCCTGATTGCCGGTGGTCTCTTCCTTGTCTGGAAGGCGACAAAGGAAATCCATCACTCGGTGGATCCCGTCGATCACAAGGACACGATGATGGGCAAGGTGAACATGACGCTGGGTGCGGCGATCTTCCAGATCCTGCTGCTCGACCTCGTCTTCTCCATCGATTCCATCATCACTGCCGTTGGCATGACGGACGAGATCGCGATCATGTTCATCGCCGTCATTTCGGCAGTCACTGTCATGCTGCTGGCGGCAGAACCCCTGTCACGCTTCATCGACAAGAACCCGACGGTGGTGATGCTGGCTCTCGGCTTCCTTCTCATGATCGGCATGACGCTGATTGCCGATGGCTTCGGCTTCCATGTGCCGAAGGGCTACATCTATGCAGCCATGGGCTTCTCGGCTCTTGTGGAAAGCC
>Ga0310345_10003398_pt1 | contig 15171 bp, 14 predicted proteins | sample HC15DNA20500_MG_FD_204667 | JGI IMG/M metagenome (GOLD analysis project Ga0310345, IMG submission 204667) | Marine microbial communities from station ALOHA, North Pacific Subtropical Gyre - HC15-DNA-20-500_MG | ecosystem: Environmental > Aquatic > Marine > Oceanic | place: Pacific Ocean: North... | reverse complement strand
TAGCTCTTGCAGCCGTGCCTCAACAAGCGCCGCGTCGGTAACAGTCTTAGCGCGCGGAGCGAAGGCCGCGGAATGGGCCAGCTCGAACTTAGTTTTCGACACAGCAGCTCCTTTTCAGTTTCCGGAAATTATACCTCATGTTGAGGACGGAAAAGCGGAAAAGCATGCGATCGAAAGAAGAGAGCTCTGACTGCCGACGGACGTCCCACTTCCGCAGAATTCGCTTTTGTCCGTACATTGTTGGATCGAAAGACATTTCAACCACACATTACGCCCATGGAGAGAGGTGGAATGCCACCACTCCTGTCCGTCATTTGTTCTCCATGGAGCCTTCGTGATACCCAACAATTCCCCCCTCGAACACCTGCTCGCATTCACGCTTGCCTTTCTGGTCGGCGCGCTGTGGGGCCATTTGCGTTACGGCAATCGTGACGCCCGCCGCAAGGAGCAAGCGGCATGATGCCACCCTGCCCACATTGCCAGTCGCCGCAAGTCGTGAGCCGTAACCACGGACGTAAGGTTGGCGGCACGCTCGGCGCCATCGCAGGCGCGGCCAGTGGCTTTACCGCTGCCATGAATGGTGCGCGCCTCGGCGGCACGCTCGGTGGCAGGATCGGTCTCCTCGCCGGCCCTCCCGGCGCAATCATGGGCACGGTCGCGGGGGCCATCCTCGGTGGCGTCCTAGGCGGAACGGCCGGCTGCTCTGCCGGTGCTACTCTGGGCGAGCTGATCGACGACAAGGTCCTGCACAATTACCGCTGCCTGGACTGCGAGCACAGGTTCGGACAATCGCCGACTGAGTCTCATGCCCGTCGACACCCATCCTTCGACGGCTCCAATGCAGGGCGGTACGGAACCCATCCCTTCGGTCCTGGCGAAAACGACGAGCCATTTTCGTTGTCTCGCGGCTGATCCACAGCAGCGCCTTCTCGTCCTCTTCTATTCCATCGTCAGCCCGGCTCATGCCGGGCTTTATGCACTCGTCTTCCCAAAGGGAGCAATCCATGCACCTCGTCCAATCGATGGCCTACGTCGGCCAGCAACCGTGGCACGGCCTGGGTAACCAGCTTATCGCCAATCAGCCCCTCGAAGTATGGGCCGAGCGCGCCGGCATGAACTGGCGCATCGAGTCGTCCGAAGTCCGGTTCGTCGCCGGCACGACCGGCATCGGCACCATCCACGCCTTCCCGGACCAGAAGGTGCTGTACAGGTCCGACACCAAGGCGCCCCTTTCCGTCGTCTCCAGCCGGTACCAGGTCGTTCAGCCATCCGAGATTCTGGAGTTCTATCGAGATCTCACCGAAGTGGGCGGCTTCGAGCTGGAGACGGCTGGTGTCCTCAAAGATGGCAAGAAGCTGTGGGCCCTCGCCAAGACGGGCCAGACTGGCTCCCTCAAGGGCAAGGACAAAGTGGACGGCTACCTGCTGCTCGCCACTGCTTGCGACGGGACGCTGGCGACGACGGCGCAATTCACCTCTGTCCGGGTCGTTTGCAACAACACGCTGCAGATTGCCTTGGGCGATGGCACCGGCGCCGTCAAGGTGCCGCATCGCAGCCAGTTCGACGCCCAGGCGGTCAAGCGCCAACTGGGCATTGCGGTCTCCTCCTGGGACGCCTTCATGGCCCGCACCAAGGCCTTGACCGAGCGCAAGGTCACCGACGCGGTCGCCGAAGCGTTCTTCCGGCGCGTGCTGACCTACCCGGTGACCGCTTCCAGTGATCGCGACGCCCTTGCCGTCAACGAACGCGCCATCAAGGCCGTCGGCCTGCTCTACGCGGGACGCGGCAAGGGCGCGCAGTTGCCCTCCGCATCGGGAACGGCCTGGGGCCTACTCAATGCCGTGACCGAGTTCACCGACCACCACCGCCGCGCGCGCAGCGACGACCATCGGCGCGATGCCGCTTGGTTCGGTGCCGGCGCCACGCTCAAGCAAAAGGCCTGGGATGAAGCGCTCAAGCTCGTGGTGTAACTCCCCTCTCCATTCTTCCCTTACCTGCCGGCCCGGTCGAGTTCGCTCACCGGGCCGCATTCCTTTCTGGAGGTTACATGCATGCCCTCGAACCCGTACAGGCCAGACCCCGCCGTCCAGCCCTCAAGCTGGTCAAAACGACGGATCTATCCCGCGCCGACTGGCTGGCGGTACGCAGAACCGGCATCGGTGGATCGGACGCTGCTGCCGCGGTTGGCCTCAGCCCCTACAAGAGCCAGCTGGAACTATGGCTGGAGAAGACCGGCCGGGACGCCGATCTGCCGAAGCCCGATCCGAACGACGCTGCTGAACCCATTTTCTGGGGAACCTTGCTGGAGCCCATCGTGGCCGCGGCCTATACCCAGCAGACCGGCCACCGCGTGCGCAAAATCAATGCCGTCCTGCAACACCCAATGACCCCCTTCATGCTCGCCAACCTGGATCGAGAAGTCGTAGGCGTGCCCGACGTGCAGATTCTGGAATGCAAGACCGCAGGCGAGTTCGGCGCCCGGCACTGGCAGCATGGCGTACCCGAGTATGTGGAACTACAGGTCCAGCACCAGTTGGCCGTCACCGGCAAGCTGGCGGCGGATGTGGCCGTGTTGCTGTGTGGTCAGAAGTTGGTGGTTCACCGAGTCGATCGAGACGATGACCTGATCTCCTGGCTCATCGAGCTGGAGGCCCAATTCTGGCGCTACGTCGAGACCGACACCCCACCACCCGCAGACGGGTCGGAATCCGCCGACCTCGCCCTGCGCTGCCTGTATCCACGAGACAGCGGGCAAACCGTGGACTACTCGGACGACCGCGCGCTGAGCGCTGCCTTCGCTGATCTGGTCGCGCTGCGCGCAGATCTGGCAGAGCGTGCCAAGGCGGAGGCCTCGCTCAAGCAGACGATCCAGCAAGCCATGGGGGATGCCTCCCGCGCATTGTTCGAAACCGGCGAGGTCACGTTCAAACGCAGCAAGGACGGTTCGGCCACCGATCTCAAGCGACTGCTGGCCGATCACCCTGCGCTGCAGCAACCCTACGCCGTTACCAAGTCAGGCTCCCGCCGCTTTCTGATGTTTCCCCAAGGAGAATCCACATGCTGAAAGGATTGGCCATCACGCCTCCCGTCATTGGACGAATTTCCATTGGCCGTATCGTGGAGAAGAACGGCAAGCGCCTGCCGGAGAAGGACGACCAGTTCACCCTGACGACGCAGGTGCAGAACCGCGACGGCTGGATCCTGCACCCGCTCAACGAATCGCTGCGCAAGGCCACGCCGGGCAAGTTGCGGGCGATTCCGGTGCGGATGCTGTTCAATGATCCAGATCTGAACCTGCGCGCCGAGTACAGCTTGTTCGACCGCGAGAGCGGGCGACCGGTGTGCGTCGGCAACGGCGAACGGTGCAAGCGGGTGGAACAGGACGGCATCGCGATCCTGCCATGCCCGTCGCCGGATGGCTGCCAGTTCGGGGGTCCGGCTGGCTGCAAACCGTATGGCCGGCTCAATGTCATTGTGGGCGACGAAGACGAGATGGGATCGTTCCTATTTCGTACCACCTCGTACAACTCGATCCGTACGCTGGCTGCCCGGCTGCAGTATTTCAGTGCAGTGTCGGGCAACCTGTTGGCTTGCCTGCCGATGGAGCTGAAGCTGCGGGGCAAATCAACGACCCAGAGCTACCGGTCGGCGATCTACTACGTCGACCTGGGCATCCGCACGGGCAGCACGCTGGAAGCCTCCCTCATGGAAGCGCGTGACCTGGATGCCAGGCGCAAGGCTGCCGGGTTCGACCAGGGGGGGCTAGACGCGGCGGCCAGGCTGGGATTCAGCAACGGCACATTCGAGGATAGCCCCGAGGAAGCTTCGGCAGTGGCGGAGGAGTTCTTCCCCGAGGCCACGGACGATCGTTCGGATTCGGGTAACGCAGCGGAGGAAACCAGCAAAGCCAAACCACCCGGCTTGCGGCAGAAGCTGGAGCGCAAGGCTGCCCTGCTGGGCGGAACGGCATGACCGAAATGACCCGCTGGACGGGCGCGCTGGCGGCCAGTTCGACCGGCACCGCTCTCTGCCTTTCGGTGCTGGCCGGCTGGCAGCGCGGCGGCTCTACGGCAGAACGGCTGGTGTGGGTGGCGCTTGGCATCGTGCTGGTCATCAGTGCGCACCTACTACCTGCCGTGATTCGAGAAGCACCCGTTGTCGTGCGCGTGGTGGGCGGCGTGCTGTGGCTCGCCTGTCTTGCAACCGCCTGCTATGGGCATGCGACGTTCTTCCTGCTCGCCCAGCGCCACGCCGGGGAACTGCGGTCGGCCGCCGTGCCTGCGAGCCCCCTCGCGTCGGCCGGGCGCAGTCTCACAGCAGTCATGAGAGAGCGGGCCGAGGTCACGACGCGAATGGCGACGGCCAATGCGCAGCACTGCTCAGGCAATTGCACAACGCTGGAAGCCCGTCGCCTCACGCTTGCCGCCAAGCGTGAGGCACTGGACGCGGAAGCCGACGACATTCGGCGCGGGCAGGCGGCTGAGGACAGGATGGTGACCCGACACGACGCTTTGGCGACCGATCCCGTCATGCTGCGACTCGCGGCGCTGCTCGGCACGACCGTCGCGCGCATTGATCTGTTGTCAGGACTCGCCTTCGCGGCGGTACTGGAAGGTGTCGCCTGCCTGCTGTGGACGATAGCGCTGCGGCCCCGGCAGACGCCGGCGACCGCGGCCGTCGTGCCCCCAGTTACGGAAAGTCACGATGGTAGTCACGCGCCGAACAACACTCCTGCCCCGCCGTTACCGGAGAGCGGATCGCCCGAATCCGACCTGACACAGCTCATGCAGGACATCGCTGCCGGACGCCTCCGTCCAACCGTTGCCAGCATCCGCCGTCACCTTGGCTGCTCGCAAGCCCGCGCGACGGCCCTGCGCCGTCAACTCGCCGCCCTCCCCCCGACAGCATAGGCCGGGCATCCGCTCGGCGAATTTCTTTCCTACTTTCTTCCCCGTTGACGTGACCATCCGGCCCGGCCGGAGGCCCACGCTCGTCCTTGGTTCAGGAGAAGCCATGACCGATCACGACTTACCTTCCGTACCCACCTCGCCCCAGCCGCGCCTGCCCCTTGGCCGCTTACTTGCCACACCCGCTGCATTCGAGGCCCTGCAGACAGCAGGCGTCTCGATCTTTGCGCTGGTGAACCGCCACGCCCGTGGCGACTGGGGCGACCTGTCCGATGAGGACCGCCAGCACAACGACCTGGCTGCCATCGCCAGTCAGCGCGTGCTGTCCAGCTACTCCCTGCTGGACGGGCAGAAGGTCTGGATCATCACCGAATGGGACCGCTCGGCCACGACCGTCCTGCTGCCCGATGACTATTGATCCGCGACGACTGACATGACGAACCGCCTTCTCCCTTCCAAACTCCGCACCCAACCGCGCGTCGCGCTGGGCTGCGTCTTCGTCTCATTGGGAGCGATCCAAGCACTGGGCGCGGGTCCCGTCCTGCTCACGTACCTTCTCATGCGCCATATGCAGGGTGACTGGGGTCAGGTCTCGGACGAGGACTGGCAACGCAACGAGCGCGCGCTCGACACTGGCGATTTCCTGCTCTCCAGCTACGTCCTATCCAGCGGACAGAAGCTCTGGGTGCATACCACCGGGACGCGCTCGGCAACCTTCGTCCTCCTGCCCGCCGAGTCGGGGCAACTGAAGCCATGGCCCCCAGAGCTGGCGACCCGCCTCAATGACGCCCGCTGTCGGCCCGACGACTGCCAAGGCGGGTCGCCAGTTTCTCGACCATCTCGACCAGCATGGCGCGGTCGCCGCTGCTGACTCTGGATAGTAGGCGGGTGAGGTGGTGGGCCTGGTCGCTGGCACGGTTGCTGGCTTCAGTGAGGAGATCCGCCGTTTCGCACTCAAAGATATCGGCCAGCTCGGCAAGCCTCCCAATGGTGGGCATCACGACGCCCCGTTCCATGCGGGACACCGCCTCATTACCAATCCCCAGCCGTTCCGCGACCTGCTCCTGCGTGAGCTCGGCGGCGATGCGCTGTCTGGCGATCGCCCGTCCTACCACGCCGGCAAGCTGGCCCATGTCCGTTTTGCGCATGCCTTCTCCCAGTCCACCCTAATGGTTGGGCATCGCCTTTTTGACATGAAGTGCTTTTGAAGTTGAATTTCAACCCAATAGGTCGTTAACATCTTTGGCGGAGCCGGCGGGAACCGCCAGCTTCCTTGGTCAACTCCCTCAGAACGAAGAAGAAATCAATGCATTCAAATACTTACAAAAAAACCGGGCATCGTGATTGCGCCAGTAGCATGGAGCAGAGCCCGAAGTGGAAGATGAGAGCCAGTATCTTCAGCGCGGCACTGCTCATCTTGAGCGGCTGCGGCGGAGGTGGGGATAGTGGCAGCACTAGTGCGAACGGTGGCGGCACGTCGCTCCCACCCAGTCAAGCCGCGAACCTGACCGGCAAGGCCATCGATGGCTATCTCGCTGGCGCCAAGGTATGCCTCGATTTGAATGCCAACAACGCCTGCGATGGCAACGAGCCCTCGGCCGTCACCGACGACAACGGTAACTACGGCCTGGTCGTCGGTGACAATGTGGTTGGCAAGAAGTTGCTTGTCGTGGTGACCCCAACCACCAAGGACAAGTCCCGTCCTGGCTATTCATTCCCGGCCAATATCATCCTATCGGGCATTGTCGATGGTGCCAACGGACAGAACGTGACACCCCTGACATCTCTGGTGGTGGCGCAAATGGAAACTGGGGTATCCAAGGCCGAGGCGGAACGCAACGTTGCCGCGCTGGTTGGCAGCGGGATCGACCCGAAGCACGACTACGTGGCGGCAGGTGACCAGAACACCCTCGCCGTCGCCACCAGCATCGTCGACAAGCTCGGCGCGTTCGCCACGGCGGGTCAGGACAATACCGCTACCGTTCGAGCTGTGCTGAACGCCATCGCCGCCAAAGGCAATGTGGCCGTATCCCAGGCCGATGTGGATGCCCAGGTCAGCAAGCCAGCGTATGCGATCGATGTCAACGTAGCGAGCCTGCTGGCCGACCCGCTGTTCTCCTACGACCACACCGCCTACAACAACGGCGTGCCGACCATGGTTCGGTTGCGCTGGACGCTCTCTGGGCAGCAGTTGCGGGATGATCCCGAGACATATGGCAAGAGCGGCTGGGTTGCCGCGGCAGCCAATGACATCGGAGAGGATCCGGGGGAGTATTTCCTGACCTCGGCAGGTACGTGGTCCCGCTTCTATACCGCCGGCGAAGCGCTCCAGCCTGTCACGGTGCAGGCGATCGACAACGCGAGCCTGTCATTCACTGACAGCGCGGGCTACACCGGGCGCCTAGAATTCCGTGGGTTGGACGTGGGCGGCAAAGCGTTTGGTGCATTACCGGCGGCTTGGCTCGATGGATATCCGTCAGTCCCGCTGTCCGGCACATTTGCACCAGGCAGCGTTGGCTATCTTGGCCTGCTCACGCGCGACCAGGACTGGATCAGCGTACCGTCCCACCCCTGCCCAGTCGGAGTCACGCCGATTACGGAAGACGGCGTCGCCCATTGCAACTACATAGGCTCCGCCACGCGGCCATACCAGTCCGTCGATGAAGCGATCGGGCTCGACATTCCTTATGGAAACGATCAGGTCGGGAATCCCCTGGTGCTCAGACTGTCGGCCAACGGTGTTGCGGTAATCATCAACCAGGCAACCCAAGCCATCGTCATCCCTGACACAAAGATCAGCTGGAGCAAGTACAACCGCAACGCCAACATCATCGTGCTCAATGTCTCCGCAACAGATGCCAGCGGCCTGCAGTTCCCCTTCGGAGACGATGCCTTTGGTCGTCGCGGCGGAAAGGTACTGGTTGCCCTGCACAACGGGCATTTGAAGTATGGGCAGATGGAGCCGGCGACACTGGTGCATTTCATGCCGACGTTCCGGCAAGCGGTGTTCGATCAACTCGCCACTGCGATTCGCGCCGGGCTTGGGATCTGAGGCCAGGTCTGTCTACTTTCTTGAGGAAACAACATGATGCGGAAATACATCTTCACGGTGGTAATCGCGCTCGCTGGCTCCAGTGCGTTGGCGGCGCACACCTGTGACACCGGGCCCAAGCGCCAACAGAACGACTGTTGGTCGAAGGTGATCGGTAACGAACAGCAAGCCGCCGATGACTACGCCGCTGCGGTCCAGGCATCGAAGAAGGTGCCTGCCTCGGTCAAGCGGAAGGTGGACGCCAAACGCAAGGCCATCTCAGCAGAGGCCGACCGCCAGTGTCAGAAGGACAAACTGGGCTACCCGGAGAACGCGTGCTACGTCGGCGTGATCCAGCAGTTCAAGGACTTTACCTACGAGGAAACGGCGAAGTACGGTGTGGCCGACATGCGGCTTGATTGACACTAAAGGTGTTTGAGTCAGACGAGCGGGCTGCGGGCCCGCTCGTCTTTTAGTACGCTGGATTGTTTTTTTGGTTCATCGCCGATTTTCGGGGAAGGCTGCTCGGATCTTGACCTCGTCCTGCGGACAGTGCATCCGCACCTCCAGATCGCAGGCAGTATTCATGTCCATGACCGCCGCGTGCAACCGAGCGCATCCCGTGGTCCGATGTCCTCGCGCGAGCGCCCCGCGCCCCACCCAAAGCACCCGCTTGCTTGAAGGCTCGACGACCACCGTAGCGTAGCGGTGGCCCTTCTGAATGGCAAACTCGTCCATGGCGATCACGGTGACGCCGTTCAGATCGATAGCTCCCAACTCCCGCTCCAGATGGCGCAGGTCGATTCGCTTCACGGCTGTCCAGGATAGCCGGTAGAACTGGGCCACATGGCGCAAAGACATTACCTTGCACAGTCCCGCTATGCTCGTGGCCATCCGCGTTATTACCCGCGCGTAAGGCACAAGCCAGTCCAGGCGCTCCAGCTTGGGACCGCACACCCGGCAGGACAGGCGCAGCTGCGGAATAATCAACTCGACAGGCACCTCGAACATCGGGAGATCGCGCACGCGCCGCTCGACGCGGTCAAGCACCGCACGTACGCTCCGGCCACAACCGCTGCAGCACCTGCGCCGCCGTGTTTTTGGCTTTTTGGCTCAAGCCGTAATGCGCACATGCGTTCACCGTTGCGGGTTTCCTCCCTGCCATCACGCAACTTATAGCCCTCCCAGCAGCCAAGCTGGGCCGTCAAGTCATCTAGAGTCACCTCCGCCTTCCCCTCGCTGTTGTTGTATGGCTACGATAGCAGCGACGGATACGGGATCCGGCGACCATTCGCTCAGGAAGACAAAGGGGGGCGAGTTCGGCCAGGAGCGGACCTCAGTGAATGGCCGCTTTCGGTTGGGCTACCCGCTGCTGCAACAAAGGCCTCCTGCGAGGGTCTGCCCTGGAAGCCATGTAGAGAATTGTGAGGCGTCAACGCCGAGTGATACATGCCATCGGAGCTGGGCCGAGTCCCAACGTGCCGCAAGCGACTTTACTCGGTCCTTTTGCCAGTAGGAGACAGTTGAGTAGGTCGTCATCGACCAACTCAACACCTAGTCGGACGGAGCTTCGTCGAGCGGAGCCACCTCAATCCAACCGGACGTCGACATCTCCATCACGAACACACGCATGCAACAAATGGCTATGCGTACAGATCCACTTGCAAGGAGATGCCTGGTCCGCACCGACTGGGCATCCGATGCACTGGCATCGCTTTGCGCGCCTCCCTCGGCGTAGAGCTACGGCAGCAGGCCATCCAGGAACTGCGACGGACCTTCGCGCCATGTCCTGCCGAACCGGTCCTGCCTGAAACCGCTGTACATCAGGTGAACCTCGTCGCGCGCTCTCGTGATGCCGACGTAGAACAAGCGACGCGCTTCGTCCATCCTCTCGGGAGTGTTGTCAGCCCAATTTGGCGAGGGGAACTCGCCTTGGTCCAGGCCCAGGATGATGACGACGTCGTACTCCGTGCCCTTCGCGGAGTGCAGCGTGAGCAGATTGAGCTGCTTGGGCGCTCCATCACGGCGACCAAGCTGCGCCTTTGTCGTGCCGACAAGAACGCCGCCTTTCTCGAGTGCCTTATGCATGCCTTCCACGTGCGCAGTCTGGTCGGCAAGCTCTGGTCTGGCGGCAATCAACACGTTGAGCAGTTCGGCGCGTAGGGCCGCGACAAAGTCGAGCGCCGCACCATCGCCGCGGTGGTTCCATAGAAAACGCGTAAGCCGCGCGGCCCCGTCCCGCGCCTGCTTGTCCGACAAGCCACCATGGAAGGAAATCCATCTGCCTTGCAAGTCATGCAGCGGTGGTGACAAAACCTTCCAGCCTCCTGCACACCAGATGGCGCAATCCTCCACCCAGCTCGTGAGAGGCACCTTGCGGTACGGGGCGGCGTTGTCGATGCGCACGAACGGGTACTTGGCCTTCACGGCTTCAATTGCCGCTGCGTCGCCCACATTCCGGTTTCGGTAAAGCACTGCGATGTCACCGAGCTGCCGCCCCTCCTTGGCAGCCAATGCTGCGGGGACCAGCGTCTGCACGGCGTACTCAGCCTGGTGCTGCAGGCCCTTGTCGCACTTGTGCGACTGGACGGAGGCTTGCCTCTCAGGTTCTGAAGACTCGTAGCCCCTGTCTTTTCCCAAGGCCCGCTGCGCGACCTCGATGATGCCGGTGCCGCTTCTGTAATTGATTTTCAGCCGGATGGCCGCGACGTCGTTTTCCTTGGACAGCTCCTCCAGCAGCTCGCTGTTTGCTCCCGTGAAGCCATAGACCGACTGGTCCACATCGCCTACTGCGATGAGTCGCACGCCTGCGTCAAAGGTAAGCCGGCGCACGATGCGGTCCAGCGCAGCTCCCAAGTCCTGGTATTCGTCGACGGCCAGTACCGGGAACTTGGCTCGGATGACCTTCAGGACCCAGTCATGCTCGTTCACGAGGCGCTGACCGTAGTGCACGATGTCCTCGAAGTCGATAAGTCCCTGCTTGCGCAACTCCTGCTCGTACGCCTCTGCCAGGCCAGTCATCTCCTGGTTCCAAGTCCAAGCCTTGCTGTCCCGGTCCAGGTTCACTCGGCGGTGGCGGTCTACATCCTCTTTGCGCACTGGCTGCCCAATGCCGCGAAGCTTGTCTGCCACCGCCCGGTAGATGCTCGCGGCTTCGGACTCCGTGGCGACCTTCAGTGGGTAAGGCAACTCCAGGCCGGCGAGCTGCGCAAAGGGCAGCAGCAGATGCAGCAGGCAGAACGAGTGAACGGTGCCGACGAACAGCCGCGGGGACTGCTCGAGACCAAGTTGCCGAAGGCGGCGAACGAGCTCACGCGCTGCTTCATTGCTGAAGGTGATGCAGGCGACCCCTCGAGGCGACCGCACGTCTTCTGCCATGACACGCGCCAGCTTCGTGACGAGCGTCTTAGTCTTCCCGCTGCCCGGACCGGCCAGCACACAGCAGTTCCCGGTGGACTCGTAAGCCGCCCACTGTCCGGGGTCGTCCCGCAGCTGCAGCGCAGCTTGCAGGTACTTAGGACTCGACTGGGGAGAAGCCATTTTTCACGTAGGTCAGCGCCTTCTTGATGTACTCAGGGCAAACCGCCTCGGTGGCGGACCCGGCCAGTGCCTGCGCGAAACGGCCTTTGCCAACCTCGCCGACCCAGCCCAGGAGCTTGCCCTCGTCCAGCGTGGTCGGGTCGTCTATCCAGCCATTCATCACGGCCCTTCGCTGGGAGCCCCAAGAGTTCGCGTGCTTCTGCAGGACGGGTGCCATTGCAGGCCCCATCCCAGCCTGGAACAGCTCGACTTCCAGCGTCTTGTCGTTGACGAAAATGCCGTTCATCTCGCCGTCTTCCCAGAGGTCGTCGAACTCCTCGTACTGGTCGATGTCCTCCTGCTCCATCCACAGGGCCAAGATGTCGCGGACTCTGGCAAAGGCAAGCGGCGCGCCCCCGTCGTCCGGCGGGTCAAGGTCCGTCAAGATGACGAAAGGGACGTCCAAGGCGTCAGGCCCCACTAGCTTCACGTAAGGAAGAAAGTTGGCGCTGGCCACGGAGCACACCGTCACCCCAAGTGCGTCGAGGTCGACGTCGAGCGCAGCGGCAAACTCGGGGATTAAGAACCGCTCCGCGTCGCCTTCGACGAAGATGATGCCGCGCGCGAAGAAGAGCTCGCCCCGGGTGACGTCGATATACCGCTGCAGGTCGTCCTCTTCGTCGGGCAGCAGCTCCACCTCGGCCGCGGAGGTAATCGACGTCGACCCGCCTTCAGCGTCCTCACGCAGCAGGATGATGGAGCGCAGGGGCGCGACGCTCGCGATGTGCGGCGAATGGGTCGTCAAGATGGTGGTGACGTTCTGCGGCGCATCGTCCTCCTCACCAAGGTAGTGCCTGTACACCAACCGCTGAACATGCGGATGCAGGTGCGCCTCGGGCTCCTCGATAGCAAGGAACGTGTGACTGCGTTCCCCTGCCTCGACTGCTCGCTCAAGCTCCAGCCCCTTCAGGGTCAAGAAGAGCAGGTTGGCCGTTCCCAGGCTTGCGTCGCCAATGCCGCGGGCGCCCCCGTCGATTAGAAGCCGCAAGCCCCGCAGCAGTACGTCCACATTGGTCGGGGTCGCGCCCAGCGTCAAAGACACGGCGTGTTCGTCGCCGACCATCTCCACAAGCCGGTCGTACACCTTGCCTGCGGCAGCAGAGACCTCAGGACGCTGCGCGAGGGTGCTCTGGGCATTGCTGACAAGCTGCTGGAGTTCCTCGCGGGCCTTCTCATCCAGGCTAGCAGTCAGCTCCTCGATGATGGGCCGAAGAGGTGAACGCCTCCAGTTCAGCAGGTCGCCTTCAGCGTCACGCAAAGCAAACAGGTAATCCATCGGCAACTCGCGCCTGCGGGCAGCCGTAAAAACGTTGTCCTCGTTGGTGCCGCCGAACACCAGATACTCGTAGTCCGCCAAGGTTTGCGGCGCCGCGCCCTCGAGCGCGGCCTTTGGGCGATACAGGTAGGTCAGCCGAGCGACGACTGGGGTCTCAGTGTCCACCAGGCTGCCGCCCAGGACGGTGAGCAGGTTGTCGTTGTCCTCGAAGTCGGTGAACTCCACGACCACTTTGACGGTAGCGCCGAGCTTCGCGTCGCCTAAGCCGTCCCAAAAGTGCTCGAGGCCAAGTTGCCGGTCACGGTCAGGGAGCATGGGGTCGAGCACTAGGCGCAAAGCCCTGAGCAGGTTGCTCTTGCCTGCCTTGTTCTCTCCGACAATCACCAGGCTGTCATCAGTGGCGAAGTCGACGTTCTCGAAGTTGGCGTAGTTCTCGACAGTGATTCGACTAATCCGCATTTTCCCCCTCGCCTGCTTAGATTGTATGCACTAACAGTATCGCCGCTCCGAGGTACCACCTCCGGCGGCGGCTGACCTCAACCATTGAGCGTCCGCCTTCGGGGAGTCTAATGGGACCTCTCGACGGACTGCAACGGGTCGTTCTGTGAACCTCAACCGCCCCGCAGATCGGCTAAGAACTTTCTTTGCACTGCCGCCCTGCTCTCCTTCTCAGACCGCAGTAGCCTCTGGGGCAGCCGGAAACAACTTGTTCATGAACAGGGAGTCGCCGCTGCCCGTCACCACCAGTTGGTGCGTAGCCCGCGTCGCTGCGATATAGAACAATCGCGCCTCCTGTTCGAGGTCGGCTTCTTCAGCCGACAGCAATCCCACCCCAGGGATCGCGACAAAGGGATACTCCAATCCCTTACTGGCATGCATCGTCAGCACCGTCACGGCGTCAGCAGTCGGTGAATAGGACTTTTTGTCACGTTGCTGCCATTGGTGGGGAATCTTGGCTCGAGCCAATGCATCGACGCAGGTTTTTCCTACCGACCAGGTGCGATACACGATCGCCATATCCTGCCACGCAACCCCTTGTTGATGGGCCTGCGCCATGCGACGGGCAATCTCAACCGCCTCGTCTTTGATGGACGGCAACTTGATCAACTGCGGAGGCGGGCCATCACGTCCGCAACTGACTGGTCGGATCAGCGGCACGCCGTCGTCGTCAGTGGCCTTCGGGTCAAGGATGTCCTTGGCGATCAACGCTGCCAGCTCGAGAATCTGCCGGGTGTTGCGGTAGTTGATCTTGAGGATCGTCGTGCGACCTTGCGCCTGCACGCCGACACTCTTGAAGCTGAAACCTCGGTGGCTTGATCGCTTGAAGATGGATTGGGCATCATCGTACAGCACCAACAGATGATTGCTCTCGGGCGATACCATCTGCACCACGAGCTTGAACCAGCCTGGCTCAAAGTCGTGTCCCTCATCAATCAGCACGGCTCCGTACTGATTCTTCGGGATATGGCCACGATCAACACTGTCGATCACGCGCTGGACCAACGCCGGAAAGAAAGCATCACCCTCCGCATTCGGTTTCGGTTGATGGTAGGTCTTCAGTTGATCGAAGCACCAGCCGTGGAAGTGGCGGACGGAGACTTTCTCCGATAGGCCTTTGGCCTCCATCCAGCTTTTCAGCCGCTTGGACAACGGCTCGCTGAAGCACAGAATCAGGACGGGCTTCTCTGACGTGCCAGCAAGGTACCCGGCACGGTAACCAAGAATCATCGTCTTGCCCGATCCCGCCACGCCGTGGATGACGCGATGTCCATCACCCAGACTGCGAGCGAGTTGTTCCTGCTGCATGTCCATCACTGCCATGATGTCCGGCAACTCTGGCTCATCGCCAAACAGTTCCTGCTGTTTGGCCGAGATACGAACTTCCGGGAAGAGAATCCAGCGCACCCGGTCAATCTGGGGCACCGTCAACTTGTCTCGAAACCGGTACGGGAACATGTTCCATAGACGCTCCTGGAATCGCTCCACATCCACCGATTCGGTCATCTCATCGGAGCAGATCACACGCCCTGGCGAGATTGCATTATCCAACTGCCCATCCGTGAACTGCTTGCGTGTCATGAACGGAAACACCACCCCATACGTCCACGGAAATCGCAGCTTTCCCTGATACGGGTGCCCCGGCGGATTCACCAGCTGCGGGTCACGTTCGAGGGCGTGGATAATATCTGTGGTGTAACGTCTGGCCTGCTCAAGCGGATTGGTGACCTCCTTCAGGCCATAATCGCCGCGAATTGAGCTTGCCCCCGCAAAACGAATCCCTTGCTGAGGTTAAACTGAAGCAAGGAGAGATGTGATGACAAGCAAGACAAAGCGGGCGCAGTACACGCTGGAATTCAAGCTGGAAGCGGTACGGCTGG
>Ga0310345_10003396_pt1 | contig 15175 bp, 12 predicted proteins | sample HC15DNA20500_MG_FD_204667 | JGI IMG/M metagenome (GOLD analysis project Ga0310345, IMG submission 204667) | Marine microbial communities from station ALOHA, North Pacific Subtropical Gyre - HC15-DNA-20-500_MG | ecosystem: Environmental > Aquatic > Marine > Oceanic | place: Pacific Ocean: North... | reverse complement strand
GATGGTTGAGTTTTTCGGGGATAACTACGATTTCGAAGCTGAGATGCGTGAAATCGACAGAGATCTTGCCGAGAATGGCGTTCCGATCCACGCGCGACCTATCAACGCAATGCTTGAGTTCTCAAAGAAGCATTCAGTCAAGCTGCCATTTGGTGGCTATCGAGGTGCAGATGCAGAGCTGCGAGTAGGCGCTCATATAAGTCGAGAGATAAACAAGTGGTTTGAGAATAGGTATGGCGATCGCCTCAAGGTAGATATGTCTCCGGGGATGCTTGCTGTGCGCGTCAACGGTGACCTTTATGAACTGAAAGTCCCGCTGATCTACGGTACGGCAAATTTCATTCTATCTGATGACCTCGCATCGAGCGGGATGAGGGATCATCGCGGAGTTCCAGTGTGCAATGTGTATTCGCTTGTTGATGGGATAACTCCCGCGCTAATTCGATCTATTCACGAAGATGAGCATAGGCGTTTTTTTCAAGAATTTATAATTGGCATGCAGGCCCTCTATATCCTAATGGGCTCGCGTGAGGGTGATGATCTCGTAAATGCAGCAGTCGCGGACGCGCGAACGGCGGTTTCGCTCTTAGTCGGCAATCACTCAAATTTTGGTGCATCGAAGTGGGCTTCTTTGCAACTCTCAGAGAAAATGCTCAAATCGGCCATCTCAAGAATTGGATTAGAGTTTCCTAAGACTCACACTCTTGAGCGCCTGGTGTCCAAGATTGCCTCGGCAGGCTTTGAACTGGACGTGGGCAATTTGCTCCAGGCAATCCAATGCGAAGCAGGGATACGTTACGGTGAACATCCCTGCAGTGCGAATGAAGCTGCGGACGCTCACATTGCATCGATGAAGCTGGTCAACGTGCTTTACCGAAGCGGCCTTGGCTTCATTGCAGCTATTGAATTTGACCCCATGACTTAGCCCCTCACTCCGCCGCCACCCGCGCCGGATTGTTCGGGTGGGTCGTCCAGTTGGCATAGCCCTCCTCGACCACCTTGCCCGTGCGCGGGTCCACCGTGCCCGGGGCAAGGCGCTCCATGGTGATGCAGTTCTCGACCGGGCAGACGTCGACGCAGAGGTTGCAGGCGACGCACTCGTCGTCCTTCACCTCGAAGACCCGGCCCGGATGCATCGCGATGGCCTGGTGGGAGGTGTCCTCGCAGGCGGCGTAGCAGCGGCCGCACTTGATGCAGGCCTCCTGGTCGATGCGCGCCTTGGTCACGTAGTTCAGGTTCAGGTACTGCCAGTCGGTCACGTTGGGAACCGCGCGGCCCTGGAAGGCCGAGGTCGTGGGGTGGCCGGCCTGGGACATCCAGCGCTCGAGGCCGGTGGCGAGCTCGGTCGCGACCCGGAAGCCGTAGGTCATCGCGGCGGTGCAGACCTGCACGTTGCCGCAGCCCAGCGCGATGAACTCGGCCGCGTCGCGCCAGGTGGTCACGCCGCCGATGCCGGAGATCGGGATGCCGCGGCACTCGGGGTCGCGGGCGATCTCGGCCACCATGTTCAGCGCGATCGGCTTCACCGCCGGGCCGCAGTAGCCCCCGTGCGAGCCCTTGCCGTCGATCGAGGGCTCCGGCGAGAAGGTGTCGAGGTTCACCGAGGTGATCGAGCTGACCGTGTTGATCAGCGAGACCGCGTCGGCCCCCCCCTTCACCGCCGCCCGCGCCGGGCCGCGGATGTCGGTGATGTTGGGGGTCAGCTTCACGATCACCGGCATGCGGGTGGTCTGCTTGCACCAGCGGGTGATCTGCTCGATCAGGTCGGGCGCCTGGCCGACGGCGGAGCCCATGCCCCGCTCGGACATGCCATGGGGGCAGCCGCAGTTGAGCTCGATGCCGTCGGCGCCGGTGGCCTCGACGAGCGGCAGGATCTCCTTCCAGGCGGATTCCTCGCAGGGCACCATCAGCGAGACGACGACGGCGCGGTCGGGGTAGTCGCGCTTCACCGCCTTGATCTCGTCGAGGTTCACCTGCAGGGGGCGGTCGGTGATCAGCTCGATGTTGTTGATGCCCAGCACCCGGCGGTCGGCGCCGTATACGACGCCGTAGCGGGGGCCGTTGACGTTCACCACGTGAGGGTCGAGGCCGAGCGTCTTCCACACCACCCCGCCCCAGCCGGCCTCGAAGGCGCGGCGGACGTTGTATTCCTTGTCGGTCGGCGGCGCGGAGGCGAGCCAGAACGGGTTGGGCGACTTGATGCCCACGAAGGTGTTGGAGAGATCGGCCATGGTCTGTCTCCGGCGTTCGGGGGGATCAGGCGCTGAGCGCGCGGTTGATGCTTTCGGCGGCGTCGCGGCCCTGGGCGACGGCGGTCACCGTCAGGTCCTCGCCGCCCGAGGCGCAGTCGCCCCCCGCCCAGACGCCGGCGCGGGAGGTGCGGCCCTCGGCGTCGGTGCGGATCTTGCCGCCCTCGAGCTCCAGGCCTTCGGGGGCCGCGAGGGTCTGGCCGATGGCCTTCATCACCTGGTCGGCGGGGAGGGCGAAGGTCTCTCCCGTGCCGGTCAGGCCGTCGGGGCCGGTCTCGGTGTATTCGAACTCGACGGTCTGGGCGCGGCCCTCGCCCAGCACGCGGACGGGCCGGGCGTTGCAGATCACCCGGGCGCCGGAGGCGGCGGCGAGCTCGACCTCGAAGTCGGAGGCGGCCATGGCGGCGCGGTCGCGGCGGTAGACGAGCGTCACCTGCTCGGCGCCCAGCCGCGCGGACTGGATGGCGGCGTCGGTGGCGGTCATGCCGCCGCCGATCACCACCACGTGGCGGCCCACCGGGACCTGATCCCAGGCCGGGGCCTGACGCAGGGCGGCGATCCAGTCGACGGCGTTCTGCACGCCGGAGAGGTCCTCGCCCTCCGCCCGCAGCGCGTTGACGGCGGCGAGGCCCAGGCCGAGGAACACCGCGTCGTGGTCGGCGGCCAGCGCGTCGAGGGAGAGGTCCTCGCCCAGCCGGCCCGGGACGATCTCGATGCCGCCGATGCGCAGGAGCCAGTCGACCTCGGCCTGGGCGAAGCCGTCGGCGGCCTTGTAGGCGGCGATGCCGTATTCGTTCAGGCCGCCGGGCTTGGGGCGGGCCTCGTGGATCGTCACCGCGTGGCCGTGCATGGCGAGGCGATGGGCGCAGGCGAGGCCGGCGGGGCCGGCGCCGACCACGGCGACGCGCTTTCCGGTCTCGGGCGCGCGGGCGAAGGGGTGGCCGTTCTCGGCCATCAGCGCGTCGGTGGCGTAGCGCTGCAGGCGGCCGATGGCGACCGGGTCGCCCTCGGCGGTCATCCGCACGCAGGCCTCCTCGCACAGCGTCTCGGTCGGGCAGACGCGGGCGCACATGCCGCCCAGGATGTTCTGGTCGAAGATCGTCTTCGCCGCCGACTTGGGCTGCCCGCCCTGGATCTGGCGGATGAACATCGGGATGTCGATCTCGGTCGGGCAGGCGATCGTGCAGGGCGCGTCATGGCAGAAATAGCACCGGTCCGCGGCGACCAGCGCCTCGTGGTCGCTCAGGCGCGGGTGGAGGTCGGCGAAGTTGGCCGCCAGCTCGGCGCCCGGCAGGCGGGCGGGGGCGATTCCAGGGGCGCGGCGCGCGGACGTCATGGCTGGCGGTCTCCCGAGGGCTTGGGCTGGGGTCGTGGGCTGGCCGGTCGGGAATCAGCCTGCGGCCGGTTCTAAAATTTATCAACTGGTAAATCGAACCCGACGGCATTCCGCGCGCGGAAACCGCCGCCCGGGGCCGCAGACGACGACGCCCGGCCGCCTTTCGGCGACCGGGCGCGGTCATCGCAGGAGGGGCGCGCGGCTCAGGCGGCGCGGCGGCGCGCGATCCAGGCGAGCGCGGCCAGGCCCGCCGCCGTCAGCGGCAGCGAGGCGGGCAGCGGCACCGGCGAGGCGGTCAGCGTCATCGACCCCGCGGCCAGCGCGGCGCTGGCGTATTCGACGAACTGGCCCGGCGTGCCCGAGCCGAACTGCACCAGGATCGGGTTGTCGAGCCCGCCGCTGTTTCCGCAGTCGATCCCCGCGCAGCCGAAGAAGAAGCCCGAACCCAGCGCGGTGGTGGTCGACCCGTCGTCGCTGAAGAAGAACGGCTCGGAGGTCGGGTCCCAAGTCGCGAAGGCGCCGCTCGCGTCGATCAGCCCGCCGCCGGAGGTCCAGTCGTCGATGACGAAGCTGCCCAGCAGCCCGCCGTCGACCGTGATCTCGACGAAGCTGATGTCGAGGGCGGTGAAGGTCTCGCCGGCGGACTTGTCGATGGTCATCGTGCCGGTCGCGGTCAGCGTCGGCTCGGGCATCGCCAGGGTGGCGTTGGACCAGGAGAAATCGAAGACCACGGTGGCCTGGGCGGCGAACGGGGCCGTGGCCAGCCCGGCCGCGAGGGCGAGCGGGGCGAGAACGCAGGACTTCATGAGGGGCGGCTCCTCAGGTTACGCGCAAGGGGAACCCGGTCGTCGAATCGCAACCGAATCGCCTGACGCTAACATGACCGCAGCAACATATTCATCGGTGGATCGAAGGGCCCGCGGCGGATCGCGCCGGCCCCTGGCGGCCGCCCGTGTTGACCCGGGCCGGCCGAGGCGGGAACATAGGGCGAACAAGGAGCGTCCGATGTCCCAGCCCCCGCTCTCCGCCCCCGTCCCCGCCTCGCCCGAGCCGCAGCCCGGGGTGCTGCTCGCCCGCGGGGTCTGCCGCCTGCTGATCGACCTCGGCTTCGCGCCGGTGGCCGAGTTCGTCCCCGCCCGCGGCCTGCGCGCCGACGTGCTCGCGGTGGGCCCGAAGGGCGAGATCTGGATCGTGGAGTGCAAGTCGGGCCTGCCGGACTTCCGCTCCGACCGCAAATGGCCCGGCTATCTGGACTGGTGCGACCGGTTCTTCTTCGCGGTGGACGAGGCCTTTCCCGACGCGGTGCTGCCGCCCCAGCAGGGCCTGATCCGCGCCGACGCCTTCGGGGCCGAGATCCTGCGCGATCCGGCCGAGCCCCGCGCCCTGGCGCCCGCCCGCCGCAAGGCGCTGACGCTGAAGGCGGCGCGCGTCGCCTCGGTGCGCCTGCGCATGGCGCTGGATCCGGGCCTGCCGGCGCTGTCGGAGATCTGAGCGGGCCGCCGGGGCGCGCCCGCCGGGGGGCCGAATCAGCCGGCCGAGATCAGCGGCCGCGGCCGCCGTCGGGCCTCCCGCCGCCGCCCGGGCCGCGCCCGGGGCCGCGGCCGGGCTTGGCGCCCGGGCCCTTGCCGGCGCCCCGGGGCTGGCCGGGTTTCGGCCGGCCGGCGCCGCCGCGCTTTGCGGCGCCGCGGGCGCGCTCGGCGGCGCCCAGCAGCTCCTCGGCGATCTCCTCGGCCTCCTCGGGATCGAAGTCCAGGGGAAGCGAAAACCCCTCGCCCTCGACGTAGATGCGGACCATGCCCTCGCTGGTGGGGCCGATCTGCAGGCTCGCCGCGACGTCGCTCTCGGAATCGATGCCCATGTGGCCGGTCCTCGTCGGTTGCTCGGGGCGCTGCTACTGCCGCGGAACGCGCGACGCAAGGGCGCGTGCACGCTTCCGTCGGCGCGCCCCCCTTGCATCGCGGCCCGTCCGGCGCTATCGACCGCCCCGCGTGCCGACGTAGCTCAGTTGGTTAGAGCACCAGATTGTGGATCTGGGGGTCCCCCGTTCGAGCCGGGGCGTCGGTACCATCCTTCCCCACGCACCCTCCCCGACAGCGCCCGCCCGCGAAGGGCCAGGGCGGCTGATGCGCAGCCCGGTCCGCGGAGCCGCCGGCGACGCACCCTGCGGAGAGTTTCGGGTCCGCCGCCGCTGCCTTTCCCCCCGCGACTCCGGCTGAGCCGTCGGCGCGCCCTCCCGACGTTCTCCAGGACGGCGCAGGCAGGGCGAGGACGTCGTCGTGACGCTCCGGGCGCCGGCGTCGGGCGGACGCGGGCCGCTGCCGCCTCCGCCGCAGTTTGTCCAAGCGCAACGTTCGCCGTCTGGCGCTGCGGTAGCCGGGGGCATGACCTGTCCGCACCCCTCCCCGCCGAAGACCGGCTTCCGACCGCCTGATCGCAGCGTCGCCCGGGTCCGGGGCGGGGGCGCAAGCCAGGCGCGGGAAATGCCTGAGCCTGCCCGCACGCGGAGCCTGCCGGGCCGGCTGCTGGCCGCCCTCCTGCTGGCGCTCGTCGCCCTGGCGCCGGCCGCGGCGCTGGCCGAGGGCGTCCTCGCCCGCCTCCTGCCCCAGGTCCAGCCGGGGGCGCTGGCGGAGGGCGCGGACGGCTTCGGACCGCTGCGCGCGGATCTTCCCGTCGCGCCGGTCCTGCGCGGCGGCGAGCGGATCGGCTGGGTCTTCGCGACCTCCGATTTCGTCGGCACGACCGGCTATTCCGGCAAGCCGATCCACACGCTGGTCGCGCTCGACGACGCGGCCCGCGTGCTGGGGGGCGAGCTGGTCAAGCACTCCGAACCCATCGTCCTGATCGGCATCCCCGAGCGCGAGATCCGCGAGATGGTCGCCGGCTACCGCGGCGTGAGCCTGGTCGAGGAGGCGGCCGAGCGCGGCTCGGCCCACGACCTCGACATCATCTCGGGCGCCACGGTGACGGTGATGGTGATCGACGACTCCATCGTCCGCTCCGGCCTGAAGGCGGCCCGCGCGCTGGGGCTGGGCGGGCTCGCCCCCGAGACCCGCGACGGCCCCGAGCACGAGATCGACGACGCCGCCGCGACCCCCGACGACTGGGCGACGATGGAGGGGGACGGGACCCTGCGCCGCCTGTCGCTGGACGTGGGCCAGGTGAACGCCGCCTTCGCCGCGCTCGACGACCCGCGCGCCGCCGCCCGCGCCCTGGCCGAGCCGCCCGCGACGACCTTCATCGACCTGGAGCTGGCGCTGGTCTCGGTCCCCTCCATCGGCGCCGCGATCCTGGGCGAGGCCGAGGCGCGCAACCTGCGCGCCTGGCTGGAGGAGGGCGAGCACGCGGTCGCGGTCCTCGGGCGCGGGCTCTATTCCTTCAAGGGCTCGGGCTATGTGCGGGGCGGGATCTTCGACCGGATCGTGCTGATCCAGGACGACGTCTCGGTCCGCTTCCGCGACCGCGACCACCGCCGCATGGGCCCGATCGCCGCCGAGAACGCCCCCGAGTTCGCCGAGCGGGACCTGTTCCGCATCCCCGCCGACGCGGGCTTCGACCCCACCCGCCCGTTCCGCCTGCAGCTGCTGGTGCAGCGCGAGGTGGCGGCGATCGAGAAGGTCTTCACCACCTTCGAGCTCGGCTACCGGCTGCCCGCCCGCTACCTGCGCCCCCTCGCGCCCCCGGCCGCCCCGGCGGCGCAGCCCGCGGACCGCAGCGAGGCCGACGCCCAGTCCGCCCTGTGGCGGCGGATCTGGGAGGACAAGACGCTCCAGATCGCGGGGCTGGGGGGCATGCTCGCCGTGCTGACGCTGGCCTTCTTCTTCCAGATGCAGCTGACCCGGTCGGAGCGCGCCACGACGATCTTCCGCGTGGGCTTCCTGACGCTGACCCTGGTGTTCCTGGGCTGGTTCGCCAACGCGCAGCTCTCGGTCGTGAACCTGATGGCGCTGTTCGGCGCGCTGACCTCGGAGTTCAGCTGGCAGGCGTTCCTGCTGGATCCGCTGACCTTCATCCTGTGGTTCTCGGTCGCCGCGGCGCTGCTGTTCTGGGGCCGGGGCGCCTATTGCGGGTGGCTGTGCCCCTTCGGCGCCCTGCAGGAGCTGACCAACCGGATCGCCCGCACCTTCGGCGTGCCGCAGATCAAGCTGCCCTGGGGCCTGCACGAGCGCCTGTGGCCGCTGAAATACATGATCTTCCTCGGCCTCTTCGGCGTCTCGCTGGCCTCGATCGAGCAGGCCGAGCACCTGGCCGAGGTCGAGCCCTTCAAGACCGCCATCGTCCTGAAGTTCGTGCGCGCCTGGCCCTTCGTGGCCTACGCCGCCGCCCTGCTGATCGCGGGCCTGTTCGTGGAGCGGTTCTACTGCCGCTACCTCTGCCCGCTGGGCGCGGCGCTGGCGATCCCGGCCCGGCTGCGGATGTTCGACTGGCTGAAGCGCTACCGCGAGTGCGGCTCGCCCTGCCAGACCTGCGCCAACGAATGCATGGTCCAGGCCATCCACCCGACCGGCGAGATCAACCCCAACGAGTGCCTGAACTGCATGCACTGCCAGGTGCTCTACCAGTCGAAGGTCAAGTGCCCGGTGGTCGTGAAGAAGCTGAACCGCAAGGCGCCGACCTCGGATCCGGCCGCGTATCTCAGGCGCAAGGCCGCGGTCGCCAACCACCCCAACGTGAAATCGTAACCGGAGGGACGAGAGATGTCCGACCACGATCGCAACCAAAGCGGCCTCAACCGCCGCGATTTCATGGGCGCCGGCGCGAGCCTGGGCCTCGCCGGCGGCTCGGCGCGGCTGGGCCTGCTGGGCGGCGCCTCGGTCGCGGCCGCCGGCGCCGCGGCCGGCGCGCCCGGCGCGGCCCGCGCCCAGGGCGCAGGGGGCCACGCCACGCCCGCGCCGGGCGAGCTGGACGAGTACTACGGCTTCTGGTCCTCGGGCCAGTCGGGCGAGATGCGGATCCTCGGCGTCCCCTCGATGCGCGAGCTGATGCGGGTGCCGGTCTTCAACCGCTGCTCGGCCACCGGCTGGGGCCAGACCAACGAGAGCCTCAAGATCCTGACCCAGGACATGCTGCCGGCGACCAGGGACTACCTCGCCGCCCAGGGCAAGACCGTCCACGACAACGGCGACCTGCACCACGTCCACATGTCCTTCACGGAAGGAAAGTACGACGGCCGCTTCCTGTTCATGAACGACAAGGCCAACACCCGCGTCGCCCGCATCCGCTGCGACGTGATGAAGCCCGACCGGATCATCGACATCCCCAACGCCAAGGCCATCCACGGCCTGCGCCCGCAGAAGTGGCCGCGCACCACCTACGTCTTCGCCAACGGCGAGGACGAGGTCCCGATGGTCAACGACGGCAAGACCCTCGACGACCCCTCGAAGTACGTGAACTTCTACACCGCCATCGACGCCGACGAGATGACGGTGGCCTGGCAGGTGATGGTCTCGGGCAACCTCGACAACACCGACGCCGACTATGACGGCAAGTACGCCTTCTCGACCTCCTACAACTCGGAGATGGGCATGACCCTGCCCGAGATGATGGAGGCGGAGATGGACCACGTGGTCATCTTCAACCTCCACGAGATCGAGAAGGGCATCGCGGCCGGCGACTATATCGAGCTGAACGGCGTGAAGGTCATCGACGGGCGCAAGGGCCGGAACAAGACCTACACCCGCTACGTCCCGATCCCCAACAGCCCCCACGGCATCAACATGGCCCCGGACCGCAAGCACCTGTGCGTGGCGGGCAAGCTGTCGCCCACCGTCTCGGTGCTGGACGTGACCAAGTTCGACGCGCTGTTCGAGGACGACACGCTCGATCCGCGGTCCGTGGTGGTGGCGGAGCCGGAGCTGGGCCTCGGGCCGCTCCACACCTGCTTCGACGGCAAGGGCAACGCCTTCACCACGCTGTTCCTCGACAGCCAGGTGGTGATGTGGAACCTCGAGGCGGCCATTCGCGCCTACAACGGCGAGGCGGTGGACCCGATCCTGACCAAGAAGGACGTCCACTACCAGCCGGGCCACAACTCCACGACCATGGGCGAGACGCTGGAGGCCGACGGCAAGTGGTATCTCTCGATGAACAAGTTCTCGAAGGACCGCTTCCTCAACGTGGGCCCCCTGAAGCCGGAGAACGAGCAGCTGTTCTCCATCGACGGCGAGGAGCTGACCCTCGTCCACGACGGCCCCACCTTCGCCGAGCCGCATGACTCGATCCTCGTCCACCGCTCGGTGGTGAACCCGAAGTCGGTCTGGGACCGCCGGGACCCGATGTGGGCCGACGCGCGGGCGCAGGCCGAGGCGGACGGCGTCGATCTCGACGACTGGCAGGACCAGGTGATCCGCGACGGGAACAGGGTCCGGGTCTACATGACCAGCCAGGCGCCGGAGTTCAGCCTCTCGCAGTTCACCGTCCGGCAGGGGGACGAGGTCACGGTCTACGTCACCAACCTCGACGAGATCGACGACCTGACCCACGGCTTCACGCTCAACAACCACGGCGTGGCGATGGAGGTGGCGCCGCAGGCCACCGCCTCGGTGACCTTCGCCGCCGCGAAGCCCGGGGTCTACTGGTACTACTGCCAGTGGTTCTGCCACGCCCTGCACATGGAGATGCGCGGGCGGATGTTCGTGGAACCCACGGGGGCCTGAGGCGATGCCGCGTCTCCTCCCCCTCCTGCTGGCGCTGATCCTCGCCGCCCCGCCCCTGCGGGCGGAGCGGGTGGAGGTCGCGCCCCTCCCCGGCGCGCTTGCCGCGGCGCTGGAGGCCGCGCAGCCGGGGGACGAGCTGATCCTGCTGCCGGGCCGTCACCACGGCCCGGCGGTGATCGCGACGCCCCTGACCCTGCGGGGCGAGCCGGGGGCGGTGATCGACGGGGGCGGCCGCGGCTCGGTCGTGCGCGTCGAGGCCCCCGACGTCACCGTCCAGGGCCTGCGCATCGTCAATTCCGGCCGCGTGCACGAGCCCATCGACGCCGGCGTCAGCCTGACCCGCAAGGCGACCCGGGCGCAGGTGCTGGACAACGCCCTCGCGGGCAACCTGGTGGGCGTCGACATCCACGGCGCCCGCGACGCGGTCGTGGCGCGCAACCGGATCGAGGGGCTGCGCCTCGCCCGGATGAACGACCGCGGCAACGGCGTCTATGTCTGGAACGCGCCCGGCGCGGTGGTCGAGGCGAACGAGATCCGCTTCGGCCGCGACGGCATCTTCTCCAACGTCTCGAAGCGCAACGTGTTCCGCGGGAACCTGTTCCGCGACCTGCGCTTCGCCGTGCATTCGATGTACACCCACGACGCCGAGGTCTCGGGCAACGTGTCGATCGGCAATCACCTGGGCTTCGCCCTGATGTATTCCGACCGGATCGTGGCGCGCGACAACCTCTCGATCAAGGATCGGGACCATGGCGTGATGCTGAACTACACGAAGGACTCCGACATCTTCGGGAACGTCGTGACCGGCGGGGCGGAGAAATGCGCCTTCGTCTATAACGCCCACCGGAACCTGGTGGCCGGCAACACCTTCCATGGCTGCGCCATCGGCGTCCACTTCACCGCCGGGTCCGAGCGCAACACCCTCACCGGCAACGCCTTCGTCGGGAACCGGACGCAGGTCAAATACGTGGGGACCCGCGACCTCGAGTGGAGCTTCGAGGGCCGCGGCAACTACTGGTCCGACCACGCCGCCTTCGACCTCGACCGCGACGGGCGGGCGGACGGCGCCTATCGGCCGACCGACGCCATGGACCGGATCCTGTGGTCGCAACCCGCCGCAAGGCTGCTGCTGGGCTCGCCCGCCGTGCAGCTGGTGCGCTGGAGCCAGTCGCAGTTCCCCGTGGCCCGCACCGGCGGCGTGGTCGACAGCCACCCCCTGCTCCACGCCCCCGTGCCAGACCTGCCCCCCGCCGTCGCGCGCATGGCCGAGGCCGAGCCCCTGTGGGCCCGCGCGCCCGGCGGCGGCGACGAAACCGGAGACGACGATGCTCACCGTCCGCCATCTCTCTAAGCTCTACGCCGGCCGCCCGGCGCTTGACGACGTGTCGCTGAGCGTCGCGGCGGGGGAGCGGGTGGCCCTGCTGGGCCACAACGGCGCCGGCAAATCCACGCTGATGAAGCTGGCGCTGGGCCTGCTGCGCCCCGACGGCGGGCGGATCGAGGCGGCGGGCCACGCCCCCGGCTCCCCCGCCGCCCGCGCGGCGACCGCCTGCCTGCCGGAGAACGTGGCCTTCCACCCCGCCCTGACGGGGCGCGAGCAGATCCGCCACTTCCTGCGCCTGCGCGGCCGCCCGGCGCGCGAGGCCGACGGGCTGCTCGCGCAGGTGGGCCTGGCCGAGGCCGCCGGCCGGCGCATCGGGACCTATTCCAAGGGCATGCGCCAGCGGGTGGGTCTCGCCCAGGCCCTGATCGGCGCGCCGCGGCTGATGCTGCTGGACGAGCCGACCTCGGGCCTCGACCCGGTCTCGCGGCGGGAGTTCTACGCCCTGCTGGACCGGCTGGCGGCGGGCGGAACCGCGATCCTGCTCTCCTCCCACGCCCTGTCGGAGCTGGAGGCGCGCACCGACCGCATCGTGATCCTCGCCCGGGGCCGCAAGGTCGCCGAGGGCACGCTGGGGGAGCTTCGCGCCGCGGCCGCCCTGCCGCTGACCGCAACCCTGCGCCCCTGCCCCGGCGCGGAGGCGGCGCTGGCCGCCCGCTTCCCCGAGGCGGTCGTGGAGGGCGCGCGCCTGAGCTTCCCCTGCGCCCCCGGCGACAAGCTGGCGACGCTGGAGCGGATCGCCGCCGCGCGCGACCTGGTCGCGGATTTCGACCTGGCGGCGCCGAGCCTCGACGACCTCTATTCCCAGATCAGCCGGAGGGCCGCGTGATGCCCGCAGCCGCGCGCCGCATCCTCTCCACCGCCGCGCTGGAGTTCCGCATCGCGCGTCGCAACCGCTGGGTGGCGGTGGCGGCGGGGCTGATGGCGGCCTTCGCCCTGGTCATCGCCGCCGCCGGCATCGGCGGCGCGCAGGGGCTGGCGGTGGACCCGCTCTCCGTGACGGTGGCGAGCCTGGTCTCGCTCGCCGTCTACATCGCGCCGCTGCTGGCGCTGCTGATCTCCTTCGACGCGGTGGCCGGCGAGGTCGAGCGGGGCACGCTGCTTCTGCACCTCGCCTATCCGCTGTCGCGGGGCGAGCTGCTGCTCGGCAAGCTGCTGGCGCAGCTGGCGGCGCTGACGCTGGCGATCCTGGCCGGCTATGCCGCGGCGGGGGCCGCGGCCTTCGCCGCCGCCGGGCCCGCGGCGGCCGAGGGGCTGCCCGCCCTGTGGCGGCTGACCTGGACCACGGCGCTGCTGGGGGCGACGTTCCTGTCGCTGGGCCATGGGCTGTCCTGCGTGGCGCGCCGGCCCTCGGGGGCGGCGGCGATGGCCATCGGGCTGTGGCTGGTGGCGATCGTGCTCTACGACCTCGGGCTGCTGGCGGCGATCGTCGCCGACGACGGCGGCGCCTTCACCACGCGCGTCCTGCCCTGGGCGCTGGCGCTGAACCCCGCCGACGCCTTCCGCATCCACAATCTCGCGGCCTCCGGCGCGGTCGAGGCGGCCTCCGGCCTCTCGGGCGCCGCAGCCTCCATCGCGGCGTGGAAGCCGCTCGCCGCCCTGCTGGCCTGGCCGGTCGCGGCGGCGGGGCTCGCCCGCCTCGCCTTCGCAAGGGTGCAGCCATGACCGCCCGCCTGCTTCTCCCCCTCCTCCTGCTGCTGACCGCCTGCGGGGAGGAGGCCGCGCCCCTCCCCCCGCCGGCGCCGATCACCGCCGAGACGGCGGGCCACTACTGCCAGATGGGCCTGCTGGAGCATGAGGGGCCCAAGGGCCAGGCGCATCTGGCGGGCCTGCCGGCGCCCCTGTTCTTCGCCCAGGTGCGCGACCTGCTGGCCTATCTGCGCAGCCCCGAGCAGAGCCACGCGGTCGCCGTCGCCTATGTCCAGGACATGACCGGCGCGACCTGGGCCGCGCCTGGGCCCTGGATCCGCGCCGACGAGGCCGTCTACGTCCTCGGCGCCGGCCTGCGCGGGGGGATGGGCGCGGCGGAGCTGGTCCCCTTCGCCACGGCCGAGGCCGCCGGCCGCTTCGCCGCCGAACAGGGCGGGGAGGTCCGCGGCTTCGCCGCCATCGCCGCCGCCGACGTCCTCGCGCCCGACGCAGCCCCTGCCGGGGCCGCGGCCGGCACCGACATCCGCCGCCGGCTCGACGCGCTCGCGGCGCGCGGCGCCGACTGACCGAGGGAGCGCCACTCCATGATCCTGTCCCGCCGCCGTTTCCTGACCATCGCCTCCGCCGCCTGCCTGAGCGCCGCCGCCGGGCGCGCCGCGCCGGCGCCGTTCCGCTGGCAGGGCGTGGCGCTGGGCGCGAAGGCGCAGATCGTGCTCGACCATCCGCAGGCCGAGCGCATCGCCCGCGACGCCCTCGCCGAGATCGCCCGGCTGGAGCGGGTGTTCAGCCTGCACCGCCCGGATTCCGAGCTGGCGCGGCTGAACCGCGACGGGCGGCTCGACGCGCCCTCCTTCGCACTGCTCGACTGCCTCGCGCTCGCCCGGCGGGTGCATGGCCTGACCGGCGGCCGCTTCGATCCGACCGTGCAGCCCCTGTGGGCGGCGCTGGCCGAGGCCGGCGCACGGGGCGAGGCGCCCGACCCCGCCCGGCTCGCCCGGGCCCGCGCGGCGCTGGGCTTCGGGCGGGTGCGCTTCGACGCCGCCGCCGTACGCCTCGACCCCGGCCAGGCGCTGACCCTGAACGGCGTCGCGCAGGGCTGGATCGCGGATGCGGCGGCGGCGCGGATGCGCGCGGCCGGCGTCGCCGACGTGCTGGTCGACGCCGGCGAGATCGTCGCCCTCGGCCGCGCCCCCGACGGCGGCGCCTGGCCGGCGAGGCTGGCCGGCGAGGCGCAGGCGCTGCGCCTCTCGGACCGCGCGCTCGCCGCCTCGGCCACGCTGGGCACGCGGCTGGCGGGGGCGGCGGGCCATATCCTCGATCCCCACGGGGCGCAGAGGCCGCCCCGCCAGGTCTCGGTCAGCGCCCCGCGGGCGGCGCTGGCGGATGCGCTCTCGACGGCGCTGTGCCTCGCCCGCGACGCGCGCGAGGCGCGGGCGATCTGCGCCGCCGTCCCCGGGGTTCGGCTGGAGGCCTTCGCCGAGATCGCCCCTCCGCCCGCCGGCTGAGGGGCGCCCGCGCTCAGTTCCAGCCCTCGATCCCCGCCATGTCGGGCAGGCGGTGGGCGATGCCCTTGTGGCAGGAGATGCAGGTCTTCTCGCCGGTCAGCAGGAACTCCTCGTGGGCTGCGGCGGCGCGGGGGTTCTGGCCGGTCAGGTCCATCGACTCCGCCGAATGGCAGTTCCGGCACTCCAGCGAGTCGTTGGCGTGCATCCGCGCCCATTCGCGCTTGGCCATCACCAGGCGGTGCTCGACGAACTCCTCCCGCGTGTCGATCGTGCCGAAGATCGCGCCCCAGACCTCCTTCGAGGCCTGCACCTTGCGCGCGATCTTGTCGGTCCACTCATGCGGCACGTGGCAGTCCGGGCAGCCCGCCCGCACGCCGGAGGGGTTGGCCCAGTGGGGGGTG
>Ga0310345_10003395_pt1 | contig 15176 bp, 6 predicted proteins | sample HC15DNA20500_MG_FD_204667 | JGI IMG/M metagenome (GOLD analysis project Ga0310345, IMG submission 204667) | Marine microbial communities from station ALOHA, North Pacific Subtropical Gyre - HC15-DNA-20-500_MG | ecosystem: Environmental > Aquatic > Marine > Oceanic | place: Pacific Ocean: North... | reverse complement strand
ATATTTGTATCCCCACCAGTAGCTGTAATAGACGGTGGGTTTCCTGTTGAATTATTTGCTATAGTTAATTCATTAACAGCACTTGCAGTAGATGTAAGCCCAATTAACTCGTTATTATTGGAATCAAATATATCGGTTGTAAAAATAGGACTAGCAAAAGTTTTATTATTAAACGTCTGAGCAGTATTTAACATCATAAATGTATCATTAGACGTTATCGCTGGAATAGTCAATGTATAATCTTGGTTATTACTGGACGTAGAAGCATGACTGATTATGATTCCATAATCTTCAGTTAAACGTTTTAATAATAGTTTTGTTTGTACTGTTAAATCATAAATAGTAGCTTCATCAGTAAATCCGACTCTATCTACTAATCTATTATCAGCACTTGATAAGCCTCCAGAACCTCTTGTAACTGGCATATTTTACCTCCCCCAAATAATGCCTCGTATGCGTGGTTGTCCTGACCCATCTTTTCTTTTCACACTTACATTTGTACCGATATAAATAGCATCGTCAAAATAACCCTCGTTCTTTGGGATTAGCATTGTTGTTGTAGTTGCATCTTCATCAAAAGCAACATATACATCTCCCTCTTCAACTATAAATGAAATTTTATTACATTCCTCCATCACTCCTGCAAGTGCTACAGCATCTTGAGCATTATTGTTATCATCCATAACTTTCGTAAAAGTTTTATGCTTTGGATAATTTTGAAGTAATTCAATTTCTTGTCTAAATGGCATTGTCATCGTTAATATCTCCCCGTGGTTTAAATTTTAACATGGTAGGTTTGCCTGTTCCTACATATCTTCGTTTAATTATCTCGGAGGCAAAGGGCAATTCTATTTGGCGATATAGACCATCCGCCCCAACAAATCTTTGCCTACTTAATTCTGTCTTATAATATTGTACTATAGCCAGCAGTTCTTCTCGACTAGCTAATATTTCAGTAATATTGCTTGATAAGTCAGCTATTACCCCATCCCTATCTTGTATTTGTTTACTTAAAGCATCTTTTTTAGAACTCTCCTGTGAATAATTTTTATTTAATCGGTCACCCCAATTAGCTAATTTATCTTTTATATATGTTAATTCTTCAATTTTCTGTTTTGCTGTCTTTAAATTAATGTCATAATATCCAAGTTGTTGATTTAAATTCCGATTTAATTTAGATATTGTTTTATTTTCCTTATCTAACTTAATAGCCAGTTCGTTTAAATCACTATTTTGACCACTTACTGTATTATATTCTAAATTAACTTGGGCATTAAGTTGCTCAAGTTTAATCACATCTTGATCAAGACTTGCTATCTTATCTTCTAATCCTGTTTTATAAGAAAGAAGTCCTTCTTTTTCCAACACTAAATTTTTTTGAATTTTTAATTCATTTTGCAATTGTGATTCTTTAGTTGCAACTATACCTAATGTTCGTTCATACTCAGATCGTAATTCTGAAAATGTTTTAACTTGCTTTAATAATTTTTGTTTTGATGTTTCTGTATTTTCTAAGGTTGTTGACGTGTCTGCTAATTCTTTTAATGTTTTAATTAATGTTGCTTGACTATCATCTAAAGCTCGTTCTAACTGGTCAACCTGCGGTGGTAACGGTCGTAATGGAATAATCTCAGCTTCTAAAACCTCTAATTCTTTCTTTAATTGCTCTTCCCGATATTCATTATGCAGATTAAAAACTTGTTGTGATTTACTGCGTGATACAGGAGTTTTAGAGTTATAGTCACTCAACTTCATAAGATATGCTACTTAATACGATACTAATTGTACCGCCAATCTGCGGGCTAGTATTTAAAAACGCTTCACCCTTTTCAAAATCAGCTATCCAAATATCCAAATTCCCCGTATCTCCAACAAAAGTTTCAAGTCCCGTATTAGAATCAATACGTTTATAAACTCGACTCTTTTCAAAATCTCGTATTGCATTATGAACAGAGTTTGAATAATCTAATCCAACATTAACTGTAAGCTCATTATTAAGTTCCCTATAATGTATTTCTGCAACGTTCTTAGGTTTTAACTCATCTGTTTCATAGTATAGTGTGCATACAACATGCCGTTTTAATTGTTCTTTAGGTTCTTCCTTTACTTTCTTAGGTCGTCCCCGTTTTCGTTTTTCTGTAGTCATCTTATCTGCCTCCTTTGGCTGATCTAGGTAATGTTGGTTTCTCAAATCCTTTAAATGAGGGGTGTGAGATAGATCGTTTATTAGCAACGTCTGTCATACCTCTAAATCTTCTACCAGCCCCTAGTTGTCTCATTGTACCCTTTCCATGACCGCCGACACGTTTTTCATGTGCGCCGACTCCATGACCTCTAATTCTCTTTTCTCCTTGTACTTCCGTTACAGTCTTTCCTGAATTTTCAGGTCTGACCCAGCGATGCTTAACAGCATCCCATACCAAGCCCTGACGTGGTGGGGCTGGCATATGTTCTTTTTGTAAAACTATTTCTTCTGATTTGTTTAACATAAGTGGTGTACGCCTATGATATTCATCCGATCCTTCTGAATAGAATTTTACCATACGATTAAACTGTGGGTAATCATCTAATGATTTCCTAGTTCTCATAGCACTTCGCATAGATCGTTCATACCGTCTACGTTCAGCAGCACTTCGTTTGTCATCCTCCTGTCTACGTCGTCGTTCAGCATCTCGTTGTTGTTGTTCCACAGCCCGATCAAATTCTCGTTGGGCTGCAGCAGTTACTTCTCCACGAGGACTTCCGCCACCTGAACGAACAACATCATCACTTAATGCCCAACCCGCAGCTGCCGCCATAAGTCTAGCTAAATGTGGACTAAGTTTCTGTAAATCCATGTCTTTCACCAATCCTTCAGGATCACTTTCATAAGGTTTATAAGTTCTTCCTTTACCTTCTTCATCCGTGTCAAAATATCGTTTTACATTTTCCCCCGATATATCAGGTAAGTCGTATGAAGTATCTTTATGTCCAAGATCACTTCCACCCCCTTGCCAAGCCGCTGAAGCCTCTTGCACATACTGGTCATATCGTTGATCATCTGCAGATAGTTCTTCTTGTGCTTCTTCTAAAAGGTTCGGGTTACTCGCCTTTTCCATTTTTTCAACTTCATCTTGTTGGGCTAACAATTTATTTTTTTGTTCTTGAGCATATTGCATAACAGCTTCAATAGATTCTCCTGACCTAAATAATTTTAAAGCTTGTCCCATTATAGCATGTGTAGAAAATGGTGCAACCGTAGCTTTTAATTCATAGTCTTCACCCCCCGATCCAAAAATAAAATCGCCTACAGGTTGTAACCTACGAGACTCCGCAGCTGCTTCACGTTCAATAGTCGGAGGATTAATTCCTGTACCATTTGCATATACTCCATCTCCCCAAGGCGGAGCAACTCCTTCAGGGCCTCTGTCACCCTTCCATCCCGGCTCGGCTTGTTGTTGAGCATGTCGAACTCCCGCCCACGAACTATCACTTGCAACAGTTCGGACTTCTCGCCCTTCTGCATTAGTAGCTTTTAAAAAGTTTTCGAGTGCTGACATGTAATCTCCTTTATCTATTATACCCAACATAGTCAACTAAATTTCCTAAAGCACTCTTAGTTACGTCAGGATTTTTCGCCTCGTTACTGGCTACAATTGGGCTATCGGGTAACGCATCAGGATCAATAATGTCAGGCTCAACTTCTGGGTCTGGTGGTAATGACGAATCAAATGGTGTTTCGTCCGTAGTCACCCTTATTGGTTGCTGTGTAGGTTCTTCTTGAGCATCAAACTCACTTTGTACCTGTTTTCCAGCTTCGGTTACATCCATACCTTGGTTAACTAATTCAATCATACGATCTCTCTTAGCCCTACTTTGGAATCGTTCGGCTAACGATTCTGCTTCTTGTTGTTCTACTGTTGGTATTTTCTCCCCTTCCTTATCAACTTTACGAGAACCGTCCTCATTATAAGTCTTAGGATCAGTCTCATGTAATATTCTAGCCGTAGTCTGTTTTTGTTCTCGCTCCTTAGCATGTTGTGTTTGCATGATATTCATAGCCTGTCTATCTAGATATGATTCATCACCTGAAAAATAATTTTTCCAATCAATTATTTTTCTAAAACCTAAGAAATTAGTTTCAAATAACTGTTGTCTAAGGGTAGTATTTTCAGATACTTCTTTAGGTTGTCCTCGTTCTTCAGATATAAATGATCCTATTCCCCCACCTATATCACCACCTACACCACCCGCTGAACGGATATAGCTTAGGAACTTAGAAGCGGCTCCACTTCCTGCAACAGCTGCTGCTCCTCTACCAGCAACCCCTCCTGCCCATGCTTCTGCTGCATCATATCCCGGAATAATTGTCTTACCTAATTTTTCTTCAGTAGCTTGTTGTCCAACTGCACTAGCATTCCATTCACCCCACGGTCGCATATTAATATTACCATCTTTGTCAGGAGATTCTATAAATATTCCATGTTCACTTTCCAACTTTTGATTTAATATATTTCGTAGTTTATGAGCATATACTATACCCGTAAGCTCTTCTCGACTATAGCCTTTATCCCAATCAATTTCATTTTGGGTCGATGGGAGCTTATATATTTGCCCGCCTTGAGTAATTAATATAGGGCCATCTTGTCCGTCAATTGGAATTATTGCCCGTAATACTTCAGAATCAACCCCATCTACATCATGTAATTCAGTTGTTAAATTTAATATTTCTGGGTTTAGAAGTAATACATCTCCACCCGATGTTTCTGCTTGATCCATAACCTTATCAATAATTGCTGGATTTACCCACACACCATTCATTAATACTGCGTACTCCTCTCTCTTAGTGTCAGGATTATATACTCTTGGAGGTAGAACATCCATTCCATTTTCATCTACAGGGAATCCTGTCTTAGGATTAACATTAATTCCGATTCCCATTCTTTCTTGATATGCAGGATCGAGTATCTCCATCTTTTCCCAAACAGATTGTAAATGAGGATCAGCTTTAAAATATTCTTCCAAGTCAATTTCAGCCTCTAATAAACTTTCGTCATCAGGTGCTTTCGCCTGTCGAATTCTAAGTTCTTGGAGTAGTTGTACAGCTGCTTGTTGCTCTCCATCCAAACCCATTATATGTGGAGCAGCGGTCTTATCTTCTAAAGAATTCAACATGTCTTCATATGAATCGAAAGTTGCTTCTACACGTCCTCCCGCTCCTAACCTTGTAACTTTCTTCGTATGTGGGTCTATTACAACATTAGCTAAATTATCAGGGTGGTAAAATTGGTCAAACTTATTATCGTTAATAAATTGATTTGTTTTCACAGCCCGTTGTTCCTTTCTGTCATTACTCTCTATTTTAGCGTCTAACTTTTTCTTAAATTCCTCATAAATAAGTCTTGCTTTATTATCGTCATATTTTTGTCTTTCCTCGCCAGTTAAAAGTTCCGCAGCTTTTGCGTGTTTCTCTTTAATTTCATCTTCTTCTGTAATTAATGCGTCAACATCTACTAAAGGTCGTCCTTGTTGATCTGTAGCATTAATTAATACATTCCATAAACTATCATCATTACTATACAATCGCTTCTTAGCATCGTCAGTCATATACTGTTGCTGATTAGCCCTACGTTTAATAGGATCATCAGTATCATATTCTCGTTTATGCCTCATTAAATTCCTAGCTAATACTTCTGCTTGATCTTGCGAAGGATTTGCTAACAACGTTTGTATAGCATTTATAAAGTAGTTATTAGCGTCCCCAGCTTTCATCTGTTCGATTTGTTCCATTCGATCATTAGTTAATTTCTCATCATTCTTTATAGCAGCAGCACGATTAGATATTAATTCTTCATCTGAAAAATCTGCTGGAACCTTATTCTCATAACCCGCTTGTAGATTCTCAGGTAGTAGATTATCTAATTGCGTATCATCTAATAATCTATTTCTAGCACTTAAAATAGCTAACTCAGCATTTCTCCATTCATTCCACTTCTCTTTCTTATCCTTATCACTTAATTTTGGGGCAGTCTCTTTATTAGCATCTATATCATTATTAATTGCATCAACAACAAATGATTTATAGGCATTAGTGAGATCAGCTTCATTTGTACTATAATGCTCGTATAATGTCACAGCGGCTTCTTTTTTACTAGCGTCCCAAGGGGCTTCCCCTTTAACGTCTATACCGTTTAGTAAGTAGTACCATTCTTTAGTATTAAAACGTCGAGCCATTAATTTATCTAATCGAGGATCAATACCACCTGTAAGTTCCCTTTGTGCATCTAGTTGTTGACGAGGAGTAAGACCTTTTGGATCGGTTTCTACAGTATCAACTTCTTCCTTAGTACCCGTCTCTTCAACAGTATCCATCTCGTTTAGGCTTTCTATCTCAGCCAGTATTTTCTCTCTAAGAAGCCTTTTCTCCTCATCATCCACGTCTTGAACATCTTCCACGTCTCCATCCGCTGCGGCATTCATCGCATCTATTTCTGCTCGTATGGATGCTCTTAGCTTTTCCTTATCGGTATCCTCATCTGTTGGTGGATTTTCATCTCGCCATTGTAATATCTCCTGTCGAATGGCCTCCCTATTAGGTTCTTGATCCGTTTGTTGTGGCTCTTCTACTTCTGGTATATCATGTAAACCTTCAGGATATGGAGGCATTTTTATAGCTTTAAAACTTTCTGAGGATTTATAAGGATTCGCTTCCAGTAGTGTACCATAATCTTCCGTACGAAACATATTAACGTCCATCTGTGGTGAATATCTTCCTCCACTATTCATCGGAGTATCTGCTAATGCTATTAAATTGTCTTGTAAATATGGGACAACGTTTTGTTCTAAGAACGAAAAAATTTCTTCTCGTTGTTCGTCCGTAATATGTGGGTTATCCATCAATCCAAGAACTGTATCCCGTTGAAAATTCCCATCGGCATCTAATAGAATTCGTGAAGGATGTTGTCCTGACATCCATTTAGAACCGTCTTTTGGTGACTTATTGCGATCTATATAAGCTCCTTCATACCAAACATTAGGAAATAGTTTAGCTAATTCTCGTACCATACCTTGCGACATATGCCACGGTCGTCCACCTTCACCCTCTATAACAGAAGGTGGTTCAGCTGGAGGAGAATCAGGGGGTGTGTAATTACTTGGATTTTTTCCTATTGAGTCTGGCAATGTAATCTTCTCCTTCGTAAAAAAGTTTATCATTTTCTTAAATTTCTCATCATGCCCTTCAGGGCTATCTTCTTTACCTTCATAATGCTCAGATAAATTTTGTAATACTTTGATAGTATAAACAAAAGCATTACGTTTTTCGGCCTCAGTATCTCCCCCTAAAAATCCGCCTAGCTTATTTTCTACTAGAAAAGCATCTAATTTCTGTAGATTCTTTTCTTTCAATGTTGACCCGTCAGAATCAAGTATATAATCATGTAACCATGATTGGTTATCTTCTAATGATTTCTTCATTCCTTGCCATTTTGAATATTGCTGTTTAAATACAAAGCGAGAATCCGTATCTTCCCCGGCAGACTCCACATCTTCAGAATCTTGCTCTAGCTTATTTTTCCAATCTTGAAATGCTACGTTTCTATATTTATTATAAAGTTTCCCACCCGGAAGATTATCATGAAACTCTAGAGCTTTTTCAACATCTATTTCGCTGTGGGCGAAAACAGAAGCCCAACTACGGGACATATTCCAGTTCCCATCATCATCTTGTACTCGATAAAAAGTCCAATCTAATTTAGCCTGTGTTACAGCGGGATTTGTTTCAATTCTACCCGCATCAACATCAAGAGCTTTAACTTCACCCGTACGAGATTTCTCAAGAATAACATCTCCTGAAATTATACGTTTAAGTGTTGTCATAGAGAAGGGTTTCTCCTTGGTTATTGGCTCTAACAGTTCTCCTGTATTCGCATCCTTACGAATATCAAACTCACCCGTTAAATACCCATATTCATCTAATTCAAAATCCCCATCAGAAGGTAAATAATAATGGAAAACTCGCTCCCCCTCTTCATTAACATCAGCTTTCAAATATCCTTGTAATAATCCAAGATTATCCGTCATATACCAATCATTTGAGCCAGAAACTTTTGCGTAGGCTACTCTAGGAGAATGTGTTATTACATCATCTTCCACAGGAATTCTAGGTAAACTTTTATCCATATGTAAATGTTTTTCGTTCGCTAAGGGTTTACGCCTAAAAAGCCCTTTCTCATATACGCTATCGAAGAGAACGTCACCACCACGTCTTCCCGGTTCTTCTCCTGAAGAATAAAGATTACCATATTTTAAATTCTCAAGTTCTTTATCTATATTCTTTTTTTGCTTAATAAAATCATTCTCTGAAATTTTTTCCTCCAGAAAATCCCTTTGAAGTTGCGTGAAATCCGCATCTAAAGATGCTTTCCTTTCTTCGGTACGTTCATCAATAAGAGATATCCAATTCTCGGAATTTCTAAATTCATTGTATGGCTGTACGGCTCCTGATGTATGTGTTTTCAAATTTTTAAATAGAATATCATTTGACCAATGAATCATCTCATTTCGTGTAAGAACATTTTTAACTTCTTCTATTGATCCATACTTTTGTATTAAATCATCTAAGGATGTATCTTCCATATTACTTATAATATCATTAAATGTAGCTTCATTATCTAATGCGTTACGGATTTTCATTTCACGAGCATCAAATTCAAAGGCTCTGGTTTGTTCTGTCCCACTTGGACTAGTTTGATAAATCTGATATTTCATATCATCTTTATATTCTTCCCATGTTCTAGGGTTTATACCTTGTACACTCGCCGTTGCAGCTGCTGAAAATTGTGGCCCTGCGGTTGTTGATGTTTCGCCCATATCTGCCTTATATAAAGCATTTATTAAATTAACTAACATTCCTCCTCTAGCCCCAGCTTCCCTCCTACTTCCAAATATTTTCACCATTTGACCATTAAAAGGCATTTCCATATTTTTAATGTCGTTTGTTTTACTACGAACTCCATCTGCAAGTATAGCGTTAGAAATATTAATTAAATTCTTTAATTGTTCAGATGTTAAAGAATCCCCATCGGAAAAACTTTGAATTTCTTCCCACGCATCTGTATATTTTTCTGATAGTTCATTTGGTTCAGCAAAAATATTTTCCAGTACCGCCCATGATCCTATTTCTTCAACAGTCTTTTTTCTAATTTTTCCTCCCTGACTGCCACCTATTGCTTTATATAATTTACCGTCTTCTAAATAAATAACATTAGCTTCTTTCTTCATCCATCTACCTAATGATTGTTGTAACCAACCATCTGCCTTATCCCAACCAGTTACCTGACCAGTTGTATGGTGTAATTGTCTATCGTAAGTCCCATCGGCTCCCATAGATAAATAACCTTGATTAATTAGCATGTTACGAACGGGAGAATCTCCCTCATAATCAGGGTATAGATTATCTGCTGCTGCCTTATATTGATCATAAGCATAATAATAATCTCGCTTATTTGTAGTTGGATTACCTGCCCAATACGAATCAGGTATATCCGCTTTAGCCCTTTGTTCTTTAGATAATTTAGCAGAATCTGATAACGGTTTTAAAGTAATTTGTGCGTTAACCCAAAACTCAGCTAATTCCGCAGTATTTGGTATAAATGAGTCAAGATCAGCCCCGTCTTCCATAGAAGTAACTAGCTGATTGAATTGATCTATCATTGCACCGACAGGGCTGTCAGATGCCCACTCCTTCCATTCCGCAGCATTTTCAGGTATCTGATCTAGTAGTATTTCAGGGTTCCCAAATTCATCTTCACCTTGGGTTGCAAATGTACCAAAATGTTTACCATATTTCTGATTTAAAGTAGTTTGTAATGTTTCTACATCTTCCTGATCAAATACAGGAAGTCCTTCAGCATCTTTGGGCATGAGTTCTATAGAACCGTCTAATGGATTATTTAAATAAGCCGTAAGAAATTGTGATAGGGGGTCAAGTAAACTAGTATCCCAAGGTTTTTCCTGATCTACAGTATTTCGTTGTGAATTTAAAAACTCTTCAAACTCTTTAGTATATTCAGGTACTAGTTCCACAGGAAATCCTAGTAAGGATAGTGACTTTTGAATATATTCCGTAGGATTCTTTGATGCTGTAATAGCATCTCTCATTAATCTACCGACAATGACCTCTCCAAATTCACTAACACTAGTGCTTCTATCAAATAAGTCCCCGATCAAAGGGATCACTCCCCCATGCTCACCTGAACGTCTTTGGAAATCTAGAGTATCATCATTTGAATTTAAGCCTAATTTAAGATATGTTGGGTCTTTTTTATCGGCATTTTTTACTCCCCACCATTGAAGAACCTGCTGCATAAAATCTTGCCTAACAATGGGGTGTAAGTTTTTAAGTTTACTAGCAAAATCTCGTTGTAATAGCTCTCTGGGGCCTTCCGATATCCTACTATACAAATTACCTAAGTCGTTAATAAAGGCTTCTACAGTCGCATCCTCAAAATCCCCGGCAAGAATTTTATCTATACCTTCTTGTGAAAGCGAAAATCCTCGATTACGAGCTTTTGCTTGATTTTGTCGAAATTGAGACATTGTAGAATAGTTAATTGATTCTGCCATATCATGATTTGATTGTTCTTCTAAAGTTCCCGTCGCTGTATCATATCGATTGTCACCGGATTCTAAATCCTCTACCTCTTTAGCTATCTCAATACTCATTTCTTCTCTAGCTCGTTCCTCAGCTAACGCTGGGTCTATCCCATCTGCTTCAGCTTCAATACTCGCTTTTCGTTCTAGAACACTTAGGTTAAAGTCAGCATTAGTTGTATTTAAAGTTTTTAAATTGGTGAAATGTGCTTGTTCCGCTGCTTCAATAGCGGCTACTTGTTGTGCTTCTTCATCCTCGTCATCAAGCTCTTCTTCAGTTTCAGCTTCCACACCAATATAACTTTCATCTTCCCCACCCCGCATAAATACTCCTGTAGTATTAGGCTCATATTCACCATCTTTATTAATACTACCTTGTGAACTCCTTGTAGCATCATAAAATAAATATTGAGGATTTTCAGCCGATAATTCCTGTGTGTTTAGATACTCTTGTATATCTTCTTGGTTTAAATTAGGTAATATGTGAGCTAAAGTAATTTGTTCTCCTTTCTCAGTAGTATATATAAGATCAATGCGGGCATCTGGAATTAATATAGAGTCCCCATCTTTAGCCTCTATAGAGTTTGCTAACGTGTTTTTATATTCTCGTTGAGGTACTCTAACAACTTCATTGTAACCTCCCCCTCTCTGTACCGCATTAGATTCTACATACCGTTCATTAAGATCGTCCCATTGTGAAACTTTTTTCGTATACGGTTTAAGTTCTTTACCGTATTTAGTCCTATGTACCCGTTCTCCTTGAGGTTTTTCTAACTCGGAATCTTCATATAAAGGTTCAGTAACAGGTTCCTGATAGAAATCAAGTTCTTCAGCCTCCATAAGCTCTCTTCGTGTCCTTAAATAATCATCCCTTGTATGTGTCTCGTCCCCTTCATGACTCTCAAAATGCCTTTTTAATATGTATTTACCTTGGTAGGGTACTAGAATATCCCCGTCCTTATTTACAGCCTCCCCCTGCCTATTTATTTTAAGAGTAAGGGGTATACCTTGTTCATATTCCTTTTCTGCTTGTCGTAAAAGTTGTTGGGCAGTAGACTGTTCATTATCAATTGCTGAAAAAATTGGTTCCAATTCTTCCTTTAAGTCTTTATATCTTGCAAGCGTACTCGCCCCTAAAGTTTTCTCACCTTGAATTAATTTTCGTAAATGTATATAGTCTAGAATTTGTTTTCTTTGATAATCACTTACATAATTAGCTTCACCAAAAACTGCTTGTAAATCATATGGGGCTGGTGAGCCAGATTCATATAAGTCATGTAAAAGGCGGTTTGCTGTATCGGCTCTATCTCTAGCCCCTATTAGGGTTTGCTCTAATACGGATTCATCCATCCCTTTTGCGTATGCTTTAAGCTGTTGCCCATAAAGAACGTTTCCTTCGAGCATATCGTGAAATTGTTTCTTCGTATAAGTATGATCACTTCGTATAAACTTTAAATTCTTTCTAAATTCGTTAGGTTCTGCTAAGACTTGGTTACCATCGCCATCCAATTTAAATACTTCAGAGGGTAGTAAAGCTTGCCGTGATTTATTAGCTAATGCGAATGGTTCAAATGCGTCTGCACCACTTCCCCATGCAGGTAATTGTTCCGCCATCTTTGGGTTAAAAAAGTGTACTTGGTCTACCCCTGTGGGTATCCGCCTCTCGACTCTCGTTTCCTGTGGATTATTACTTGAAAGCCATTCAACCTCAACATCCTGATTTAAGTCCAGAGACAATCTTTTTTGAATTTTAGTAATTTCTTTATTCTGTTTAGCAGCCCTAGCCTTAATTTTCTTCGTTACTTTTTCTGGTAACAAACTAACTACCTGTGCCGCATATACAGAACTAGTGTCGGGTGAGGCATTAATCCCACTACGAATTACAAACTTATAGGGTTCTGTAGTTTCTCCAATATCAGTATTATTATGTGCTTGTGCCATAGGCCCTATTAAAATAACTTCAGCCGTGCCATCAACCCCCCAAAACTTATCCACAGCATCTTCAATCGTTTTTCGTTGAGCCGTATTATTGTATGAACTCTCTTCATTTACCGATGTTTGATGCCAATTAGTACTCCTTCCTGCAGTACTATTGCTGTGAAATATTTCCTTATGTTTATTTAATAATGTACCAAAACCCTCTTTTGTACTATATCTACTAGGGTCGTTTAAATATTCGCCCCATACAGCATTTTGTACATCTTGTGGTGTATTAACAAGATTTGCAAACATATCTTCGGGAATAACCGATGATTCTTTATCATAAAGGCTTTTCCACCAGTTTTTATATCCATTATTTTCTATCTTCTTTAATAAAACTGCCGATCCATCACCTGTCTTAGGGACATGATTTTTACCATACATATCAATAAATACTTGTGCATATATTTTTCCCAAGTCTCTGCGGCTAACTTTATCAGTAATTTCATATGTTTCTCCTTCTGGGCCATATCTACTTAAAATTGCTTCTGAATTATCCATATCAGCTAGGGAATATAGATTACGCCAAATAGGTTGAGTACCCTCAACATTTGTGGGCATAGTTATATCAGTATTTATATGATCCTTTACATTCCCCGCAAATTTAGTTCGTGCTGTTTGAATCATCTGATAGACATTTTCTTGAGTAGCATCTGGTTGGTTGGGATCAATCAATGCTTCTAAAGCGTCTGAAGCTGCTCTATATATTATTGGTCGCTTCCCCTCACCCTCAGTCTTAATATGCTCTATTTGGTTCTCCCATCTGGATATATCCCCCACTTGCCCTTGACCCAACATTTTTTCGACCGTTATAAGCATGTCTAATTCATACATTAGATTTTCTATAACATCAATACCATTTTTAGATATTTCCTTATCTTTAAATTCATCATTTAACTTTCTTAAAACTGTTAAATCTTGTAACCCTCCCCAAAGGGAATCTGCATTCAAGGCTTTATCTTGATAATCCTGAATAACTGCAGAATCTTCAAATCGTACGATAAAGTTTAATAGAGATTTTTTTGGATCATTTTCCCTACCCTTAACAACTCTTATTTTCCCCGTCTGCTTTAATTTAGCTATTTCCGAAGATATGGCTTCTCGTTGTACCTCGACCTTAGATTTCCCTTTGTGTTCGCTGTCGCCGAAGGCGACCGACGAGGATGTGTCGTCTGTCTCCGACTGACTCTTTTCGGGGGATTCTAGGGGCGTTTGGTTCGGGTCTGCAAGCCAGTTATCAACGATCTGTTGATTACCCTCTTGGTTGATATCCCAAGCTCTATTGGTCTTTTTTACCTTGGCAATATGTTCGGCAAATTTTTTGGCTTGTTCAACACTAACGTTGGCATCCATGAGAAAGGATATGGTTGCTCCTTTTAAAGCCTGTCTATTACCTACCTGAATATCCCTGTAATCTTGAAAGTCTTCTGTAGATGCTTTTTGAATATACAGGGATTTTTTATCATCGTCCATGAATCCAAGGAACTTACTTAATTCAGTACCTAGGGATAGAGCAAGACCGTTACGATAGGATTGTTTGGCTCTTTGCATTGCCTCCGCCATGACAACTTCTTCCCTTGTCATTGAATTGGAAGCTTGATAGTCTGGATCGTCTTTCAGAACTTCAAAGAGTCTTTTAGCGTTTTGTGTAATGATATCCGATGTATCATTGTTATTATCTTTAATAACCATAAAATGTATACCCCATTTTTTATTATTAATATATTATATTATTTACTATGAATACTTATTATATAAGTATAATATGTTCCCCATTCTGTTTCTATCTTTCTAGTTATCTTTAGATAGATTCTTTTCTTTGTTAAGCCCTCTAGGAGCTTGAATAAGCGATTTATACTAGACACCAGTATCATCTATGAACATTGGTGTATACTCTCCCATATACGCTCCTTCTATGTTGTAGTCGAAATACTCGACTGCCTCTTCTTCATCCATTCCCTGCTCCACTAATTCCGATATCGTTTTTGTTAAGGAGTAGACAGCTATCGGAAGTTCTTCCGTCCATCTGGGACGATATACCCCTACTAATGCATTGTCAAGCCCGTCAGCCAAAAGTGCTTCAGGATTCTCTTCTTCAAGTACTTGACGAATCCGATTAGCTTTGTTATACTCTCTATAGTCCTTAATTAATTTAGATGTCATTACTAACTCCATAACTCTCCTCTCCATATCTACTAATATATTATACATCTAATTATAAAGTTTCCAACAGCTAAACACAAGTAATTTAAAAGGAAGTTTAATACATGAAATATACTTCATATATCTACAGGAAAAATATGTCACTCATTAGAATATACAGATACTATAAGAGCTGGAGTCCCATGCGGTTTTTCGCACATACCGGGGGGGTAGGGGCGTGTGGGGGGTACACCTAGCTGTGACAGCATACACAAAGTAAAGTTAGACATGATAATTATACATGATAAAAACTAGGCATAAAAAGTAGCTTGCGGACGAGGACAAGTCAACTCAATCCGCAAGCCATATTTAGTTGTTCCTTACACGTCCGCTATAGCATCATGCGATCACCTTGAAAGTCA
>Ga0310345_10003392_pt1 | contig 15180 bp, 13 predicted proteins | sample HC15DNA20500_MG_FD_204667 | JGI IMG/M metagenome (GOLD analysis project Ga0310345, IMG submission 204667) | Marine microbial communities from station ALOHA, North Pacific Subtropical Gyre - HC15-DNA-20-500_MG | ecosystem: Environmental > Aquatic > Marine > Oceanic | place: Pacific Ocean: North... | reverse complement strand
CACCGCCAGCGCCAGCACCAGCGCCGCGGCCGCGGCCATCAGCGCCAGCGAGAACAGGTTCAGCCCCTCGCCGCCGAAGAGGTCGGGCACGAAGCCCGAGGAGATCAGGCGGAACTCCTCGGGGAATGGCCCGACCGACTGGCCGGCGAGCAGCCACAGCGTCAGGCCCTTGAAGACCAGCATGCCCGCCAGGGTGACGATGAAGGAGGGGATCCCGAAATAGGCGACCCAGTAGCCCTGGGCCATGCCGATGATCGCGCCGGCGACCAGGCACAAGAGCCCCGCCACCGGCCAGGGCAGGCCCCATTGCACGATCATCACCGCCGCCAGCGCGCCCACGAAGCCCAGCACCGAGCCGACCGAGAGGTCGATGTGCCCGGCCACGATCACCAGCAGCATGCCGATGGCCATGATCACGATGTAGCTGTTCTGCAGGAACAGGTTGGTCAGGTTCACCGGCTTGAGCAGGATGCCGTCGGTGGCGACCTGGAAGAAGGCCATGATCACGATCAGCGCGAACAGGATGCCGAACTCGCGCAGGTGTCGGCGCAGGTAGCGCATCGAGGCCTTCATCTGGGTCTCGGGGGCGGCCGGGTCGGCCGGGGCCGGTCGCGGGGCGCCCTGGGCTGCGGTGTCGGTCATGCGGCTTCTCGCGTCGACTTGATGATGGCGGACATGATCCTCTCCTGGCTCGCCTCGGCGGTGGGCATCTCGCCCACGAAGCGGCCCTCGTTCATGACGTGGAGACGGTCGGTGATGCCCAGCAGCTCGGGCAGCTCGGAGGAGATCACCACGATCGCCTTGCCGGCGGCGGCGAGGTCGCGGATCACGCAGTAGATCTCGAACTTCGCGCCCACGTCGATGCCGCGGGTCGGCTCGTCCAGGATCAGGATCTCGGGGTCGGCGTGCAGCCACTTGGCCAGCACCACCTTCTGCTGGTTGCCGCCCGAGAGGTTCACGCATTCCTGCTCGATCGAGGCGGACTTGATGTTCAGCCGCCGCCGGTAGCTCTCGGCCAGCGCCGCCTCCCGCTCGCGGTCCACGACCCAGCCGTCGGCGATGCTGTCCAGCTTCGCCAGCGGCACGTTGCGCCGGATGCTGTCGTCGAGCACCAGGCCGTAGCTCTTGCGGTCCTCGGTGGCGTAGGCGAGGCCCGCCCGGATCGCGCGCCCCACGGTGGAGAGGTCGGCGGGGCGCCCGTCGATCCAGGCCTCGCCCGAGATGTCCTGGCCGTAGGAGCGTCCGAAGAGGCTCATCGCGAGCTCGGTGCGCCCCGCGCCCATCAGGCCGGCGATTCCCAGCACCTCGCCCCGGCGGACGTGGAAGCTGACCCGGTCGACCACCTTGCGCTCGGGGTGCTGGGGGTGGCGCACGGTCCAGTCGCGGACCTCCATCGCCACCGGGCCGATCTTCGGGGCGCGCGGGGGATAGCGGTCCTCGAGGCTGCGGCCCACCATGTCGCGGATGATCGCGTCCTCGGAGATCCCGCCCCGGCAGTCGAGCCGCGCCACCGCCGCGCCGTCGCGAAGCACGGTGATGGTGTCGGCGACGCGGCTGATCTCGTTGAGCTTGTGGGAGATCAGGATCGAGGTGACCCCCTGGCGGCGGAACTCCACCAACAGGTCCAGGAGCTTGTCGCTGTCCTGCTCGTTGAGCGAGGAGGTCGGCTCGTCGAGGATCAGGAGCCGCACGTTCTTCGACAGGGCCTTGGCGATCTCGACCAGCTGCTGCTTGCCGAGGCCGAGGTCGTCGACCCGGGTCCCCGGATGCTCCTTCAGGCCGACGCGGGCCAGCAGTTCGGCCGCGCGGGCGTTGGTCTCGCCCCAGTCGATGATCCCGCGCCGGGCGCGCTCGTTGCCCAGGAAGATGTTCTCGGCGACCGAGAGCAGCGGCACCAGCGCCAGCTCCTGGTGGATGATCACGATGCCTTCGCGCTCGCTGTCGGGGATCGCGTGGAAGCGCTTCACCTCGCCGTCGAAGACGATGTCGCCGTCGTAGGAGCCGTGCGGGTAGACGCCCGAGAGCACCTTCATCAGCGTCGACTTGCCGGCGCCGTTCTCGCCGACGAGGGCATGGATCTCGCCCGCCTCGACCGAGAGGCTGACGGCGTCCAGCGCCTTGACGCCGGGGAATTCCTTGGTGATCCCACGCATTTCCAGGATCGCGGCCATCGGGGGCGTCTCCTTGGGCTGGAGAGGGGGGCTGGAGAGGGCAGGGGCGATGGGCGGCCCCGCCGGGGAGGAGGCCCGGCGGGGCCGGGGCCGTCGCGGCGCGGGCGCCGGGGGCCGCGCCTGCGCGCCGCCGCCCGGACCCGCCGCGACGGGCCGTCGGGATCAGTTGATCTGGTCGGCGGTGTAGTAGCCGCTCTCGACCAGGATCTTCTCCCAGTTCGCCTCGGTCACGGGGACCGGCTCCAGCAGGTAGGAGGGGACCACCTTCACGCCGTTGTCGTAGGTGGCGGTGTCGTTGATCTCGGGCTCGCCGCCCTCGATCAGGGCGTTGACCATGCCCACGGTCACCTCGGCGAGGGCGCGGGTGTCCTTGAAGATGGTCGAGTACTGGTCGCCGCGCAGGATCGCCTTGATCGAGGGGATCTCGGCGTCCTGGCCGGTGACGATCGGCATCTGCATGTCGCCCGAGCCGTAGCCGACGCCGGTGAGCGAGCTGATGATGCCGATGGAGAGCCCGTCGTAGGGCGAGAGCACCCCGTGCACGGGCTTGTCCGTGTAGTTGGCCGACAGGAGGTTGTCCATGCGGGCCTGGGCGACCGCCCCGTCCCAGCGCAGGGTGCCGACGGTGTCCATGCCCATCTGGCCCGAGGGGATCGCCACCTCGCCCGCGTCGATCATCGGCTGCAGCACCGACATGGCGCCGTCGTAGAAGAAATAGGCGTTGTTGTCGTCGGGCGAGCCGCCGAACAGCTCCACGTTCCAGGGCGACGCGTCGGGGAAGCGGGCCTTCAGCCCCGCGACCAGCGTCTCGGCCTGCTGCACGCCGACCTTGAAGTTGTCGAAGGTGGCGTAATAGTCGACGTCGCCGCTGTCGCGGATCAGCCGGTCGTAGGCCACCACCTTGATGTCGGCGGCGGCGGCGTTGGCCAGCGCGCTGGTCAGGGTGGTGCCGTCGATCGCCGCGATCACCAGCACGTCGACGCCCTTGGTGATCATGTTCTCGATCTGGGCGAGCTGGTTGGGAATGTCGTCCTCGGCGTACTGGAGATCGGTCTCGTAGCCGGCCTCCTGGAACTTCTTCACCATGTTGTCGCCGTCGGCGATCCAGCGGGCCGAGGACTTGGTGGGCATGGCGATGCCGACATAGCCCTTGTCGGCGGCCTCGGCCGGCAGGGCCGCGGACAGCAGAAAGGCGGCCGGCGCGGCCGCGGACAGGACGACGGCGGCGAGCGCGCGCGTCGCAAGCAGGCGCGTTGCGAGTGTCATGGAGGTCCTCCCTGGCGACGCCGGCGGACGCCAAGCCTCCCAGCCCGTCCTGCTCCGACGCCATTGTTGCGCCGAGCGCGCCGAGGGGCTCGTCCCGCCGGTCGCGTCGACCTGCGCTTTCTTCCCTTGCGGAGCCATGCATTTCAAATCAGGAATCGACTGGAGGATATAGCGATCAGGAGATATCGCGTGCCCCGCGAGCGGATCGAGACCGTCGCCCCCTCCCGCCGGGACGAACTGCTGCGCCGGGGGCTGCGGTTCTCGCAGCTGCGCCTGCTCGTGGCTTTGGCCGAGACCGGGCGCGTCTCGGCGGCGGCGGCGCAGCTGGCGATGACCCAGCCCGCCGCCTCGCGCCTGCTGGCCGAGCTGGAGAAGACCGCCGAGGCGACGCTCTACACCCGCCACGCCCGCGGCGTGACGCTGACCGAGGCGGGGCGGCTGCTGGCGCGGCGGGCGGAGATCATCCTGCGCCAGCTCGACCAGGGCCAGGCCGAGCTGCAGGAGACGACCCGCGGCGCGCGCGGCCTGGTGCGCATCGGCGCGGTCACCGGCCCCGCGCTCGAGATCGTGCTGCCGGTGATCCGCGAGCTGAGGGTGACCTATCCCGAGATCGAGGTGGCGGTGCAGGTCGACACCTCCGACAAGCTCGCCGAGCAGCTCTTGCGGATGGAGCTCGACTTCTACATCGGCCGCCTGCCGGACGAGATCGACGCCCGCGCCGTCTCGCTGCGCCCGATCGGGCCGGAGCCGGTCAGCCTGGTGGTGCGGCGGGAGCATCCGCTGACCCGGCTCGAGCGGGTGCGGATCGAGGACTGCCTGATCTACGACTGGGTGATGCAGCCCCCCGGCGGCCTGCAGCGCCGCACGGTCGAGAGCTGGCTGCTGGCGCGCGGCCTGCCGCAGCCGCGGCGGGTGCTGGGGACCTCCTCGGTGCTGCTGACGCTGGCGCTGGTCGCGGACACCAACGCCGTGGCGCCGCTGTCGCGGGCGGTGGCGGCCTTCTTCGCCTCGCCCGGCGGGCGGGGCGGCGACATCCGCCTGCTGGACGTGACCGAGGGCCTGGCGGTGACGCCCTTCTCGCTGGTGGTGCGCGCCGACGAGCCGCCGCCTGCGCCCGTCGCGCGGGTCCTCGCCCTGATCGAGGCGCAGCTGCGGCGCGCCTGACCCCGCCCGCCTGCCGTCGCGGGAGCGCTTGACGCCGCGCCGCCGGCCGGCCATTTTCCGCCCGTTCCGGTTCCGCGCCGAGGGGGACCCCCCGGCCGGACTAATAGGGAACGCGGTGAGGCCGACCCTCCGGGGGGAGCCGATTCCGCGGCTGCCCCCGCAACTGTGAGCGGCGAGCCGACCCTCTCGATGCCACTGGCCCCAGTCCGCGCGGATGATCTGCAAGGACCGGCCGGGAAGGCGAGGGACCGGCGCTGACCCGCGAGCCAGGAGACCTGCCGGGACCTCGTCATCCTTCCTCCGTGCGGGGCGCGCGAAGGAGCGGTTCGATCCGCAGCGGTGACTTCGCAGTCGTCGTCTGACGGGTCGAGGTCTTCCCCCACGAAGCCCCCGCCCCCGGACGTCCCATCCGCGTCGCCGGGCCCGCGCCCGCGCGTCGCTTCCGGTCGACCGGTCGCCTGACGTGCGGCCGGCGAAAGAGGGGCTCGCATGTCCAGAACCCGCCCGACGGCATCCGCCGTCGCTCTCACCCCCGCGGCGTCCGCCGTCGCTCGCACCCCCGCGGCGCCCGCCGTCGCTCTCGCCGTCACGGCGCCCGCCGTCGCTCTCGCCCCCACGGCGCCCGCCGTCCTGCCCCCCCTGGCGCTCTCGGCGGCGCTGATCCTCTGCGCCCCGGCGCTGCTCGCCCAGGACGCCGACGAGCCGGTGCTGCTGGAGCCCGTCGTCGCCTCCGGCGGCCTGACCCCGATCGCGGCCGAGAGCTACGGCCGCGCCTACTCGGTGGTCGACGCCCAGCAGCTCGAGGACCGCCAGACGACCTACGCCGCCGACGCCCTGCGCGCGCTTCCGGGCGTCGAGGTCTCGCGCACCGGCGGCCCCGGCGGCCTGACCCAGGTCCGCCTGCGCGGGGCGGAGGGCAACCACACCCTGGTGCTGATCGACGGCGTCGAGGTCTCCTCGCCCGAGCGGGGCGAATACGACTTCGGCGGCCTGCTCGCCGCCGACATCGAGCGCATCGAGGTGCTGCGCGGGCCGCAGTCCGCGCTCTACGGCTCCAACGCGCTGGGCGGCGTGATCTCCATCGTCACCAAGCGCGCGCGGGAGCCGGGGGTGCGCTGGTCGGGGGAGGGCGAGCTGGGGACCGACGGGACCGCCGCCGCTCAGATCGCCCTGCGGGGGCTGGACGAGCGGGGCTCGTTCTCCCTGTCGCTGGCGCGGCGCGAGTCCGAGGGCTTCGACGTCTCCGGCACGCCGGGGGGCGAGGCGGACGGCGACCGCAACCTCACCTTCAACGGCCGGGGAGAGCTCTTCGCGACCGACTGGCTGACCCTGGGGGCCACGATGCGGGTGGTGGACCGGCATTCGGACATGGACGGCTCGCTCTTCGCGGCGCCGACGAAGGCCGGGCTGGTCTACGACGACGCCTCCGCCCATGACCGGACCGAGGCCTTCGGCTCGCTCTACGCCATCGCCGACGCCGGGCGCCTGCGCTCGGAGCTGCGGGCGGCCTATCTGCATGCCGACGATGCCACGACGCTGAACGGCGCGGACACGACCGACACCACCGCGACCCGCCTGCAGCTCTCGGCCCAGACCACGGTGGGGCTGGATGCGGCCAACCTGGCGGCGGCGGACCACAGCCTGACGGCAAGGCTGGAGTACGAGCGCGAGAGCTTCGTCAACAACGATCCCGCCCTGGTCTTCGACCCCAGCCAGCTCGACACGCAGACCCGCGGCCTCTTCGGCCTCGCCGCCGAGTATCGCGGGACCTTCTTCGACGCGCTGGACCTGCAGCTGGGCGCCCGCCACGACGTCAACGACAGTTTCGAGGACGCCACGACCTGGAGCGCGGGCGTCTCGTATCGCATCGAGGGGACCGGCACGCGGCTGCACGCCTCCGCCGGGACCGGGGTGCAGAACCCCACGCTCATCGAGCAGTTCGGCTTCACCCCCGGCCAGTGGGTCGGCAATCCGGACCTGAAGCCCGAGGAGAGCTTCGGCTGGGACGTGGGCGTCGAGCAGCGCTTCTGGCAGGACCGGGTGGTGGTGGACGTGACCTATTTCAACCAGGACCTGAGCAACGAGATCGGCACGGTCTACCTCCCCCCCGCCTTCGCCGTCGGCCAGCCGGTCAACCTGCCCGGAACCTCCGAGCGGCAGGGGATCGAGGTCGCCTCGACCCTCTATGCCGCCGACTGGATGACGCTGGGGCTCAGCTACACCTGGCTCGACGCCCAGGACCCCTCGGGGGTGATCGAGGTGCGCCGGCCGGAGCATGAGCTGGGCGGCTATGTCACCCTCTCGTTCCTCGACGACCGGGCGCGGGTGACGCTCGACGGGCGCTACGTGTCGGGGAACGAGGATCTCGACTATCGTGGCCCCTACGTGCCGGGCGCACGGGTGAGGCTGGACGATTACGTGGTGCTGAACGTGGCGGCTTCCTGGGCGGTGAGCGAGACGGCCGAGGTGATCGGGCGGGTGAGCAACGCGCTCGACGCCGATTACGAGGAGGTCTTCGGCTACCAGACGCAGGGCGTGGCCGCCTATGCGGGGATGCGGGTGCGGTTTTGATCCGCGGATCCGGGATCGCGCGCGCCGCCGTCGTCGCCCTCGCGGGGGCGGCGGCGCTGGCGGGCGTCGTGCTGGCGGGGGCGGCGCCGGTCGCCCCCGCGCTGGTCGCGGCCTCCGGCCGGCCCGCGTCAGAGGCGGCGGCCGGCCCGCCGGCCCGGGTGGTGTCGCTGAACCTGTGCACCGACCAGATGGCGATGCTGACGGCGGCGCCGGGGCAGCTGCATTCCGTCTCGTTCATGGCCTCCGACCCGCGGTCGTCGGTCCTGCATGAGCGGGCGGGCGCGTATCGCCGCAACCACGGGCGGGCCGAGGAGATCTTCCTGATGCGCCCGGACCTGATCCTGGCGGGGAGCTTCACCACGCGCGAGACGGTCTCGATGCTGCGCCGGCTGGGCTTCCGGGTCGAGGAATTCGCCCCCGCCGCGAGCTTCGACGATATCCGCGCGAACCTCCGCCGCATGGGCGCCCTGCTGGGCCGCGAGCCGCAGGCCGAGGCGCTGGTCGCCGAGCTCGACGCCCGCCTCGAGGCCGCCCGCGCCGCCCCCCACGAGGCGCGCCCGCTGGCCGCGCTGCGCTATGCCAATTCCTGGTCCTCGGGGACCGGCACGCTCTCGCACGAGATCCTCGAGGCCGCGGGCCTGCGCAATCTGGCCGCCGAGATGGGCCTCTCCGGGACCGCGCGCCTGCCGCTGGAGCGGCTGGTGATGGGCGCGCCGGAGCTGCTGGTGACCGGCCGCCCCTACGCGCCCCCCTCGATGGCCGAGCAGGAGGTGCGCCACCCCGCGCTCGATCCCCTGCTGTCGCGCGCCGCGGGCGCCACGATCGCCGACAGCCGCTGGGTCTGCGGCGCCCCCTTCACCGCCGAGGCCGTCGCCGCCCTCGCCGCCGCCCGCCGCGCCCTGATCGCCCGCGGCGGGCCCGAGGGCGCGGATCACGCCGCCCTCCCACGGGCCGGGGCCCCGCAGCCTCAGGCCTCGGCGCCCTCCGAGGCGCTGACGACCGCCGCGTCCGCCGCCCGCCAGGTCGCGACGCCTGCTCTGGAGGGCGCCTCGTCGGCGCGGACGTCGGCCGCTCAGGATGCGGCCGCCGCCCTGACGGGGGCTGCGCCCCCCGAGCCCGCTCCCTCCGGAGCCCCATCTCAGGAGGCGGCGCATTGAAAGATTCCTACCCGCTGCTGCTGGCGGCCCTGTCGTTGCTGGTGGCGCTGCTGTTCTGCGCCTCGCTGCTGATCGGCCCGGCGGCGCTGGGGCTGGGGGACAGCCTCGCAGCCCTGCTCTCGGGCCGGGGCGAGGCCGAGACGCTGGTGATGCGCGAGATCCGGGCGCCGCGCGCGGTGCTGGGCCTGATGATCGGCGCCACGCTGGGCCTCTCGGGCGCGGCGCTGCAGGGCTACCTGCGCAACCCGCTGGCCGAGCCGGGGCTGCTGGGGGTCACCGGCGCGGCCTCGCTGGGGGCGGTGGCGGCGATCTACACCGGGCTGTCGCTGGTGGTCCCGCTGGCCCTGCCGCTGATGGCGCTGGGGGGGGCGGCGCTCGCCTCGCTGCTGTTGCTGGGGCTGGCGGGGGCGCGGGGCGGGGCGCTGACGCTGATCCTCGCCGGCGTGGCGCTGTCGGCGCTCTGCGGGGCGCTGACGGCGCTGGCGCTGAACCTCTCGCCCAACCCGTTCGCGGCGACCGAGATCATGTTCTGGATGATGGGCTCGCTCGCCGACCGCTCCTGGCTGCATGTGCAGCTCGCCGCGCCCTTCATGCTGGCCGGCTGGGCGGCGCTGGCCTTCGCGGGGCGGGGGCTGGACGCGCTGACCCTGGGCGAGGACGCGGCCGCGAGCCTCGGCGTGCGGCTCGACCGGCTGCGGCTGGCGCTGGTGCTGGGCACGGCGGCCTCGGTCGGGGCGGCGACGGCGGTGGCGGGGGGCATCGGCTTCATCGGCCTGGTCGCGCCGCACCTGCTGCGCCGCGCCGTCGGCGCCCGGCCCGCCCGCCTGCTGCCGGCGGCGGCGCTGGGCGGGGCGGCCCTGCTGCTCGCCGCCGACATCGCCGTGCGCCTGATCGCGCCGGAGCGGGACCTGAAGCTGGGCGTGCTGACCGCTCTGGTCGGCGCACCCTTCTTCCTGCGGCTGGTCTTCTCCACCCGGAGGCGCCTGGCATGAGCCTGCTGACCCTTCGCGACCTCTGCGTCCGCCTCGGCCGCCGCACGGTCGTCCAGCCCACCACTCTGGAGATCGGGCCGGGAGAGCTGGTCGGCCTCGTCGGCCCCAACGGCGCCGGCAAGTCCTCGCTGATGCGGGCCGCCCTGGGTCTGCTGCCGGCGGCGGGCTTCAGCTCCCTCGCCGCCCTGCCGGCGCCCGAGCGCGCCCGCGCCGCCGCCTGGCTGCCCCAGTCGCGCGAGATCGCCTGGCCGGTGAGCGTCGAGACCCTGGTCGCCCTCGGCCGCCACCCCCGCCGAGCCCCGGGCGCGCCCCTCTCCACGATGGACCGCGCGGCGATCGCCGAGGCCATGGCCCGCATGGACGTCGCCCGCTTCGCCGAGCGCCCGGCGACCGAGCTCTCGGGCGGCGAGCAGGCCCGCGTGCTGATCGCGCGGGCCCTGGCCCAGGCCGCGCCCCTGACGCTGGCCGACGAGCCGGCGGCGGGGCTCGACCCCGCCCACCAGCTCGCCTGCATGGGCGCCTTCGCCGAGCTGGCCGCCGAGGGCCGCTCGGCGGTCGTCTCGCTGCACGACCTCGGCCTCGCGGCGCGGTTCTGCACCCGGCTGGTGATGCTCCACGCCGGCCGGGTCGTCGCCGACGGCCCCCCGGCGGAGGTGCTGACCGCCGAGCGCCTGCGCGAGGTCTACGGGATCGAGAGCTTCATCGCCTCGGCCGACGGCGCCCTGGTCATCCAGCCCCTCTCCCTGACCCGATGACGCCGCTGCTCGCCCCCCGCCTCGCGCGCCCCTGGCTGGTGGTCGACTTCGCCCGCCCGCTGCGTGCGCTCAGCTGGGCCCCCCACCGCCCCGGCCCGGTCGAGACCGCCCGCGTCGCCTGGCGCGAGGTGCGCGACGCCGACCTGACCGAGGATCTGGACGCCGAGGCCTGGCTCGCCGCCGAGATGGCGCGCGAGGGCCTCTCCGACGCCGTCGGCCTGCTGACCTCCCGCGACGTCTCGAGCTTCACCCAGGCCCAGGCCGGGGCAGGGGGCCTTCGCGCCGCCTGCCTCGCCACCACCGGCCTCGGCAATGCCGAGCGGGTGGGCGCCCCCCGCCGGACGACGCCCACGGGCCACGGCACCGTCAACCTCGTCGCCGTCCTCGACGCGCCGCTGACCGAGGCGGCGCTGATCGAGGCGCTCTCCATCGCCGTGCAGGCCCGCACCCGCGCGGTGATCGAGAGCGGCCGGCGCCTGGCGTGCGGCGCTCCCGCCACCGGCACCGGCACCGACTGCGTGGTGGTCGCGGCCCCCGCCGGCCCCGCGCCCCTGCGCCACGCCGGCCTCCACACCCCGGCCGCCGAGGCGCTCGGCCGCGCCGTTCACGAGGCCGTCGCGCAAGGCGCGCGCGCCTGGATGCAGACCTACGGGAGAGAGCGATGACCGACCCCTGGAGCGTGATCGAGCCCGCCCTGCGCGACGCCGGCGCCGGCTGGAGCCTCGGCTCCTTCGGCGCCGTCGCCGAGTTCCACCAGGACCCCGGCGAGCCCGTGCAGGTCGAGGCGCCCCTGGCCCGCGCCACCGCCCGCGGCGCGATCCGCCTCTCGCGCGACCCCGCGATGGTCCCGCTGGCCTACGAGACGGTCTCCCCCCGCCCCCACCGCTGGAGCCAGGGCGTCGCCCTCTGCCTGCCCGAGGCGCAGGCCGGCCGCCCCCGCCGCAAGGTCCTGACCGAGCTCGGCCCCGACGCCGCCGCGATCCGCCCGCAGGACCGCGAGGCCGTGCTCTTCGACATGGGCCTCGACCAGCCGCAGGTGGAGTTCTGCATCCGCACGGCGGACCCGGCCCTGCTGGAGACCCTGCGCGCGGCCGAGGGCCGCTCGCTGTTCGAGGCCGGCGCTCCGGCGATGCCCGCCATCCTCTCCGCCCACCCTCACCGGGCGGCGATCACGCCGCTGGGCCGGTGCGAGGTGTTCCAGAAGATCGGCGGGCCGGAGACGGGCGGCGTCTCGCCCCCCGGCCCGCACACCCACCTGCTGCCGCGCCTGCTGGCCGCTGGCCGCACCCACTCGGCCAACATCCCGATCCCGGACGGCCTGGTCCCCTGCGCCTTCCTCCACCCCGCGAGCCCCGTCGCCGGCCCGCTGGGCGAGGACATCCCCTTCGACCGCCCCCGCTTCGACGCCTTCCAGTCCCTCCTCTCCGCCTGGGGCCCGCCCCTCTACGTCGAGACCAAGGCCCGCGTCCGGGCCGCGCTCGCCGCGGACGAGGCGCCCGAGCGCTTCTCTCCGCCCCCTGGCCGCCTCGCCCGCGCCGCCCTGCGCAACGCTCTGCGCCAGAGCGCCCGCCTCGCCGAGACCGACGCCTCCCCGCCCCGCCGCCTCCCCGAATGGCTCGCCGCCTTCGACGCCCAGGGCGCCGGCCGCGAGGCGGGCGACGAGGCGGAGACGGAAGAGCACGCATAGGCGTCCCTCGCGGCAGACGGGGCGACCCCCAGCCGCGGCGCCCATCGCCTTCGGGATCGCAGGCGGTCTCCCCGCGCCGAGGGTCGCTTCCCGAGCCCCCCCGCGCCCGGCATCGCGAACCGGGGCGGGCGGCCGCCCTCCCGTCGCGTGGCGCTTGTCGCAAAACGCGCGTTGCTCGACGTCCGGGCCTGACGCTTGACGACAGGCTCCGGCGCCTCGGACGAGGGGGAGCACGCCGACCTCGCTCATGAGCGGGCGGCGTGGTTCCGCATCGGCGGACCCGTTTCAGGGATCTGCGGCGTGGCAAAGGGGGAGGTGGCGCACCCGAGAGGATTCGAACCTCTGGCCTCTGCCTTCGGAGGGCAGCGCTCTATCCAGCTGAGCTACGGGTGCTTCGAGGGCGGTGTATAGCGTCCGCCGCGGGGCGGTGCAACGCGCGATCTGCGGGTTTCAGCCCTTCGGGCGGGCGGCCTTCTCGGCGACGCCGGAGACGCCCTCGCGCCGCTCGAGCTCCGCCAGCACCCCGGCCAGGGGGACGTCGCGGGAGGCGAGCATCACCAGCAGGTGGTAGAGCGTGTCGGCGGCCTCGGCGGTCAGCTCGGCGCGGTCGTCGGCGGCGGCGGCGATCACCGCCTCGACCGCCTCCTCGCCGAACTTCTGGGCGCATTTGCGCGGACCCTTGGCGAAGAGCTTCGCCGTGTGGCTGCTGGCCGGGTCCGCCCCCTTGCGCGAGCGGATCACCGCGTCGAGACGCGCCAGGACCGACAGGTCCGGGGCGGCGGCGGGGACGGGGGCCTTGGGCATCGTCTGGCTCCTCGCGGTCACAGGCGCACGGGGATGCCGGCGGCGGCCATCGCCGCCTTCGCCTCCCCGATGGTGTGGTGGCCGAAGTGGAAGATCGAGGCGGCGAGGACCGCCGAGGCATGGCCCTCGGTCACGCCCTCGACCAGGTGCTCGAGCGCGCCGACCCCGCCCGAGGCGATGACGGGGATCGAGACGGCGTCGGCGACGGCTCGCGTCAGGGGCAGGTTGTAGCCGGCCCGCGTGCCGTCGCGGTCCATCGAGGTCAGCAGGATCTCGCCGGCGCCGCGCCGCTCCATGTCGAGGGCGAAGGCGACGGCGTCGATGCCGGTGGCGGTGCGGCCGCCATGGGTGAAGATCTCCCAGCGGCCGGGGGCCACGGTCTTGGCGTCGATGGCGACGGTGATGCACTGGGCGCCGAATTTCTCGGCGGCCGCGTCGATCACCTCGGGGGTTTTCACGGCGGCGGTGTTGAAGCTGACCTTGTCGGCGCCGGCCAGCAGCAGGTTGCGCACGTCCTCGACCGTGCGCACGCCGCCGCCGATGGTCAGCGGCATGAAGCACTGCTCGGCGGTGCGCGCGGCGATGTCGAGGAGGGTGCCGCGGTTCTCGTGGCTGGCGGCGATGTCGAGGAAGCACAGCTCGTCCGCCCCGGCGGCGTCGTAGGCGCGGGCGGCCTCGACCGGGTCGCCGGCGTCGATCAGGTCGACGAAGTTCACGCCCTTCACCACCCGGCCGCCGGCGACGTCGAGGCAGGGGATCACGCGGGTCTTGAGCATCGAGGTCTCCGGGTCGCGGCGGCGCGCCTCCCTATAGCCCGGCCCGCGGGGGGACCGAAAGGGGGCGGGCGACCTGCGACGCAGAGCGCAGAGGGGGGCAGGGCGCGCCGGGATCCGGGCGCGCTCCTCGTCAGGCCGGCGCGGCGCGGGCGGCCGCCTCGCGACGGCGGGCGGCGAGGCCCAGCAGCAGCACGCCCGCGCCCAGCAGCGGCAGGGCTGCCGGCGCCGGGATCGCGGCCGCGCGCAGGGTCAGCTGGCCCAGATCGCTGGAGATGGCGGCGCTGACCGAGGTGGTGAAGGGGAAGGCGTTCGGCTGCTGGTCGTTGATGCCGATCGCCGTGCCGGCCTGGTCCCACAGCAGCAGCGTCTCCGGTCCCGCGGGGGCGGGGCCTGCGTAGAACTCCTGCTCGAGCCCCAGCGCCACGCTGTCGAAGCCGTCGCCGGCGGCGTTCACCACGAACTCGGCGTAGATGTAGCTGAGCTGCGCCAGGGCGAAGGTCAGGTCGACGGCGTTCCAGGCGACGGTGAAGGAGAGGTCGACGAGGTCGGCCTCGCCCAGCGTGGCGCCGGGGGCGAAGGCGGCTTCGTCGAAGGCGATGTAGCCGACGACCGGCCAGGCGTAGCCGCCGGAGTCGAACTGGTCGTAGGTCGCGGGCCCGACGTAGTCGAAGACCACGTCCGCCGCGGCGGGCGCGGCGCCGGCCGCGCAGAGCGCGGCCGCGAGGGCCGCCGTCCGGACTGAAAGCATCTCGGGCCTCGTTACCCCTGCGAAGAAGCACGGGGCGGCCCGGCCGAATCGCATCGCCGAGATCGCGATCCGTCGGGCGCCCCTACGGAAAGCTTAGTCACAGGGTGAAACGGTTTTCCATCTTTATCCGCGCCGCGCCGCGCCGCGCCGTGCCGCGCCGCGCCCGCGGCCGCAGGCCCGGTCGCGGCGGCTCAGGCGGCGAGGATCGCCGCCGCCTCCGCCGGATCCAGCCGCCCGTCGTAGAGCGCGCGGCCCGAGATCACTCCGTCCAGCGGCGCCCCGCAGGCCTTGGCGGCGCGGATGTCGTCCATCGAGGAGACCCCGCCCGAGACGATCACCGGGATCGAGACCGCATGCGCCAGCGCGGCGGAGGCGGCGATGTTGGGCCCCTGCATGGCCCCGTCGCGGTCGATGTCGGTGTGGATGATGGCGGCGACGCCGGCGTCCTCGAAGCGGCGGGCGAGGTCTTCGGCGGCGATGTCGGTGGTCTCGGCCCAGCCCTCGACCGCGGCCATGCCGTCGCGGGCGTCGATGCCGACCGCGACGCGGCCGGGGAAGGCGCGGGCGGCGGCCTTGACGAACTCGGGGTCGCGCACGGCGGCGGTGCCGAGGATCACCCGGGCGACGCCGCGCCTCAGCCAGGCCTCGACCTGGGCCATGTCGCGGATGCCGCCGCCGAGCTGGGCGGGGATGGTGATCGCGCCCAGGATCTTCTCCACGGCTTCGGCGTTCGCCGGCCGGCCGGCGAAGGCGCCGTCGAGGTCGACGATGTGCAGCCAGGCGCAGCCCGCGTCCTGGAAGGCGCGCGCCTGGGCGCCGGGGTCGTCGTTGAAGACGGTCGCGCTCTCCATCTCGCCGCGCAGCAGGCGCACGCAGCGGCCCTCCTTCAGGTCGATGGCGGGATAGAGGATCATGGCGCCGGTCTCCGGGATCTGCAGGGGGCGAGGCGGCCGGAGATTTGGACCGGACCGTCCCCGAAGGCAAGCCGCGAGCCCCGCCGCAAGCGCCTGTTCTCCGGAGCCGTCTCTCGCTGATGCCGATCAGAGCGACTCGGCCCCCGGGGTCAAGGATCGCGAAGCGACCGCGCTC
>Ga0310345_10003390_pt1 | contig 15181 bp, 13 predicted proteins | sample HC15DNA20500_MG_FD_204667 | JGI IMG/M metagenome (GOLD analysis project Ga0310345, IMG submission 204667) | Marine microbial communities from station ALOHA, North Pacific Subtropical Gyre - HC15-DNA-20-500_MG | ecosystem: Environmental > Aquatic > Marine > Oceanic | place: Pacific Ocean: North... | reverse complement strand
TATCCGGCCCGGATTTGCGCCGCAGATCATGCAGACGACCGGCCAGACGATCGACGACCGTCCCCGCGGGCTCGCCGTTGATGAAACCTTGACGTGCGACATCCAGGACGAAGCTCATCTGGATGATCCACTCCTCCAGATTGCTCTCGGCGGTCTGGTGACTCGCCCCACCATTGTACCGCCGGATCAGCTTCGCGGTGATCAGGCTCTGCTCGTCCAACTCCAATGCACCACGCGACATCTGAAATCCCCTCTCTTGCCGACTGAGAGGAGGTTATTACTAAGTTAGCCAAACACACAGCCCTTCATTAAAACTTAGTTAATCAAATCGCTCACATTTTTACCAAGTCGCGAAATCCAGGCGGCAACCGTACCGTGAAGCTATCATTTGGCGGAGCGGGAGTCTCGCTCCGCAACCGATCGGCGGGAGCGGATCTCGCAAAAAGCGGAATGAGACACGGGAAGCGAAGAACCTGACACTCTCGTCAAGGGCAATTGCCCTTGGTCATGACTTTGTCGCCACGCGCACAAAGCTGGGCGCTGCCGAGGCGTGTGAGCTTCCATCCGTCGTCCTCGCGCTCGAGGAGTCCGCGATAGGCCTTGCCGGCGACCGAGTCGTCCGCCCATCCGGTGTCGCGGATGTCGAAGACGATCGTCTCGCCGCTCTGCTCCATGGTGATCGACAGCCGCGGTCGCCCCTCTTCGGCGGGATCGGCCGGAAAGGAGAGCGGAACCGCCTGCAAGAGCGGAAGCACGTCACCGGACACCATCCCATCAGCAGGAATTGCGACCTCGTTGAATTCGCTGAGATCGACCGCGTCCTGGGCGGAAAGCGGCCTGGGAGCCGCCAGAACCAGAATCGCGGCACAAATCGCCGCAAGTCGCATTCGACAAGTCATGAGAAACCTCCCGTCTCATCCGCTGACAAGCTTTGCCGGAGAAGCAGGAAGATTCAATCTCATCGTAACGACCAGATTCTGAAGCGGACTGCCAGCCGTTTCACAACACCTGGTGCAAAGCCTGGTCCGTTACCTGCTCGGCCCCCGCCTCAAGGGGCCGCTGGGCATGCTGCATGAGCAGATGGGTCGCGGCTTCGCGGTCCACCGCAGGAGAGAACAGGAAGCCCTGGCCCAGCCGCCCGCCGATCGATGAAAGCTCCACAGCCTGGGATTCGGTTTCCACGCCTTCCGCCACCACGCGGATCGAGAGTTCCTTGGCGATATGCATCAGTCCGCCGATGATGGCGGCTCCCGGTTCGCCGGGCGCCATGCGGTCGACGAAGGACTTGTCGAGCTTGATGATGTCGACGGGAATCGTGAGTAGATGCGTCAGGGACGCAAAGCCGGTTCCGAAATCGTCGAGGGCGACCAGGAAGCCCTGCCGGCGCAGGTCCGCGATCTCGCGCGCAACCGCGTCGTCGCCCCGGCCCAGATAGACGTGCTCGGTCACTTCCACGATGACGTGCTTGAGCGGGACATCGTACCGGCCGAAAGCCTCCGTCACCCGCCTGGCGACCCCGCCACCGCGAAAATCCGCCGAGGCCAGATTGATCCCGACATGCTGGACAGGAATGCCCAGATCAAGCCAGGTGCGGATGTCGCTCGCGACGGTCTCGAGCATCACGCGGGAGACCTGGGACGCAATGCTCGCATCGCACAAGGCTTCGTGGAAGGCGCCCGCCGAGAGAACCCGGCCGTCGGGCATCTTCATCCGGCACAGGGCTTCCAGCCCCACAATCTCGCGCGTGTCCAGGAGGAAGATTGGCTGGTAATAGGCGTCGATGCGCCCTTCTGCCAGCGCCGCTTCCACCAGTTGGAGAGAGTCGAGGCGATTGGTGATCGCCAATCCGAGGCCCGGCGAATAGGCGACGCTTCCGCCCCGCTGCGTCTCCTTGGCATGGTAGAGAGCGAGATCGGCCTTCCTGCGTACCGCAGAACTGTCGCAGTCCCCCGCTTCGAGCAATGCGTATCCGATCGTCGTCTGCGGGACGATGGCATGGCCGTCGCACACGGCGGCCCGGCCAACCAGCTGATGGATTCTCTCGGCCATGTCGGCGAGTGTGGTCTCGCAGCCCGGTTCTTCGACGATCACGATGAATTCGTCGCCGCCGATCCGGAACACCCGGTTTGGCGCGACCGCGCCGACGACGCGCTCGGCGACACATTCGAGCAGGCAGTCGCCGGCGCGATGACCGAAGGTATCGTTGAAATACTTCAGGTGATCGAGATCGATAGCAATGAGTCCCCAGCCACCCGGCCGATGGCACTCCAGCCGGCTGATGGCCTCATCGAAATTGGCGCGATTGCCGAGCCCCGTCAGCACATCGCTGCTGGCCTGGTGTTTCGACGCTTCATCCCGCCGGTCCCGCTCGAACGCGATCGAACACAGACGAGCACAGGCATCGGCGATACGGCGCTCCTCTGCGCTCGGCTCACGAAGTTCCAGAAAGGAGAGCGCAAGTGCTCCCAGCAAGCCGCCATCCGTGTCGAGTATCGGAATGGACCAGCAGGATTCCATGCCCTCCGGCAGCGGGAAAGCGCGCATGCCGTGTGCGGAGTCGATGTCGGCAGCCATGGCTCCGTCACCCGGCTCGCCTGCTGCCACCTCAGTGACGTTCACGACCATGTCAGGCAGGCTGGGGCCGGCAAGCCATTGCAGGCGGCCTTCGACATCGACCCTGAGGACGGAACACGCCACATCTGGCAGCCGTCGCTCGGCTTCGATGCAGAGCCGTTCGATCGATGTCGCCAAGGCTTCGCCTCTCGCGACCATCTCGAGGATCGAATTCTGAAAGGCAGGCATCCGTCTGCAAATCCATCAAGGTTCAACGTGTCGATTCCGGCCGCAACCGAGCCCGTCGGAATCAGCCGAAACCGAAGCCAAGCTAAACTTCCCTTCCTAATCAGAAGTTTAGACGCGCACCGAAAGCCACCAGCCCGCTCAGCGGCGACCTCGTGCCCATGATGCAACCTCCCAGGTCAGCGCCACCGGCGGGCACGAATTTCGACAGGAATCCGTCCGCACGCGTGCCCGGCCGCTATTTGGCGAGCCCTATCGGGCCTCCCAGAGCGAGACAAAGAGAGTTGTCGAGGTGACGAGAAAGCGCCTCCTGGGCCGCCGTCGGATCGCCGTCCCGCATCGGATAGAGGATGTCGAGATGCTCCCCCACCACGCGACCGGCATTGTCGATCGTGACCTGGATCCGGGACTGGACCACCATCCGGATCTTGATGGCGGTGACCCGGTAGACATTGGCGACCAGCCTGTTGCCCATCGCCGAGACGAACCAGGCATGCATCTCCCAGTCCCTGCGCTGGAGATCGTCGAGCAGGTCGCGATCGGAGCCTCCTTCGCGCAACCGCTCGCGCATCGCCTCGTGCCATGCAATCCATTCCGCGAGCTTATGCCGGTCATGATGTTCGACCATGTCCTGCACGGCGCCGAGTTCGATCAGCCGGCGCATCTGATAGGCATCGCGGACGAAGTCGATATCGAGGCGGGGAACCATCAGGCCGCGCTGCGGCACCGTGACGATCAGGCCTTCGGCCTCGAGACGCGGAACCGCTTCCCGCACCGCGCCGAGGGTGGCGCCGGTCTTGCGGACCAGTTCGCGTTGGGTGATCATTTCACCCGGCCTGAGCGCGCCGGTGTTCAGAAGATCCTCGACATGTTCGTAGGCCGCCTGCCTGAGAGGCACGGCCGGACGGGCTTCCGGCCACCGATCGGCGCGACCGTTTTCGGCAGTTGCCGCATCCTCTGCGGACATCGCACAGCCCCTTTTTCATTGCGGGCAACAAGCTAACATGTTAGCGCGGAGTTGGTAAGCAAGTCCGTTGCAGCGAGCGGGATCAGATTCGCGCGAACGGGCGAACAAACAGACCCGTCGCGGCGGCTGGGAGGCCGAGGCTTCGCGGCGGGTATCGCCATGGTTTGGCAATTGGGAGGAAAATCATGAGACAACACGTTCACCGCCGCCTGTTCATGGGTGCGATCGCATCCGTGGCTATGGCTGCGGCCATGTTCAGCATTGGCTCCGCCGTGGCCCAGGACAAGACCACCCTGCGCCTATCCACCCCGGCTTCGGAAACCGACCAGCGCTCAGTCGCGCTGGCGGAAGTGTTCGCACCAGCCGTTTCCGACTTCGCCACCTACGAACCGCACTACAACGCCACCCTGTTCAAGCAGGGCACCGAACTCGAGGCGATCGCCCGCGGCAATCTGGACATGTCGATCACGTCCGCCCAGGAACTGGCGACGATCTTTCCGGAATTCTCGATCTTCACCGCCGGCTATCTCCACCGCGATGCCGAGCATCAGAAGAAGGTCTTTGCCGCCGACTTCATGGAGCCCCTGAAGCAGAAGGTGGAAGACGAACTCGGCGTGAAGCTCCTGTCCGTCATGTATCTCGGCCGGCGCCAGCTCAACCTGCGTGGTGACATGGAAGTCATGACCCCGGAGGATCTGTCCGGCGTGAAGCTGCGCATGCCGGGCACGGATGCCTGGCAGTTCCTGGGCAAGGCGCTCGGCGCGAGCCCGGTGCCGATGGCCTTCACGGAAGTCTATACGGCGCTTCAGACCGGTGCCATCGATGGCCAGGACAACCCGCTGCCCACCGACAAGGACGCCAAGTTCTACGAGGTGACCGACCAGATCGTGCTCACCTCGCATCTTGTCGACCTGAACTATCTGGCGATCTCCAAGGAAGTCTGGGACGGGCTCACGCCCGAGCAGCAGGAGACGCTGCAACAGGCCGCCGACGACGCGGCCGAGAGCGGACGCCAGAAGCAGCTCGCCCTTGAGGAGGAGCTCGTGCAGTTCTTCAAGGATGAGGGCCTGAAGGTCTACGAGCCAGATCTCGAAGCGTTTCGCAGCCATGTTCAGGAAATGTACCTGAACTCGGAGTTCTCCGAGTCCTGGCCGGAAGGCATGATCGACAAGATCAACGCTCTCTAAGGGCCGCATCCGACCCATGGGCCGGATCGGCCACTGGCTGAAGGCCAGGGCGGACGACGTGGCGGCGGCACTGCTCGCCGCCCTCTTCGCCACCTTCATCATCCAGATCGTCGCGCGCTATGTCGTCCTGCGCTTCTTCCCGTCGGTGGAGATCGGCTGGACGGTGGAACTCTGCCTGACCATGTGGGTCTGGGCGGTGTTCTGGGGCGCGGCCTTCTGCTTGAGTGAGAACGAACACGTCAAGTTCGACCTCGTCTATCTGAGCATGGGACGCAGTGGCCGGCGAGTCATGACGCTGGTCGCAGCACTCGTGATTGCCGGTGCAATGCTCGCGGCCCTTCCCGCCACCTGGGACTACATCACCTTCTACAAGATCAAGAAGAGCGCCGTTCTGAAATGGCGACTCGACTATGTCTTTTCGATCTACGCGGTCTTCGCCGTGGCGATCATTGCCCGCTATGTCTGGCGCGCGATCGCGATCATCCGCGGTGAATCCGCCGATGAGTTGAACGGCGAACCGGTGCCTTTCGAGGAAACCGGGTCGCGGGAGCCTTCCCAACCGTGACTCTCGCCTTCCTGGTCTGCCTTGCTGTCGTTCTCGGCCTCGCCGCACTGGGCGCGCCGATCGCCTATGCGATGATCGTCGGTGCCATTTCATTCATGGCCGTCCAGGGACAGGACCTGGCGCTCCCCGCCGAACAGATGATCCAGGGGCTCTACGACAGCTTCGTGCTCCTGGCGGTGCCCCTGTTCATCGTCGCTGCCAACATCATGAATGCCGGGACGATCTCCGAGCGCCTGTTGGGTTTCGTCGTCGCCCTCGTCGGTCGGTTCCGTGGCGGCCTCGGGCACGTCAATGTCGTCGCCAGCCTGATCTTCGCCGGCATGTCCGGCTCGGCGGTCGCCGATGCTGCGGGCATCGGAAAGCTGATCATCGAAATGATGCGCAAGGAGGGCCGCTATCCGGCGGGCTATGCCGCTGCCATCACCGCCGCCTCCTCGACGATCGGGCCGATCATTCCGCCATCCATCCCGATGGTGCTCTATGCGCTCGTCTCCGGCCAGTCGATCGGCTATCTGTTTCTCGGCGGCATTCTCCCCGGCCTGTTCATGGGCGCCGTCCTGATGGCGATGAATGCCTGGATCGCGACGAAGCGCGGCTTTGCGACCGAGGAGCCGGTGCCGGCGCGAAAATTGCCAAAGCTCGCGATCAACGCATTCCCGGCCCTCCTTATGCCCGTCATCCTGCTCTACGGCATCTATGGCGGCGTCACCACGCCGACCGAAGCGGCCGCCGTCGCCGCCTTCTACGCGCTGATTCTGGCGGCGATCTTCTACCGCGCCCTCTCCTTTACGGCGCTGTGGCGGATCATGGCCGTCAGCGCCCGGCAATCGGCCGCGGTCGGCATCGTCATCGGCGGCGCCCTCATCTTCAACTATATCGTTGCATCGGAAAACATTCCCGCCCGGATGCAGGTCTTCGTCGACGCGCTCGATCTGTCGCCGACGGCCTTCCTTATCCTGGTGAACGTCGTCTTCCTGCTCCTCGGCTGCCTGCTAGACGCTGCGACGCTCATTCTGGTGATCATTCCGCTGTTCATTCCCGCCTGTCGGGCGCTCGGGATCGATCTCGTCCATTTCGGCGTGGTCGCCGTGGTGAACTGCATGATCGGCCTGATCACACCGCCCTACGGCATCGTCCTCTTCGTCATCAACGCCGTCACCGGCATCCCGCTGAGAGCGATCATCCGGGAGATCTGGCTGTTCATGGCCGTCCTTGTCGCGGCTTTGCTGATACTGATCCTCTTCCCCGACATCGTGCTGTGGCTACCGCGCCTCTTCGGTTATGCCGGGTAGACCGGAATTCCAGCAGGCAAAGACTCCGCAATGACCTCACCAAGCCTCCAGCCCATCGGCACCCCCGAGACCGTGCTCGCCGGCCTGATCGGCGCGGGCATCGGTCTTTCCCGAACCCCCGCCATGCAGGAGGCGGAGGGCGCAGCCCAAGGTCTGAGGCTCGTCTACCGCCTGTTCGACACCGACCGGATGGACCCGCCACCGCTCGAAGAGCTGCTCCGGGCCCCAGAACTTTGCGGATTTGCGGGCCTCAACGTCACCTACCCCTACAAGGTCGCGATCCTCGACCATCTCGACACGCTGAGCGACGAGGCGCGAGCGCTTGGCGCGGTGAACACGGTGATCTTCCGCGAGGGACGCCGCCTCGGCTTCAACACCGACCTTGGCGGCTTCTCCAAAAGCTTTGGCAGCGAAATGCCGGATGTTGCGCGCAGCCGTGTGCTGCAACTCGGCGCAGGCGGCGCAGGTTTTGCCGTCGCCTTCGGCCTGATGGCGAACAAGGTGGGCCATCTGGTGATCCACGACCCGGACAAAGCGCGCGCGAAAGCGCTGGCGACGGCGATCAACGCTCGCCACGGCTCCGACCGGGCCAGTGTCGCGGCAACGCTCGAGGAGGTCGAGGAGCACAGAACGCCTATTGACGGGATCGTCAACGCGACCCCGATCGGCATGGCGAAGTTGCCGGGAACGCCCTACCCGCTCGGACAGCTGACGCCGCGAATGTGGGTCGCCGATGTCATCTACTTTCCGCTGGAAACGGAGTTCCTGCGCGGCGCGCGGGCGATCGGCTGCCGGACCATGGGCGGCGCCGGCATGGCTGTCGGACAGGCGGCAGCGGCCTTCGAACTCTTCACCGGCAAGACGGCCGATCCAGAGCGCATGAAAGCGCGTTTTCTCGCCTTGGGTAGCTGACCCTACGACCGAAGCTCCTTGCGGCCGTCGAAATATTGCAGCGCCTCGGGATTGGCGAGCGCCTCCTTGTTCTTCACAGGGCGTCCCTCGACCACTTCGCGCACGGCGAGTTCCGTGATCTTGCCCGACTTGGTGCGCGGAATGTCGGCGACCGAGAGGATCTTCGCCGGAACATGCCGCGGGGAAGCGCCGGTGCGGATGGCGGTCTTCAGGCGCTTGACGAGATCGTCATCGAGTTCGGCACCCCCGGCCATCTTGAGGAACAGGACCACGCGGACGTCGTCCTCCCAACTCTGGCCGATGCAGATCGCCTCGGCGACCTCCTCGAACTGCTCGACGATATTGTAGATCTCCGCCGTTCCGATCCGCACCCCTTGCGGGTTGAGCGTCGCGTCGGAGCGGCCGTGGATGATGATGCCGCCATGCTCGGTCCATTCGGCAAAGTCGCCATGGGCCCAGATGCCGGGGAATTCCGCGAAATAGGCGCTGGTGTAGCGTTCGCCGGTCTCGTCCCCGAAAAAATAGATCGGCATGGAAGGGAACGCCTTGGTGCAGACGAGATCGCCCTTTTCGCCGCGCACCGGCTCGCCCTTCTCGTTCCACACGTCGACCGCCATGCCGAGCCCTGGCCCCTGAATCTCGCCCTCGTAGACAGGCAGCGTCGGGATGCCGAGGACAAAGCAGGAGACGATGTCCGTGCCGCCGGAAATCGAGGCGAGATGAACGTCGGATTTCACGTCCTGATAGACATAGTCGAAGCCCTCCGGCGAAAGCGGCGAGCCTGTCGAGGCGATCGTCTCGACCGAGGACAAACCATGGCTTTTCGCCGGTTTCAGGCCGGATTTGCGCGCTGAGTCGATGAACTTCGCGCTGGTGCCGAGGAATGTCGCCCGCTCGGCCGCCATATAGTCGAAGATCACGCTCTTTTCGGGATGGAAGGGCGACCCGTCATAGAGAAGCAGTGTCGAGCCGCCGGCAGTTCCACATCATCCAGCCGCAGGTGGTGAAGTAGAAGACGCGGGAGCCCTCGACGTTTCCGGAATGCAGCGCGTGTTCCTTGCGATGCTGGATCAGCGTGCCGCCCGCCGAATGGACGATGCATTTGGGCACGCCCGTCGTGCCGGAGGAGAACATGATGTAGAGCGGATGGGAAAACGGCATCCGCTTGTAGTCGACGGCTCGCGGCTCGTAGGGGGCGAGCAAATCCTCCAGCGTCACGCCGTTCTTCGCCGTCGCAGCGGCCTTGGTCCCATCGCCAAGATAGGGAACGATGATGGTTTTCTCGGCCGACAGCTTTTCTGTGATGGGGCCGAGCTTGTCTGCGATGTCGACCTTTTTGCCGGCGTAGAAATAGCCGTCGCAAGCGATGAGCAGCTTCGGCTCGATCTGGCCGAAGCGGTCGAGCACACCGCGCTCGCCGAAGTCCGGCGAGCATGACGACCAGACCGCGCCGAGCGAGGCGGTTGCGAGCATCGCCGCGACGGTCTCGGGAAGGTTCGGCATCATCGCCGCCACGCGGTCGCCCTCGCCGACCCCGGCCGCAGCGAAAGCTTGCTGCAGGCGGGAAACCAGCGCCGTGAGATCATCCCAGGACAGACGCTTCTGGCGCTTGTCCTCGCCGCGAAACACGATCGCATCGCCGGTACCGGCGCGCGCCAGAAGGTTCTCGGCAAAGTTCAGTTGGGCGGAAGGGAAGAACCGGTCCTCGCGCATCGACGCGCCCTCGGCCAGCGCCTCGTCGCCCTTGTCGCCGACGATGCCGCAGAAGTCCCAGACCGCCGACCAGAAGGTCGCGCGATCCGCCACCGACCATTCATGCAAGGCAGAATAGTCGGCAAAATCCTTTCCTGCCCGCTCGCCGGCAAATGCCATGAAGCGCGCCATCGGATGATTTTCCAGCCGCTCTGCCGCCGGTGTCCACAGCAGTTTTCCGCCCATTGAAAAATTCTTCCCCAAACCGCCTTGCTGGTGCCATACCCATGTAACAGACCAGCCGAAGCAGTCGAGCCCGCCGCCGATCGTCTCGATCGATGATTCCATCCGAAACCTTGTCACGCGTTCGGGTCGTGGAGATTGGTTTTCGGCGCGGCGCGGTGAGCGATGGAGAGGGAAACCGGGTGAAAGACGAGGCAGCGGACGAGCCAAAGCGGCCGGTCGACGGCACGCGGCGTATTGCGTCGCGCCTGCTCGCCCGCTGGCGCTGGTTTCTCAGTGTCGGCGTTGCGGCTTTCGTCATGGTCTTGCTGGCCGGCCTGCCGGGACTGCTGCTTGGCTCCGCCACCGCGCGGGACGCGGTTCTTGAACGGCTCGAAGCGCTGACGGGTCAACCCGTCTCGATCGATGGAAGCGTTGACTTCGCGCTGCTCCCGCAAACCCATCTGACGCTCGAGAGGATCAAGATCGGCGACCGCGAGGGGATCGACATCGATCGTGTCGTCGCCGATCTCGATGCGATCGACGCCCTGATGGGCCGGGCGGAGATTTCGCGGCTGCTTCTGATCCGCCCGGAGTGGCGGCCCCAGCCTCTCACCGGCGCCCCGGAAGCGGCCGTCTCGGACGCGTCCCCGGAAGGATCCTCGCGAACGGCTCTCACCGCTCTGAACAGCCTGCTCGACCGCCTCGATGGCATCAACACGGTGGAGGTCCGTGACGGCCTGTTCCGGCCGAGCGACTCCGCCAATTCCGGCCAGCGCGGGCTCAGCAATGCCAATCTCGTCATCGAACGGAACGATGGCGGCGCAATGCGAGTCGAGGGCGGCTTCATCTGGAACGGTCAGCCGACCGATCTCACACTCGCGGTCGAAGCACCGGCCGCGACGCAGGGAGACGACCGGAGCACGGTCTCACTCGATATCGTCTCGCCCGCCCTCAGCCTGAATTTTGCCGGTCAGGCCCGTCTCGGCCACTTCCGCAGGCTGGATGGCCGATTTCGCATGCAAAGCCAGTCCTTCGCCCGCAGCGTCGAATGGGTGGCGGAACCAGCCGTCCATGTGCCCGATCTCGGCCCCATGGCCCTGACCGGTGATCTGACGGTGCGAGGTCGCAAACTCGATCTCAGGCAGGCGGAACTCCTGCTTTCGGGCGCGCGCGGGCGGGGAGCGATCGACGCGAGTTTCGAGACGGACCGTCCGGTCTTCGGCGGCACCCTGGCTTTCGATCAGTTCGACATCACGCCGATCGCCCGCTCGATCGCGCCCTTTCCGAGCGATCTTCTCGACTACGAGCGCCGGCTCGACATGGACTTCGCGAAGATGGTCGATCTGGAATTCCGTGTCTCGGCGAGCGAAGCCCGTCTTGGCGATGTCGGGTTTCGCGATGTGGCCGCCGTCATCAATGTGAGCGACGGCGTGGCGCAGCTCGATCTTGGCGACGTCAACGCCTTCGGTGGTCGTGGGCGCGCCCGTCTCGCCATTGATGCCGGCACCTCGCCAGCCCATGTGGACGGTGACTTCGATCTCTCCGGAATCGAGACCGCGCGGCTGTTCGATGCGCTTTCGATCGAAGCCGTCGGCCTCTCCGGGCGCTCGGCACTGCGCGCCGAGTGGAAGGCGCCCGCCGCCAACTGGCGCTCGCTTCTCGACGGTCTCGACCTCACCGCCCAAATCGAAACCCGCAATGGCGTGGTCAGCGGATTCGACCCGCGCGTCTTTGCGCGCCCCGGCGCACGCCCCCTGATCGAGGGCACCAGCGCCGGCGAGATTCCATTCGATTCCCTCGAGGCCATGCTGGCCCTGTCCGGCACCAGGCTGAAGATGCAACAGATCATGATCCGCAACCAGGCTGGCCTTCTCGAAGCAGCCGGAACCTACGATGCTGCCGATAACCGGATCGATCTCGCCGGAGCCTTCAGCGCCACGCAGACCGACGTCGCATCGCAGACAGCGGAGTCGTTCACCTCGCCGAAACGGATCGGATTTACGATGCAGGGTGAGTGGCCGGACCCCGCGGTGACCACGGCCGAGCCGGATCCCATGTGAGGCGCGGCGGCAATCGACCGCATTCCGCCATCGATGACGATTACGGAGCGATTGAGGCCCATGCCGCGTCCAGACGCTGTGCCGACTCTAGACCGAAACGATAGGGCCGTCGCGCCCATGCCCGCCCGCCGCCGGCACATCATGAGCATCGCGGCGTGCGCCGCCCTCATGATCTTCGTCGGATCGCCTCGTCCGGCGGAGGCGCAATCGATCCTCAAGCTGGGCCAGACGAACGAGACGCCGAAGACCGGCTGCGCCGGGCGCTATCACCAAGCCCTCGCCGAGGTCAAAGGGCAGGAATATGCTGCCGTGGAGACAGCGAAGAGCGAGGCGGCGTCCGGCGATGCCAGCCTTCCTGGTCGTCTGATCTTCAATCCGATCGCACCGCCCCGCGACCGCCTGGCCCGCCGCGCCCTTCAGACCGCAAATCAGCTCGCCCGCACGCGCAACCAGCCGGCCTGGCAGTCGAGCAGCGACGCCAAATGGATCATCAAGGAGGTCTCGAACGAGCTTGGCCGCTATCTCGGCCAGGAGGAAACGCCCTTTCTCTGCGGCGGGGTGCCGGCCTATCTCGAGACCATGCGCAGCTATCTCGCCCGTGCCGGCGCCGATGCCGGCAATGCCGAGGAACTGTTCCGGGCCCAAGCGGCCGGGGCGCAAGAGAGCATCCGGGACGCGCTCGAGTTGATGAAACCGGTTCCGATCCCGCAATCTGCCCCCGCCGATCGCGGCCGGATGTCGCTGGCGGACCTGCGACCCGCCGCCGGGATCGGCGACCGGAATGAGGTCATAGAGCCGGCAACGAACGCAAACGGGAGCGATCTCGCGGCCGAGACCGATCCCAATCCGACGAACGCCACGGCCCAGGCGCCGGAAACAGCCCCGAGCGAGCCCGCCTTCGACCCGGACCTTCCGCCGCTCAAGGCGCCGGATCCGATCCCGCTTCGCAGCGACGCCGATCGCCTGCAGGCGCTCGCCGACCTGATGGGCGCCACCGAACGCGGCAACTTCCTGAGCGATCCCACCACGACCGCCTCTTTCGAAACGTCCGCTGAGCCAAGGGCCGAGGCCTCGCAGCTCGCGACGATCCGGCCGGTTCTGGCGCGTCTCCAGGAGCTGCGGCCGCTGGTCTACGGCGCCCGGCCGGCGATCCGCGACCTCACCCTTCGCCGCGCCCTGATCCAGAGCTTCTGGGCCATCGAAGTCCTCGACTATCTGGACCATCGCCCGGCCGAGGCGGCCGATTCCGTACCCTCTGCCATCGGCCGCACCCTCTCCGCGATCGAGACCGCCCACCGCGCCAATTGCGGCTGCGACTGAGCGAGGCGCGTCAGCGCCCGGCCGCCATCTGTTCATCGCGGATCCGGCGCACGTCGCGCCGCTTGTTGATCAGCGTCGCGACGATGACGCCGGTGGCGACGATCGCGATCAGGATCGTGCAGACGGCATTGATCTCCGGAGTGACGCCGAGCCGCACCTGGCTGTAGATCTTCATTGGCAGCGTCGTCGCGCCGGGCCCTGTCGTGAAGGAGGCGATGACGAGATCGTCGAGCGAGAGCGTGAAGGCCAGCATCCAGCCCGCCGCGACCGCCGGCCAGATCAAGGGCAGCGTGACCCGGAAGAAGGTGACGAAGGGCGTCGCGCCCAGATCCATCGCCGCCTCTTCCAGCGACCGGTCGAAGGAGAGGAGCCGCGACTGCACCACCACCGTGACGAAGCACATGGTGAAGGTGATGTGGGCGAGCGTGATCGTCAGAAAGCCGCGGTCGAGATCGATCGCCACGAAGAGCAGAAGCAGCGACAGGCCGGTGATCACCTCGGGCATGACGAGAGGGGCGAAGACCATGCCGGTCATCAGCGTGCGGCCCCGGAACCGGCCGTAGCGCGATAGCGCCAGCGCCGCCATCGTGCCGAGGATGGTCGCGACGGTGGCCGAAATCACGCCGACCCGCAGCGTCACCCAGGCGGCGTCGAGCAACCCGGCATTGTTCCATAATTCGCGGTACCAGACCGTCGAAAACCCGGCCCAGACCGTGACCAGCCGCGAAGCGTTGAAGGAATAGATGACCAGGAGCAGGATCGGCAGATAGAGGAAGGAAAAGCCGAAGACCAGCGCGACGACGTTGAACCGGGAAAGCTGCCAATTCATCCGCCCGTCCTCGCCTGATAGCGCTGGAAGATGACGATCGGCAGAACGAGGATCGCGACGAGGACCACCGCGACCGCCGAGGCTACGGGCCAGTCGCGATTGGTAAAGAACTCCAGCCACACCGTCTTGCCGATCATCAGCGTGCGCGAGCCGCCGAGAAGGTCGGGAATGACGAATTCCCCCACAGCCGGAATGAACACCAAGAAACAGCCGGCAACGACGCCGGGCAGCGACAGCGGCAGGGTGATCGTCCAGAACGCCTTGAGCGGAGGGCAGCCGAGATCGGCGGCCGCTTCGATCAGGCTGTGATCCATTCGGTCGAGGCTGGCATAGATCGGCAGCGTCATGAAGGGCAGGTAGGAATAGGTGATGCCGATGAAAATCGCCCAATGGGTGTTGATGATGAGCAGCGGCTCGTCGATCAGACCGATGGCGATCAGGAGCTGGTTCAGCAGTCCTTCCGGTTTCAGGATCCCGATCCAGGCATAGACGCGGATCAGGAAGCTCGTCCAGAACGGCAGGATGACGAGCATCAGCAGCGTCGGCCTGAGACCGGCAGGCGCCCGCGCCATGCCATAGGCCAGCGGATAGGCGATCAGGAGCGTGATAACGGTCGATATGCCGGCTATCCAGAGGCTCTCGACATAGGAGTTGATGTAGAGTTCGTCGCTGGCGATCCAGAGATAATTGTCGATCGTCAGTTGCCTGAGTGCACTCCACCATTCCGACGGATCCCCGAAGGTCGGCCGGTAAGGCGGCATCGCCACGACGACCTCGGAAAGCGAGATCTTGAAGACGATCAGAAACGGCAGCAGGAAGAAGGTGAGGAGCCAGACGTAAGGGGGGATGATCACGGCGCGGCCGCGGAACCTCCTGCGGATCCGGCGCGACGAAAGCGCCTCCGGATCGCCTGAGCCGGCCGCGGCATTCCTGGTCCCGACGTCCTCGGCCATATCCTCGGTCCGGCTCTTTCGATCCACGTTCTTCCCTTACGGAATGAAAAGCGAGATTGGCTTCAGCCGTCTCATCGCGTCAAGACCAGCCCGGCATCGTCGTCGAACTGCAGCCAAGCCCGGTCGTGCCAGGTGAGCTGCAGGGGGCTGACCCGCGTGGCGTTGGTCATCGCGACCTTCATGATCTCGCCGCTGTCGAGCTTGATGCGAAACGAGGTGACATGGCCGAAATAGGCAATGTCCCAGACTTCGCCCGCCACGACGTTGGAACCCGTGAGCGGCTCGCCCGAAATCCGCAGCTTCTCTGGCCGGAGCGCGTAAAACACTGTCTGCCCCGGACTGGCATCGACAGCGTTCACGGTCTCGATGGTGAAACCCGC
>Ga0310345_10003389_pt1 | contig 15184 bp, 15 predicted proteins | sample HC15DNA20500_MG_FD_204667 | JGI IMG/M metagenome (GOLD analysis project Ga0310345, IMG submission 204667) | Marine microbial communities from station ALOHA, North Pacific Subtropical Gyre - HC15-DNA-20-500_MG | ecosystem: Environmental > Aquatic > Marine > Oceanic | place: Pacific Ocean: North... | reverse complement strand
GCGGCCTGCTTCGTTACGCTCTTCACCGCCACGAACCGCATGCTCGGGCGCGATGCCGCCTCCGCGATGGCCTCGGCATCGGCAGCGTCGTTCTTCTGCCGCTTGACGAATGGCTTCACGTAAGCCGGTGCAATCAGTCTGACCATATGGCCCAGTTCGCCGATCTTCCGGCCCCAGTGATGCGCTGACGCGCAAGCCTCCATCGCCACCATGCAGGGCGGCTGTTCCGCCAGGAACCGCAGAAGCTGCAAACGCGAAAGCTTGCGCCGGAACGACAGACCCATCCGCCCCCGCACCGTGCACCTGGAACACGTTCTTGGCCAAATCCAGCCCGATGATGCCAACCTCTCCCATGGACGCTCTCCTCTATAGCGGTGTTTCAACACCCGCTACCTTGGCACATTGATGCCGTCGGGGGGCGTCCACCCCATCGCTTACTTTTGCCTAGCAATTTTGTGTTTTGATAGGTATATGCGTGCCAAGCAAAACTTGGAAATGATTGGCATGATACCTTTCAGCAGCATCGCTATGAGCGCGTACACTGATCTGGTGCGTCTCCTGAAGGACGACGCCTTGTCCGGTGTCGAAGGCAAGCCCACGCTCAAGGAACGCGGCGACAAGGCCTATTGGTACGCCGCGCGCCGTGTCGGAACCGAAATGCAGTTCATCTATATCGGCGAGGACAGCGACGAGACGCGCGCGCGCATCGACCGGATTGAAGAGCTGCGCGCGACTGCCAAGGAGCGGCAAGCGGAACGGTCGAGGCTGGTGCGAATCTTGCGTGCCGAAGGCATGACGCCCACCGACCGGGCGACCGGTTCAATCCTGTCGGCCATGGCCGCAGCCGGGACGTTCCGGTTGGGTGGTACCATCGTCGGGACGAATGCCTTCCGCCTCTATGAAGGCGAGCTTGGTGTTCGTTTACCCTTGGGGGGCATGGCCAATACCGGCGACATCGACATCGCCCAGTTCGAAAAACTGAGCGTGGCGTTGCAGGATCAGGTCGACCCGGGTCTGGCCGAGACTTTCTCGGCACTTAAATTTGATCCTTTGCCGGCTATTGACCAAGGTCGGACCTGGCGTTGGGCCCAGGGTGGCAGCGGCCAGTTGGTCGAATTCCTGACCCCGGCCTTCGGAGATGAGACCATCCGAGAGCTGCCCGCCTTGGGCGTGAACGCCCAAGCGTTGAATTATCTCAACTTCCTGATCGCCGAGCCAATCCATGCGGCGGCGATCTATAGATCTGGTATTCTCGTGCAGGTGCCGCGCCCGGAACGCTATGCGATCCACAAGCTGATCATTGCCGATCGAAGGCGTGACGGAGCGGGGAGCCTCAAATCCGCGAAGGACCGGGAGCAGGCAGCGTTCCTGATTGAGGCGATGGCCGAGGACCGTCCCGACGAATTGTCCCGCGCCTATGCCACCGCGCTGGAGGTCGGCCCGCGCTGGCGGAAGCATATTGGAAACTCACTGAAACGGATGCCGGGAACCAAGGCCATCCTTGATGGCTTGGGCGCGTGATCGCGCCAACTGGGTCGCGCTGAACGTCGGGCAGAAGGCGGAAGCGAAAGGCCTGACGGTCATGCGTGTTGCTGACCCGGCGAAGAAGTCTGCGGATGGTTGAAGTGAGAGGGTCCCCTTCGGGCGGCCCTTTCGTCATGTCTCATGGCGCGTGTGATTGGTCACCTGTGATCGGCAGCTCGCGGCGGCCAGCACCGGCATCCCCTCTCCATTGGCCCGTCGGCGCGCGGCCGATGCTCATCGGATCTGGCGGGAAGGCTATGTGCACCACATGGGTATCGTCGACATTTCAAGACGCGGGCTGTGGCGAAGACTCTCGTGAGGCTGAAGACCAGCACGATCCTCGGGTGGCGTTTTGGAACATCGCACCTACGCGGGCGGGCTCCGTCTGCGCCCCGGCCAGACCCGGCGGACCGAGGACGCGGACCGTGGCGTCGGCGTGATGGCAGAGGTCATCCAGGTCTCTCCTCTTTGCTCATAGATGTGGATAGCACGGGGTCGGCCCGATCGTGCCCTGCGCTTGCGCTCCGGGCCTCTTGCCCCCGTGCTGGCAGATGCCCATCGCAACAAGGAGTAACCGAAATGACCAACCACTACACACCGCGGCCACCAATGTCTGCATGCTGCTCTATGCCAGGCTGGATGTGAACGCCTTTGCCGCGATGACACTGATCATGCCGTGGGTACAGGTGGCCGGCACGGTCGGAAAGTCCTGGGCGCAGGCCGCAGGGATCATCGTGGCGCAGCTTCTGGGCAGCGACAGATGCGGCGAAACGCTCGATCTGTCAACGGCGGAGGTCGGCTCAACAACAATTTCACCCACACGCTGTCGATCGTGACGGCCGTCGTCGGCGACACCATCCTGAAGGTCAGCGGGGAGGTGCGGGACGACCTGCGCCGCGCGCCTATCGTTCAAGGCGTGCACAACTTTGCCACGCGGCGGAACTTCATCCCCGAAGACCTGAACGACCCTGCGATAGAATGGGGGCAAAGCAACGTCAAATGGTCCTATGCCGTGCTGGCACAACTGAGAAGCCCGTTCGCCGAACGGCCGGTGTCCGTCCTGTTCAAGGATGGCGGCCTGGTTCCCCGTTTCCACGAGGATCATATCGTATTCTACGGCACCGAAGGCGCGATCTACGTCAAGGGCCACTATGGCAGCGGCCCGCTGTATCTGTGGAAAGAGGGGGCTTGGCAGGAACTGCCGCCGCCACAGGACATCGCCGCCGCCGTGCCGGATGTCGATGGCGAAACAGAGCAATGCTGGCATACTCTGGCGCGCGAATTCGTCCGCGACATCCGGGGCGAATCGGTCGAACCCTACCCGACCTTCCGGGAAGGCAGCCTGTATCAGCAAATCATCGACCTGATCCGCGAGGGCGACAACTGGACCGACGTATCCCGGCTGCTCCAGGAGCGTGCAGCATGAAGATCACCGACGCGAAGGTGTTTGTTGGCGGACCAAAGAAGAACTACGTCACGCTCAAGATCACGACGGACGAGGGCGTCTACGGCCTCGGCGACGCGACGCTGAACAACCGCGAGACATTGCCCGCCAAATACCTGCAGGACTATCTGATCCCCAATCTGATCGGAAAGGATCCGCGCAACAGCGAGGATATCTGGCAGTTCCTCTATCGCGGCGCCTATTTCCGTCGCGGCCCGATCGCCATGGCCGCCTACGGCGCTGTCGACACTGCGCTGTGGGACATCAAGGGCAAGCCGACCGGGATGTCACTTTATCAGCTGTTTGGCGGCAAGAGCCGTGAAGGCGCGATGGTCTATGCCCATTGCCACCGGGGCCGATCTCGAAGATCTGCTGGACTCGCTCGCCTACTACGTCGAGCAGGGCTACAAGGCGATCCGCGTGCAATGCGGCATACCGGGCATGCCCACGGCCAGCTACGCCATCCCCGAGAAGAAGGGTGATGTGAAGAACTACATCACCGATTATGCCGGTATCCAGCCCAAGGTCGAAATCTGGGATACCGACAAGTACATGCGCTTCATGCCCGACGCGCTGATGCGGATACGTGACCGGTTCGGTCCCGAGTTGAAAATCCTGCATGACGTGCATCACCGGCTGACACCGCGTGAAGCAGCCGAATCCGCGAGGGCGGTGGAGCCTGTCGGCCTATACTGGCTGGAAGACCCGGCCCCCGCCGATGATCAGCAGGCGTTGCGGATGCTCCGCCATCATTCCACGGTGCCGGTCGCCATCGGCGAGGTGTTCAACTCGATCTGGGACTGCAACAGGCTGATCGAGGAAGAGTTGATCGACTTCATCCGCGTGGCCGTCATCTATGCCGGCGGCATTACCCATGTGCGGCGCATCGTCGACCTCGCCGAGCTGCATCACGTGAAGACCGGCTTTCACGGTGCGCCGAGCCATTCCCCGATATCGATGGCCGCGCATCACCACCTGAACGCCTGGGCGCCCAATTTCGGCGTGCAGGAATACCTGGTTCTGGGCACGCCCGAATGCGACGCGCTGTTTCCGTCCGAACACAGGATGGAAAACGGCATGGTCCACGTCAGCGACGCCCCCGGCCTCGGCATCGACTTCGACGAAAAAGAGGCCGAAAGATACAGCTACCAGCCCGGCAGCCATCCGGTCGTGCGGCTGGAAGACGGGACGATGTGGAATTACTGAACCGCTGGACGCATCACGAGGCGGTCGGTTCGACCGCCTTTCCAGCAAGCCGATCATCCTTGACAGGCTCAACGCCGCAGGTGGTCCGATGACGGCCCTTGCCAAGGTTTGCCGCGATCATCATGCGACGACTGTCAAGCGAAGCCCTTCGCGCACCGTCAGTACCACCCAATAAAGAGCTGCCGGACCGTTAGTTGACATCCGAGCCGGGCCCGCCAGGCAGATCGGCGGCCAGGCCGAATTTTATATTTGTCAAACCTTTTGTGTTTTGGCATGTTCAGTCGATCCGACCGCGGGCGAAAGGTGCGCTATGGCATTGCGGTATGACGAGATCGTGCGTGGCAGCCTTGCCAAACAGGTCGCGGACCTGATCCGGTCGGCCATCCTTGGCGGAAGGTTGAAAGTCGACGAGCGTTTGCCGACCGAAGAGGAGCTGGCCCGACGTTTCGGAATTTCGCGCCCCACGGTTCGCGAGGCGCTGAAGGTGCTGGCCGCGCAGAACCTGATCCGCTCGCGCCGCGGCCCCACGGGCGGCACTTTCGTGACAAGACCCGAATTGGACGCCGCGGCCCGGACGATAACCGATGCGACGACGCTGCTGGTCGGCATGGGGCGTTTCGAGATCGACGAGATCGTGGCGGCGCGCGCCCAGACCGAGGCGCTGTGTTGCCGCCTCGCCGCGCGCAACAGGACGGATAGAGACCTTGAGGCGATGGAGAAAGAGGTGGAAATTCAGCAGGATGGAACGCTGAGCGACGAAGGTTTCTGCGCATCGGACGTTCGCTTCCATCGCGCTGTCGTGCAGGCCACCGGCAACGCCCCGTTGCAGTTCATCATGCATGCGATGATCGAAAGTTTCATCCCCATCACCAACATGCTGATCTTTCGGCATCACGAACGGCGCCGCACCATCAACGCGCACCAGCAGATCCACACGGCGATCGCCGACGGCCAAGAGGACGGCGCGGCGGCCCTGATGCAGCACCACGTCGAGGACATGCGTTCCGTGCTGGACCAGGCGCTTGCGCGCCGCAGACCCGAACAACCCCGAGGAGAGACAACATGACCGACACGTTCCGCGCCCTGATGATCGAAGATCAGGACGGCACGCCGAAAGCCGCGTTCCGCGAACTGGCGCTTGATGCCTTGCCGGACCACGATGTGCTGGTCGAGGTTGCCTATTCGACACTGAACTACAAGGACGGGCTGGCCATCACCGGAAAGGGCCGGATTGCCCGGCGTCTGCCGATGGTCGCCGGGATCGACCTTGCGGGCACGGTGGTCGAAAGCCGGTCCGAGCTGTGGAAGCCGGGCGATCAGGTGATCGTCAACGGCTGGGGCCTGTCCGAGACCGAATGGGGCGGCTACAGCCGTTTTCAGCGCCTCAAGCCGAAATGGCTGACGCGCCTGCCCGAGGGATTCAGCTCGCAGGACGCGATGGCCGTCGGCACCGCAGGCTATACCGCCGGGCTTTGCGTCAATGCGCTTGAGGATTGGGGCGTGATGCAAAGCGACGGGGCCGAGGTACTGGTGACGGGGGCCGCCGGCGGGGTCGGGTCGACGGCCATCAGCCTTCTGGGCGCGAAAGGCTGCCGCGTCACGGCCGCCACGGGTCGCCCCGAAACCCACGAATACCTGTCCTCGCTTGGCGCATCAGCGTTCGTGGATCGCGCCGAGATGGCCGAAAAGGGCGGAGCCTTGCAGAAAGAACGATGGGCGGGCGCGGTCGATGCGGTCGGCTCGACCACCCTGGCCAACGTCCTGGCGCAGACACGCTATGGCGGCGCCGTCGCGGCCTGCGGACTGGCGGGCGGTTTCGATCTGCCCGCGACCGTGATGCCGCATATCCTGCGCAGCGTGGCGTTGCTGGGCATCGACAGCGTCATGGCACCCCAGGACAAACGCGACCGTTCCTGGGCGACGCTCGCCGCGCATCTGGACAAGCGGCATCTGGCAAGCATCGCGCGGCTGGAGCCGATGTCGAACCTGCCGCAGCTTGCCGAAGATATCGTCGCCGGAAAGATCCGCGGCCGCGTCGTGATCGACCTCGCGAAATAACAGGCCGCGGATGAATGCTGAACTGAACGTTGCAAGAAACGGAAAATCCATGGCCGTCACCTATGAATCTTCTGATGGGGTTGCCATCATCACGATTGATCGTGCCGACAAGCGCAACGCAATCAATCGTCAGGTTTGCCAAGGCCTGTCAGGGGCATGGCAAAGATTTGCACGCGACGATGACAAAGTCGCCATTCTTGCGGCGGCGGGTGATCAAGCCTTCTGCGCGGGTGCCGATCTGAAGGACTTTCCAGGCGAAATCTGGCAAGCGGTTCCCAACCTCGGCGTGCCTTGCGACAAACCGATAATCGCGGCGATCGGCGGCTATGCGGTGGGGGCAGGCTGCAGCCTCGCTTTGTACTCTGACATGGTGATAGCAAGCGAAACGGCCACTTTTATCTACTCCGAGGGCAGCATCGGAGTTTTTCAGGGTCTCATGGGCGGGTTTCCCAGGAAGATGCCCTATGGCGTCGGGTTGGAGTGGACGCTGACGGGCGAGCCAATGACGGCCAGGCGCGCCTACGAGATTGGCTTTGTCAACAAGGTGTGCACGCCTGGTCAGCAGCTTGACGTGGCACTGGACCTTGCGCGAACGATAGCCAGCAAAGCGCCGCTCGTCGTGCAAGAGTTGAAGAGCATGGCCCTGAAAACACTTCCCGCCAGTCCCATGGATGTCTTTTACCCGCAGAAGCACCGTCTTGATACGATCGCGAACAGCGATGATGCCGAGGAAGGACGGAGCGCCTTCGCAGAAAAGCGCCCCCCCAACTTCAAGGGAGCGTAGGCCGCCATCGGGTTAGCTGCACCGGGATGGGCCGCTTGGGGGGCGCATCGACCCCCAAGCCGTTCAACCACGATGTGGACTACTCTAACCCGTCGCTGGTTGCCCGTTTCGCAGCCTTGGCGCTCTGCCGCTTCGAGCGGGCTTCCCGCACGGTCGACCTTATGATCAGAGCAACGGAAGCAGCCGCCAGACACCAGAACAGGATCGTTATCGGGCCACGGAAAAAGATGGTCAATTCACCCCGTGACATTAGCATGGATTGTCGGAAACTGTTTTCCAGCATGGGTCCTAAAATGAAGGCAATCAAGAACGGAGCTGCCGGAAACCTCAGAAGCAGCATGACGTAGCCGACCACGCCCATTACTAGCATCACCGCAACGTCAAAAATAGAATTGTTAATCGCGAAGACGCCGAAAATGCACAGGATCAGAACGCCGGGGAACAGCAGGTTTGCGGGAACATCCGAAATATAGCGGAACGCACGAATGGCGACCGAGCCAATAATCAGAAGCAAGACCGAGCTTGCAATAAGCCCGATGAACAGGGCGTAAACGATATCGGCATTGTTCTGAAAAAGTAATGGCCCAGGCGTCAAATCGTGCACCATGAATGCGCCGATAATGATTGCGGTGATCACGTCGCCTGGAATTCCCAGCGACAAAAGCGGAATCAGCGTGGCGCCTGCAACGCCATTGTTGCCCGCCTCGGCGGCGGCCACACCTTCCAATTCGCCCTTGCCGAAATTCTTGCGGTTGGGTGAGGCCCGACGCGCCTCGGAATACGACAGGAACGCCGAAGGGGCGGCACCGATGCCGGGAATTGCCCCCATGAAAACTCCAATTGCACTGCCCCGAAGAATCGACTTCAGACAGCGTTTGAAGTCGAACCAGCTTAATTTCGAGTGCCCCAGGGTTCTGACTCGGTGATCTCTGCTTCCAGGGTGACGAATATACGAGATGATTTCGGGGATCGCGAAAAGCCCAATCAGGACGGCTATGAAATTGAGCCCACCGCGCATGTCGACCGAACCAAAGGTAAAGCGCTCGGTTCCGCCGATGAAATCAAGACCGATGGTAGAAAGCAACAGACCCAGCGTCGCAGCCACAATGCCCTTCAGCAAACTGTCCCCAGACACACCGGCGATGATGGTTAGAGAGAAAAAAATCAGGGTAAACATTTCGGGTGGCCCGAAATTTAAAGCAAATGAGGCAAGCCATGCGGCAAAAATAATCAAGGCAATGTTGGAGATGAAATCGGCAAGACAGGACGCATAGAGCGCCATGCTCAGCGCTTCGCCGGCGCGGCCCTGTTCGGCCAAGGGATAGCCGTCAAGCACCGTCGCCGAAGACGCTGGCGTGCCTGGCGTCTTGATCAGGATTGCCGGTATCGATCCACCGAATATTCCGCCCTTGTATACGCCCAGAAGCAGCAGGATGCCGAAGATCGGTTGAAGCGCGAAGGTAAAGGGCAGGGTCAGGGCGACGGCCATGGTGGCTGACATGCCGGGAATTGCGCCGGCGATGACGCCAATAAGGACGCCGAGTGCAAGAAAGAATAGGCTTTGCCATTGGGCAACAAGGACAAAGCCGGCGCTGAGAGATTCTAGGAACGTCACGGCAGCCTCACGAACTGGCCTTGGGGAATAGCGACTCCGGCGACCTTGCTGAAAAAGAAATAGAGCGCCAGGGGCAGCATGACGCCGACAACTATGCCCACCAGCAGATATTTACGGCCTGTCATCATCACCATCAGGATGAACGCGACCATGCAGACCCAGACCATCCCGAATATGGGCAATGTGAAATAGACGACCGCCAGGATGAGCGCCAGGCCCGCGAGGCGCAGCAACTCTTTAGAACTCAGGGACTGGTCGTCGACGATCGCGTCGGGCGGCGGGTCTGTCATGGCCGCTCGCAACGTCATTGCGACGCCGCACAGGAACATCGTCCAGGATACGATCTTTGGCCAGAAGCTGGGCGCAAGGGCTCTGAGGGGCGGTCGCTGCGGAAGCGCAACGTAGCTGGGGATGAGCCAGAACAGCGTAAGCGCAGACATCGCTATCACAGAAAGCCCGATCATGATTTCAAACCGTCTCGAAAGCACAGTGTTTCCTTTGCGGGATGGTCGGCTGGATCGAGGGGATCGAACGATGCCGGGTGGCTGCCAGACAAGGCCCCAAACCCCTTCTTTCATGCGGCAGGTTTGCCTTGCCTGTCAGGGCCGTGTCCTGCGGCGGCAGACGGCGCCGCGGGACATGAAAGACCTTTCAGGTCACTTTATCTCCATGTCTAGGTCAACGACCAGACGGCGGAAACGCTCATAGGCGTTGTTGACGAATTCCACCGACTCTTCTGGTGACTTCAATTCAACAATTGAACCGCCAGAAGTCATGTATTTAAGAAAAGCTTCGTCTTTGACGGCTTCTGCCAACCACTCGCCCCATTTGTCAGCCGCTTCATCTGTCAGATCGGCCGGGCCTGCGATCCCGGTCCAGCCAACAAGCACCTTCAGTTCAGGCTTGCCAAGCTCTTCCACGGTAGGCGCGTCAAAGCCGTCCAACCGCTGAGAGGATGTAACCAGAAGCGGCACCATCTGACCGCTCTCGACAAATGGTGCGGCGGGCGACGAACTTCCACAATAGAAATCCACTGTGTTCTGCAATACCGCGGTCAGCGCCTGCCCGTCGCCCTCGGTCGGGATATGGATAACATTCTGCGCCAGATTTTCGACACCAAAGGCATCGAGCACCATCAGCGGAGCGAAATGCGGCAATGTGCCGACGCCAGCCGAGCTGAACATGACTTCGCCCGGATTATCCTTGATCTTGGCGATCAGGTCATCAATGGTTGCAATCCCTGAATTGCTGTTGACGACACAGACGACCGGATTGATTTCGTAAATTCCGACAAACCGGAACTCATCAATCGTATAGGGCAGTCCAGGATTCATGGCCGGGTTTACCGTGTGCGTTCCAACGCGCGCCACAAGCATCGTATATCCATCGCCTGCGGCGTCACGCACCGCGACCGAACCGATTGCCCCCCCCGCGCCCGTCTTGTTGGACACCACGATGGGTTGAGGCACGTGTTTCGTCATCGCCGTTGACAGGGCGCGCGCGGACAGGTCGCTGGCGCCGCCCGGCCCGTAGGGAATGATCAGCTGGATCGGGCGATCGGGGTATTCCGCAGCCACCGGTACGGTCGATGTCGATACGGCGGCTGCGCCCAAGGCTATGGCCATAAGGGTTTTCTTCATCTTGTCTCCTCCCAAGGTTGAAATCGTGTCGCCGTTTTCCGGCTGTCGAGTTGACCAAGCCCCGGCACGGGACCTGAACCATTCAGCATGTTTCACAGGTCTTGGCTGCCATGCTCGGACCGCACGCCATAACGCGGCGAGGGACGATCTTCGGCTCGCGCCCAAGATGCGGTCCGGACCGTTAAGGTCTGACATGCATTCAGTTTCATCGTGGTCATATGTATCCTCCCAGTACATTTCCTGCGGGCGCTCAGCTTGCCGCCCGACAGCCAAGCCGGATCGCCTTTCCTTTCTGCTCAGGCATGTGCTTGCATTTGGTCCGCGGCCAGATCGAGACTGATCTCGAATTTCACCATGTCTCCCCGATATGACACGTCATTGAGGTAGAGCACCGTCCCGTCGGGGCTGGTCAAGATCCGCTGGATATCCCCAAGCGGCGCGCTGAGTGGCAGACCCAGCAAGGTCGCCTTGTCCATGTCGGCCTGACCGATCGTCAGTGTCTGGTGGCATTTCGCGATGGTCACCCCCGGTAATGATTCCAGCAACGGAATGATCGTTTCGTGGTCGAATCGATCCGGACACTGCGCATAGACATCAGTGGCAATATAAGCGTCCGCGACAAGGCAGTCATTTCCTTTCAGCGCGTTGACCCGGCGCAAGAAAACGTAAGACGGAGCTGCTTTGCCACCCTTCAGATCGGCCGGCTTGAGCTTCACATTCTCGCGTTTCTCGATGAGGCGCGGATCGGTCTTGGTCACCATGTCCAACAGCTCGGGCCAATCGAGTCCGACTGCGAACGTGTCGTCGGATGCCGCGTTTTCGGTAACAAACGTGCCGACGCCCTGCTGGCGAATCAGTCGTCCTTCGCCTTCGAGAATCGCGACAGCCTGACGGATGGTCACGGTTGCCACACTCAACTCTTCGGCGAATTCAGAAATCGGCTTCAGACGGTCCCCCGGAGACAGATCACCCGACCGCAAGCGCTGACGCAGGATATCTGCGACGTGAAGATACAGCTTGCCTGGGCTTCTCCTCAGAACGTCCATCTTTCGATCCTGCTTCACTCCATCGGACGGCGCACCGCCAAGGTTAACGTCACCGGCATGCTAGCAAACAAAGGATCGGCCGGTCCAGAAAAATTGTTGTTGTTTTTATATCATGCTAATAATAGAATGATCCAAGCCTGAAATTTTTCGCCTTTAAGGAGCGCTTGATGTCAGACCTGATTCTTGAAGAGCGTCGCGCATCCGGAACGGTGCTCTTGCGGCTCAATCGCCCCGAATCGCGCAACGCGCTCAGCGCCGATCTGCGCAGGGCCCTGACCGAACGATTCGCGGCATTCTACGAGGACCGCGACACGCGCTGCGTCGTTATCACCGGGGATGAGCGCGCATTTGTCGCCGGCGCCGATCTCAAGGACATGTCCCGGATGGGAACGGCCGAGATTACCCGCACCAACGTGCGGCGGATGTGGCAGGTTATCGGCCAGTGCCCCATCCCCGTCATCGCAGCGGTGCGCGGCGTGGCCTTCGGGGGCGGCTGCGAACTGGCGATGCACGCCGACATCATCATCGCAGGAGAGAACGCGAAATTCGGCCAGCCTGAAATCAAGGTGGGCATCATGCCCGGCGGTGGCGGAACGCAACGCCTGCCGCGCGCCATAGGCAAATTCAAGGCGATGAAAATGATGCTGACGGGCGACCCGGTCACGGGACGCGAGGCGTTCGAGATGGGACTTGCCAGCGAATGCGTGCCGGATGACGCGGTGCTCGACCGGGCGATGGAAATGGCCGACGAGATCGCGGCGATGCCTCCGCTGGCTGCCCGGCGCATCAAGGAAGTCATGCTTGCGGGCCAAGACGCCTCGCTCGAGGCCGGCCTGATGCTCGAGCGGCGCGCCTTCGACACCCTGTTCGACACCGAGGACAAAGCAGAAGGCATGACCGCCTTCATTGAAAAGCGAAAGCCCGAGTTCAAAGGAAAATGACGATGGGAGACAGCGAAACCTCAGTCGTGGGGATCGTAGGTGCCGGCGCAATGGGACGCGGCATCGCACAGGTTGCGGCGACCGGCGGCTGCCGCGTTCTGATTCACGATGCGCGCCCCGAAGCCACCGCCGAGGCCATCGAATTCATCGGCGGCATGCTGGATCGAGCGGTCCAGAAGGACCGGATGACGCCAGAAGAAGCCGAGGCCGCCAAAGGCCGGCTGGCGGCCGCGGATGACCTTGCCGCCTTTGCCGAGGCAAACGTCGTCATCGAGGCTGTGAGCGAGGATATCAGACTGAAGACCAAGGTGTTCGGCGCGCTTGAACAGGCGACCCGCCCGGACTGCATCCTTGCCAGCAACACCTCGTCGCTGTCGATCACCCGCCTCGCAGCGACCTGCGACCGCCCCGAACGGGTCGCCGGATTTCATTTCTTCAACCCGGTGCCGCTGATGCCCCTGGTCGAGGTGATCGCCGGGGTTCGCACAAAGCCCGACGTGATCGACCAGTTGGTGGAACTGGGCAAGGCCATGGGCCGGACGCCGGTCCGGGTCGCCGACGCGCCCGGCTTTCTCGTGAACCAGGTCGGCCGGGGCTATACGCTGGAGGCCACGAACCTTGTTGCCGAGGGCGTGGCGGGTTTTGCCGATGTCGATCTGATCATGCGCGATGCCGCCGGCTTCCGCATGGGCCCATTCGAGTTGCTGGATCTGACCGCGCTTGACGTAACGCATCCAGCGACGGTCGAGATCTACGAGCAATCCTTTCACGAGCCGCGTTTCCGGCCCGCCATGCTGATGGGACAGCGCATGCAGGCCGGTCTGCTGGGCCGCAAGACAAAGCAGGGGCACTACACCTACGAGGATGGCAAGCAGAACAGGCCAGAGGAGCCCGAGGCCCCGACCTTCGAAGGCGGCACATTCTGGGTCGAGCCCGGTGACGATGCCTCTGCCCTGCAAGAAATCGTGCGCGCCTCGGGCGCCAAGCTGGACGAAGGCGCGCGGCCGGGTGACGTCTCGATCATCCTCATCGCCCCGCTGGGGACCGATGCCACCACCCATGCCGCGCGCGCCGGGCTGGATCCACAGCGCACGGTTGCCGTCGATCCGCTGTTCGGCTTTTCCGGCCGTCGCACGCTGATGAAAACGATCGTGACCCGGCCGGAGATGATGCGACAGGCCCATGCCATGCTGGCCGCCGACGGAACCCCGGTGACGCCGATTCAGGACAGCCCCGGCTTTGTGGCACAGCGGATCGTGGCCATGATCACCGCCATCGGCGCAAGCGTCGCCCAGAACAGGATCGCGACGCCGGACGATATCGACCGGGCCGTGAAGCTGGGCCTCAACTATCCCAACGGCCCCCTCGAATTCGCCGACAAACTCGGCACCGGCCGCATCCTGCAGATTCTCGAGGGGATCAGCGCCTGCACCGGCGACCCGCGCTACCGGCCCGGCCCGTGGCTGCGCCGGCGCGCGGCGATCGGTCTTTCAGCCACGACGCCGGAAACCGCCTTGCGCGGCTGATCGACCAAGGCCGAACGCCAGAAAACAGACGCCAATCGAAAGGAATGAACAATGCTTGATGCCTATATCTACGATGGTCTGCGCAGCCCGTTCGGACGCTCGGGCGGCGCGCTGTCCGGCATCCGGCCCGACGACCTGCTGGCCGAGGTGATCCGACCGCTCATGGATCGCTCGACGCTGGACGGAAGCGCCATCGACGACGTCATCATCGGCTGCGCCAACCAGGCAGGCGAAGACAGCCGTTGCGTGGCACGCCACGCGGCGCTGCGCGCCGGCCTGCCCGTCGAGGTGCCGGGCACCGTCCTGCAGCGCAACTGCGGCAGTGGCCTTGGCGCGATGATTTCCGCCGCGCACGCCCTGACCAGTGGCGAGGCCGAAGTGCTGATCTCTGGCGGCGTTGAAAGCATGAGCCGCTCGCCCTTCGTGATGGGCAAGCATGCCCGGCCGTTTGCCCGCAAACTGGACTGGTATGACAGCGCCGTCGGCGCCCGCTTTCCGAACCCCCAGCTCGAAAAGGAGTTCGGCAACGACTCGATGCCTCAGACGGCCGACAACCTGGCGAAAGAGCATGGAATTTCCCGCGAGGAAAGCGACGCCTTTGCCCTGCGCTCGCAGCAAGGCTGGGCACGGGCGCAGGAGAATGGCCTGTTCGCCCAGGAAATCACCCCGATCACCGTTTCCGGCGGTCGCGGGCGCGATGACATTACGGTCGAAAAGGACGAACATCCCCGCCCCAAGACAAGTCTCGATGAGTTGGCAAAGCTGCGCCCTCTGGGCGCCGATGGCGTCACCACCGCCGCCAGCGCCTCGGGCCTCAATGACGGCGCAGTGGCATTGATGATGGGCAGCCGCGCCGCCGGTGACAGGATCGGCCGCGACCCGATCGCCCGCATCCTCGCCAGCGGCGTCGCGGGCGTGCCGCCGCGCGTGATGGGCTATGGCCCGGTCCCGGCATCGGAACTGGCGCTGAAGCGCGCGGGGTTGTCCCTGGCTGACATGTCGGTGATCGAGATCAACGAAGCCTTCGCGGCTCAGGTGCTGGCCTGCATGAAAGGGCTGGGCATCCCCGAGGGTGACGATCGGGTCAATCCCAATGGCGGCGCCATCGCGCTTGGCCATCCCCTTGGCGCATCGGGTCCGCGCATCGCCCTGACGGCCATTCACGAGGCCAAGCGCCGCGGCAAATACGCGCTGGCGACCATGTGCATCGGCATGGGCCAGGGCATCGCAATCGTCATCGAAGTGCTGTGATGGACCGGGCGGAGAAGCCACCTTTCGACTGGCGCGACCCTCTGTTGATCGAGGATCTGCTCGATGAAGAAGAACGGATGATCCGCGACACGGCCCGGGACTTTGCCCAGAAGCGCCTGATGCCGCTGATCCTGGACTGGCACCGGAAC
>Ga0310345_10003388_pt1 | contig 15189 bp, 14 predicted proteins | sample HC15DNA20500_MG_FD_204667 | JGI IMG/M metagenome (GOLD analysis project Ga0310345, IMG submission 204667) | Marine microbial communities from station ALOHA, North Pacific Subtropical Gyre - HC15-DNA-20-500_MG | ecosystem: Environmental > Aquatic > Marine > Oceanic | place: Pacific Ocean: North... | reverse complement strand
AAAGCTGCAATGGCTTTTTTACCTCTGCTTCATAAAACTATCTCAACCAATTATATCATTCTCGGCTACTCGTAAATTATTTTGCTCAAAAAAATTCAATAGTTCTTCCCTACCGGTTTTTTGTTCTGCACTCGTAATAAACACTTGAGGTAAAAATTGCCAAGTAGCTTTTAATGCATCCAGAAATAACTGCACATGTTTTTGAACTACTGCAGGCTTTTCTTTGTCTGCTTTGGTAAACACTAAACTAAAAGGCACTTCCCATTTATCCAAATCGTTTACAAATGCTAAATCATTTTTTTGAGGAGTATGGCGGCTATCAATTAAAACCATCACCTGAACTAAGTTGGAACGTTTGCGTAAATAATTTTCAATCATTTGCTCCCACCTTCTTCTATCGGTTTGAGAACGTTTAGCGTAACCATATCCTGGCAAATCAACTAAATACCATTGTTGTTTTTGCTTTTTATCGTTGCTACTTTCTACTAAAAAATGATTGATGAGTTGTGTTTTCCCCGGTGTTGATGAAGTTTTAGCTAAATTTTTTTGCCCAGTAAGCATATTAATAAGCGACGACTTACCTACGTTACTTCTACCAATAAAAGCATATTCCGGTTTATTGGGAATTGGGCATTTATCAAACGAGGGAGATGATAATAAAAACTTAGCAGTATGTATAACCATGCTGCAAAATACAATAAAAAAAGGCCAACAATGCAAATCATTGGCCTTCGACATTGTAAATGTCTTAAAATTTATTTCTTACGCTTAGGCATTACTAAGCTATCTGCCGGATAGCGTGCTTTAATAGAATCGCGAACTGCATCAAACCAATTATACAAAGTATCTTTCTCTGCATCGGTTAATATTGCATCACGATGGATTAATGTATAAGATTCTAAAGGCATTTCACCCTCTTTAATTTGTTCTTTACAATCATCTAACCGCTTGTACTGTTTAGCTACCCGCATGGATGTAAAATCGCTAAAATTCAAATGTCTTTTTCCAGAACGAACATGATCATCTAAAAACCATGCAACCGGCTGTATATTGTTGTACCAAGGGTAACGGGTGTTGTTGGAATGACAATCGTAACAAGCTTTTGCAAGAATGCTTTCAACGTTGGCTGAAACCGGGTAATGTAATTTAATGTCAGTAGGTAAAGTTGTTGTTGACTGGTTTTTAGCTGGTCGAATAAATTGAATAATGATAAAAACAGCTAGTAATACCAGCAAAAAACGTAGAATGATTTTTTTTACGCTCATATATTAATTGTTGCTTTAAACAGTTTTACACAACAATGCTGCACAATTTTAAGTGCAGCATTATAAAAACCTATATAAAAGTAATGTTCTTCACTAATCAATCAAAATATTCCCAGTCATTTCTTTAGGTATGGGTAATTGCATCATTTTTAAAATGGTAGGAGCAATATCGCCCAACTTTCCCGGATGCACAACACCCTGCCAATGATTGTCGATAATAAATAAAGGAACCAGGTTTAATGAATGTTGTGTATTGGGAGTTCCATCTTCGTTAATCATGTTGTCTGCATTACCATGATCAGCTGTAAGAAATATAACATAATCTTGCTTCAAAGCAGCTTCTACCACTCGTTTTACACAAGCATCAACAGTTTCAACAGCTTTTATTACTGCTGAAAATACGCCGGTATGCCCAACCATGTCTGCATTAGCAAAATTTAAACAAATAAAATCGGCATATCCTTTTTCAATTTCGGGAATCAGTTTATCAGTTATTTCAACTGCACTCATTTCAGGTTTTAAATCGTAAGTGGCCACTTTAGGTGATGGCACCATAATTCGCGATTCTCCTTCAAAAGGCACTTCTCTTCCACCACTAAAGAAGAAAGTAACGTGAGGATATTTTTCTGTTTCAGCAATTCTAATTTGCTTTTTACCGGCAGCAGCCAAAACTTCACCCAAAGTATTATTTAAATTATCATTTTCAAAAATTACATGCACATTGCGAAATGTTTTATCATACTCTGTCATAGTAGTATAATCAATTTGCAAAGTATGCATATTAAAATCAGGATGATTGTTTTGCGTTAATACATCGGTTATTTCGCGGCACCTATCTGTTCTAAAATTGAAACAAATAGCCACATCACCATCTTTAATGGTGGCAACAGGTGCATTATTTTCCATAATTACCGTAGGTTTAATAAACTCATCGGTAACATCGGCTGCATAGGAATGTTCAATTGCTTGCTCGGCAGAAGAAGCAGTATCACCTTTCCCATTCACCAAAGCTTCATAAGCCAATTGCACTCTTTCCCATCGTTTATCACGGTCCATTGCATAATACCTTCCACTTACCGTTGCAATTTTACCTACGCTAGTTGTTACAAAATGTTGTAAATCTTTTATAAAACCCAGCCCGCTTTTAGGGTCACAATCTCTGCCATCTGTAAAAGCATGAATATAAACTTCATTTAATCCATTTTCTTTACAAACAGAACAAATTGCTTTTAGGTGATTGATGTGGCTGTGCACCCCACCATCACTTACTAAACCCAATAAATGCAAGGGTTTCTGACTGTTTTTCGCTTTTTGAATGGCTGCTAATAATACTTCGTTTTTTGCAAATGAACCATCACGTATAGCCACGTTAATCCTTTGCAATTCCTGATATACAATTCTACCGGCACCCAAATTTAAATGCCCCACTTCACTGTTTCCCATTTGACCATCGGGCAAGCCCACTGCTTCGCCACAGGTTACTAAAGTTGTATTGGGATATTTATTGAAAAGGGAGGATACAAATGGCACATTGGCCTGCTGAATGGCATCAACCTGTTTATTCTTACCAAGACCCCATCCATCCATGATAATAAGTATTGCTTTCTTGCTCATGCATCAAAGGTAGTTAATTTGTTATTTCAGGCATGTAACCCTAACTTTAACTTTCGTTAAACATTTTATTTGGCATGTTTTTAGTGCATCTTCATTTTAAATTTCGTTTTATGAAACATCTTTTATTAATACTTGGCCTTGGAATTGGATTAATGGCATTTACATACCAGAGTGATGTACCTGAAATTATTAATGCCCTAAAAAGTGCGAATGCAGAAGCTGTATCAGGCTATTTTGACAGTTATTTAGATTTAACCTTACCCGGAAAAGAGGAAGTGAAAAATATTGGTAAAAATCAGGCAGGTATTGCCTTAAAACAATTTTTTAGTGATGCCGGTGTACACAGTTTTGATTTAACCTCTCAACGTGAAGCAGGAACTACCATGTACATGGCCGGAAAATTAAATGGAAAAAGCCGTTCCTATAATGTAACATTATTGTTACGTAATAAGGAGGGACGCCACCAAATTATTTCTATCCGAATTAACTAACCAATCACCAACATTTTAAAAAGCCCTCAAAAAAAATTTTGAGGGCTTTTTTTATGAAACCACTTAATTTGCCTGCATGATACATTTTGAAGAACAACTGAATCATTTAATTAAAGCAGCTTTACAAGAAGATATTGGCAGTGGTGATTACTCAACCATTGCTTGCATTCCGGAACAGGCAATGGGTACAGCCATTTTAAAAATTAAAGAAGAAGGCATTTTGGCAGGTGTTGCCATAGCACAACATATTTTTAAACTTGTTGAGCCAACTGCCTCTTTTAAAGTATATAAAATTGATGGGGAAGCAATGTTTCCCGGCGATATTGCTTTTGAAGTAAATGCGCATATTCATACCATTTTAAAATGTGAAAGATTGGTATTGAATTGTATGCAACGCATGAGTGGCATTGCTACATTAACGCATAGTTTTGTTAAACGTATTAAACCTTATCATACGCAATTATTAGATACTAGAAAAACCACTCCAAATTTTCGTTTATTAGAGAAAGAGGCCGTTAGAATTGGTGGTGGAACAAACCATCGATTTGGCTTGTTTGATATGATTATGCTAAAAGATAACCATATTGATTATGCAGGCGGCATTGAAAAGGCCATTGAATTAGCTTGGCAATATATTCAGCAAAATCAACTGAATTTAAAAATTGAAGTTGAAGCACGTACCTTGAATGATGTGACAACCCTTTGCAAGGTTGCTAAAGGAAAAGTCTTTAGGATATTACTCGACAACTTTACACCTGCACAAATTTCGGAAGCACTAAGTATTATTCAACATCAATTTGAAACAGAAGCAAGTGGCGGTATTAATTTAAATAATATTGTTAGCTATGCAGAAACGGGGGTAGATTATATAAGTGTTGGTGGCCTTATACACCAAGCAAAAAGTGTAGATTTAAGTTTAAAAGCAAAATTAATATGAGTAAGAAAAATAAACCTGACGCAAGGGGGTTTGTGTATAGTACCAACCCAAACTTTAGTTTTGAGCATGAACAAGAAATACAGGAAACCATTTCCCCTGCGAAACAAAAATTAGTCATTTATTTGGATACTAAACACAGAGGCGGCAAAACTGTGTCAATAGTAAAAGGATTTGTGGGTACTGAAGCTGATGCAGAAACTTTAGGCAAAAAATTAAAACAATTTTGTGGTACCGGTGGCAGTGTTAAAGATGCAGAAATAATTATACAAGGCGACCAGCGTGATAAAATTTTACAATGGCTGCATAAAAATGGGTATCAATTAGCAAAAAAAACAGGCTTATGATATTGAATGTAACTTCGGCAGCATATTATCTTTACGGCTTTCTTTTTGCTATTGCCTTCTTTGTTTTGTTTTATGGCATTATATTACTGTATAAAGCAGTTGCTCAAAAACAGGAAGAAGGAATTAGAAAAGCAAAACTATTAATGCTGCTTGCTGTTATTAGCATGCTTTGTATTACCATTGTTTCATACTTTCTAACAGGCAAAGTACCTGCATATTAGTATTTTCAATAAAGCTATCAACTATAAATCCAAATCAAGTTTCAATTGCTCACGAAATGTTTTTATTAAAGGATATTTTTCAGCCATTTTTTCAAATCGCTGCACACTAGTTAATGATTGTTGCATGGGCAATAATTCATCATTGTCGTTATGTTCAACTGCTATCGTAAAACGAATGCCACGATTATTAAAAGCCTGTTGAATATAATCGGCTAAATGCATTTTTTCCTGCTCAATAAATTTTTGTTGCGTTATGGCCTGAACAGTTACAGTAAAGTTTAATTCATCCGTTATACCCAATTTAGCCATACGCAAAGTGCCCACCGTTGATGGTTTACTACCTTCTTGTTCTAATTTTTCACAATATTGATTCCAATAATAAGTAAGCTTTTCTAAATTCAATGCCTCGGCATCAGTTACCTCCAATACATTAAATTTTTCGTTCACTTTTGCTTTTAAGACATCTAATAAACTTTTTTTGGCATTCCCGGAGATAGAATCAGGTTTAGTAACTACTGCTATGGGTTTTACAGGTTCATGAACAACCGGTGCAGTTGAGGGTGCCAATACTTCTTTGTTAACACCTGGTGAGGGCTGCTTTTTTACCGCATCATCTATCACCAATTTTGCTTGTGGCTGAGTTAATTTAGTAGCTATAACATATTGAGGTATAGGCTTTTGTTGAATAGTAATGGGCCTATCCGTTAGCTTTTTTTTTACTAAATTACCTTGCTCTGCAGAAACTGAAATTGCCTGTTTTAAAAAACTTAATTTAATTAAACACATTTCAACATGCAAGCGCTTGTTACGCGCCATTTTGAAATGCATTTCAGTTTCATTCAAAATATTTAACGCACTAATTAAATAAGCAGCGTCTGTTTTTTGTGCTGTACTGATGTATAATGGTTGCTTTCCCTCTAACACATCTAACAACACGGCAGCACGCTCATCTTTACAAACCAATAAATTTCTAATGAATGTGGCAAAACCATTCAATACCAAATCACCTTCAAACCCTTTCTGATTTATTTCTTCATACAGCAACATGGCACCAGCCAAATCCTGATTGTACAATGCTTCTAACAACTTAAAATAGTAATCATCATCTAATATATTCAAATGCTCAACGGTATTTTGATAGGTAAGCTCGCCATTGGTAAAGCTTACAATTTTATCTAAAATACTGAGTGCATCACGCATACAACCTTCACTTTTTTGAGCAATAAGTTGAAGCGCAGTTTTTTCGGCCTTTACCTGTTCTTTTTCAACTATTTCTTCTAAGTGTTCAACGGTATCTTGGATAGTAATTCGCTTAAAATCGAATATTTGACAACGGGAAAGTATAGTTGGTAAAATTTTATGTTTTTCGGTGGTAGCCAAAATGAAAATGGCATAGGATGGCGGTTCTTCCAAGGTTTTTAAAAAAGCATTGAAGGCACTGGTAGTGAGCATATGTACCTCATCTACTATGTACACTTTATACTTTCCTGCCTGCGGGGCAAAACGCACTTGTTCAACTAAATTTCTAATATCTTCAACCGAGTTGTTACTGGCAGCATCTAATTCATGTATGTTTAATGAACTTCCAGTATCAAATGAAACACAACTGGTGCAAACATTACATGCTTCACCTTCGGACGTTGGATTAGCACAGTTAATAGTTTTGGCCATAATACGAGCACAGGTAGTTTTTCCTACTCCTCTGGGGCCACAGAACAAAAATGAATGAGCTATTTGATTATTTTTAATAGCATTCTTCAATGTTGTGGTAATATGTTTCTGCCCCACCACCATGTTAAAATTTTGGGGGCGATATTTCCGTGCCGAAACAATAAAATTTTCCATACGAATTGCAAGATAACAAAAGCCGAAGCAATAGTATTCATACTATAAAAAATTATATATACCCAAATTTATCCCATTCACCGAAAAAATGAATTTTAATAGGGTTGTGCTTTAAACCAAATTATTTTTTTGCCATCTGAGGAAGCAAATATGAACCATGATGCAGATGAAAAAGATAGTGGGAATTTTTTGCTTGAGTATTTTATGCCTGGGCATATTTGCCTTTAGTTATAAACCTCAATTGCATAAATCAAAGCCATTTCCTTATAAGCAAATGGGCTTTTCGAAAGAAGAAGCAGCCGCATATTTATTAAACCGTTTTACGTTTGGTCCAACTCCGGGACAAATACAGGCAGTGGCTAATGAAGGAATTGAAAATTGGTTTTATAAACAACTGGAAAGTAATGACCCGGATACATCAGTAACAAATCGCTTTAATTCTTTGCATTTAGATGCAGTAAATTTATCATTAACCGATATGGTTAATACCTACCCTAATAATGGTGTAATTGCAGCCATGGCAAGAAAAGCAGGCATTATTGATAAAAATGATACCAGCATTTCGAAACAGGAATATCGTGAAAAATTAAGGGCATTTATGCAGCAACAGGGTTTTAAACCAATGGCCGAATTAGAAAGACAATTAATTGTTCAAAAAATTATACGTGCTGCATATGGTAACAATCAATTGCAAGAAGTATTAACTGATTTCTGGTTTAACCATTTCAATGTTTCACTTACAAAACCCGCTTGTGCTCCTTACATATTGGCATATGAACGTGATGCAATACGACCACATGTATTGGATAATTTTGATGCGCTTTTATTAGCTACAACACAACACCCGGCAATGTTGGCTTATTTAGACAATGCCAGCAGTGTTAGTAACAACAATCCTGAAGAAGCTAAACGCCTGCAAAAATTAGCCTTTAATAATAATGGGGCTTTTAAAAAAAGAGCTGCTACTGAAGGGCTGAATGAAAATTATGCCCGTGAAGTAATGGAACTACATACCATGGGCGTTGATGGTGGTTATACCCAACAAGATGTTACCACCTTAGCAAGGATTCTAACCGGTTGGACCATCTATCCCATGTTTAAAAATAATCCTGCTAATGAACAAATTCAGAAATTAACTCCGGAGTTAATGGAAAAAAGAGGATTTGTTATTCAAAATGGATTTTTATTTAGACCGAATAAACATGACGATGGTCAAAAGACATTTTTAGGTAAGAATTTTCCTGCCAATGGCGGTTATCAGGAAGGTGTAGTTGCTTTGGAAATGTTAGCACATCACCCATCAACTGCAAAGTTTATTTGTACAGAATTAGCCAAACACTTTGTTAGTGATACGCCTTCTAATAATTTAATTCAACAAATGTCTAACACTTTTTTGCATACTAACGGTAACATAAAAAGTGTATTAATTACAATGGTGAGCAGCAATGAGTTTTGGAATAAAAATAATGAGCGTGCTAAAATTAAATCACCTTTCGAATTAGCTATTAGCAGTGTTCGTGCTACAAATGCACAACTAACTATGCCATATCAAATTTTTAATTGGTGCAATAAAATGGGGCAAAAATTTTACTACTACCAAGCCCCAACAGGCTTCCCGGATAGAGCAGACTATTGGATAAATACCGGCTCATTACTTAGTAGAATGAATTTTGGTTTGGCCTTTGCTGCACAAAGAATTCCGGGAATACAAGTTAATTTGTTAGCATTGAACAACTTTCATGAACCGGAAAGTGCTGAAGCAGCTTTGGAAACTTACAGCAACATTTTATTACCCACACGCAACAATGAACAAAACATTCAGCGCATAACCCCTTTATTACATCAAGAACATTTAACCCAAAAAATTTCAGCTGTTCAATCAAAAAGTAATATTGAAGCAACGAATAATGAAAATAATGAAATAGTAATGCAAACTAAAGCCATGAATGCTAGTAGCACGCCTGCCAGTTTAAGTAGGGTTGTAGGCATTATTATTGGTTCACCTGAATTTCAAAGAAAATAAAAAAAATATTTATGAATAGAAGAATATTTATGCGCAATGGTGCTATGGCTTTATTTGCTGCCGGTATTGGCGGTGTGCCTAATTTCATTGCTAAAGCTGCCACTGCAGGTAACAGAATTATTCAACCGTTTCAAAAAAGAAAAACACTGGTATGTATTTTCCAACGCGGTGCTATGGATGGTTTAATGGCGGTTAGTCCTTATGCCGATCCAAATTTAAAACTAATGCGGCCAACCCTATATATGAGTCCGGCGCAAACAGAAGGCAGCATGATTGATTTAGATGGATACTTTGCTTTGCATCCCTCACTAAAATCATTTTACCCATTATTCCAAAGCAAACAATTGGCTATAGCACATGGTGTAGGCAGCCCTAACCCTACCCGCAGCCATTTCGATGCACAAGACTTTATGGAAAGTGGCACACCTTTTAATAAAGGAACCGATAGTGGCTGGTTAAATAGAGCCGTGGGTTTAATGGGGAAACCTACTACTCCTTTTAATGCGGTAAGCATTACCAGTGCTTTACCCAGAAGTTTATATGGTAACAATCAGGCTTTAGCAATTAGTAATTTAAATGATTTTGCTTTGCAAATGCGTGATAACCCATTAGCCGTGCAATCTACTGCTTCCTCCTTTGAAGCTTTGTATGACAATAACAGCTCACAATTGCTTCAAAAAACAGGCAAAGAAAGTTTTGAAGCCATGAAAATGCTAAACGTTAACAATTTAAAACAATATGCACCTAAACCCGGCGTAGTTTATCCTAACTCTGCTTTAGGTAATGCATTAAGACAAATTGCCGTTTTAATAAAAATGGATGTTGGTTTAGAAGTTGCTTTTGCTGAAAGCGGTGGATGGGATACACATGTTAATCAAGGTACTGAAAATGGTATTTTAGCCAGAAACTTAAAAGATTTTAGTGATAGCATTGCTGCCTTTTGGGAAGACATTAGTACACAACAAGACTCTGTTACCCTGATGACTATGACAGAATTTGGCAGAACAGTTCATCAAAATGGAACCGGCGGAACGGATCATGGTAGAGCCAGTTGCTTATTTGTATTGGGTAATGATGTACAAGGCGGCAAAGTATATCACCAAATGAAAAGCTTAGCCAAAGAAAATTTGGAAGACCAAAGGGATTTGCCTGTTTCTACCGATTTTAGAAGTGTATTTAGCACTGTAGCTAATGCCCATTTAAATATTCATCAAAACAATATTTTATTCCCCGATTGGACGGGTAACGGTATACCTATTATGCGTAACAGCTAATTAAAAAGATATTATTGTTTATATTCCATTACCGGATGCCTTTCAAAAGGATGTTTTTGTGTATCAAAAATGTAACGATACGTAATTAATCGACGGCTTTGTGATGCGCCTAAACTTTTGTAAATATTAATCATTTTAGGATTCCAATCACCGGCCCATCCCATTTCGTACGTATGATACCAACCTTTTCCCTGAATCAGTAAAGCACTTTCATAAATTAAAAAACTATCAATACCGAGTGCCTGATATTTTGGAATAACCCCAAAAGCCAACCCGGTTAATCGTTTACAAGCACCCCTACGTTTCATCAATAACAAATGTAATTTCTCTTTCCAGCCAAACTTTCCATTAAAATGTTTGAAATACTGATTTACATCGGGAATATTAATAAACATGGCAATGGGCTCTTCATTGTAATAGGCAAACCAAATAGCTCTTGGATCCATTATCGGCTTCATGGAATTGAACAGTTTCAAAACCTGTTCTTTGGTTATTTCTTTTGCTTCGCCATGTTGTGCCCATGCTTGATTATAAACAGAAGCAAAGTCTGCTGCATACTTCTCCAATTCATTTAAATTAGCATGCCTTGCTTCGTATCCTTTTTTCGCTTTAAACTTTTCATATCTTTCTGCAAAACGTGCCGGTAAAGGATCATCTACTTTCATGGCATAGTAAAACTGATTATAGTAATCTTGAAAACCGTAACCTTCAAATAATTGCTGATAATAAGAAGGATTAAAACTTAAACCATAAACTGGTTCACTATCAAATCCTTCAACTAACAATCCCCACCATTTATCACGATCACCAAAATTAATAGGACCATCCATGGCTTCCATACCTTTCTCCATTAGCCAATTTTTGGCAGTATCAAATAATAAATTAGCAGCCTGCTGATCATTAATACAATCAAAAAAACCAATCCCACCTGTAGGGAAATCAGTGCCTTTATTCACATACTTGGTATTGGTAAAAGCAGCAATTCTGCCAATGGTTTTGCCATTATCATCTTGCAAAATCCAACGTTGTATAGTACCGTATTTAAATAATTTATTTTTTTTAGGATTAAACACTGCTTCAACTTCGTGGTTCAATGGACGAATATAATTGGGATTATTTTCATTCATCTTTGCATTCACTTCCAAAAATGCTTTTATATCAGCTCCTTTTTCAACCGGTTTAATCTGCATATAACTATTTCTGTTTTTTACGAATATAATACAAGGGCAAGATGCAACCAATTATTTAGTATTGGTGTGTTGATAGCATAACCAGTGTACAAGCCTCTACGCATTGAATTCCTCTTTCTTCAGCTAAAGCACACAAGGTTTCATTTTCAGTGCCAGGGTTGAAAATAATGCGTTTCGGATGTAATGTAAAAATATAATCATAAAGATTTTTTTGTATTTCAGGATTTACATACAAGGAAACTGTATCCACATCATTTTCAGCAGGATGTTCGGTGATTATGGGAACATTACCAATAAAACCCGGTCGACTTCCAATAGCAACAACCGGATGTCCATTTTGTACTAACCTGTTTACAGCTAAATAACTATACCTTTCAGGATTAGCAGAAGCGCCTAAAACCACTGTTTTTTTCATATACTGCATTTGAATTGAAAACAAAGGTATTGGAAGATTTTTTTGAAATTAATGCAGTATGCATTTTCTCTTTGTATTTATAGCACATTGCAATATAATTAATTACACGTGTAATATTTGTTTCTGATACACTTTTACAGAAGAACCTTCAGCTAAAAAAACAGATTGAGGAACTTGTAAAAATGGATCAAAAGCCTTATCATATAAAGCAGAAAAATTACAATACACTTGATAGTTGTAAACGGGGAAAATTCGCCAAGAAGGATGCTCAATTCGATAAAAAGATGTACGATGATTAAATTGTCGGGTAAACCCATAATAGTGCTCTGTTATAAAAAAAGCCTCTGAATCAGGTGCGGGTATATAACTCAAATCAGTATTACTTTCTACTTTTATGTAATTCCATTGTTGGCCTACCTTAAATTGATATTGTACAAATAGGTTATTCGCATTTTTTATGATAGCATGTTGCATGGGGAGACAATAATAATGTTCGCCATAGAACCAGCGTGCCACATAACTAATCATTGGTTTAGGAACAATTTCTTTAATAAAAACAACCCCTCGTTTCCATTCTTCACCTTGCTTCCATTTTACATAAAAACGCAAGTTAAACTCTTCAAAATGCTGGTGAAAAGGTATGGCTCTACCTTTTAATCGAGTATCAGTAAAGTAAAAACCTACTAAACTTACATATGCACTGCCATTCCATAAATCTAATTCAATTCCTTCAGGTAAATAAGGTTGTAAAATAGGTGGTGCCACAGTATAATTAGAAAAAATCAGATACCGCCAATTAGCAGTTAAAAAAACAGTAGAATCATTTTTCATAATTCTTTCAACAATATACTTGAATGAAAGTTGTGCACAAAATCAAGTATTTGTAGTGTAACGAATTATTAAAGTAAAAAAACAATAAAATATTTATACAATTTTTAAAGAAAGAATGCAATTTTACAAAAGATATTATTTAACTTTCGTATCAAATTATTTCACCATTACACAAACACATCTAAATTATGGCAAAAGCAAGTAAAAAAAAGATAGCTTCAAAAAAACCGGCTAAAAAGGCAGCTCCTAAAAAGGTAGCGAAGAAAGTAGCTCCTAAAAAGGCTGCTAAAAAAGCAGTTCCAAAAAAAGCTGCTAAAAAAGTTGCTCCTAAAAAGGCTGCTAAAAAAGCTGCTCCTAAAAAGGCTGCTAAGAAAGCAACACCTAAAAAAGCTGTGAAAAAAGTTGCTCCCAAAAAAGTTGCGGCTAAAAAGGTAGCGAAGAAAGCAGCTCCTAAAAAAGCAATGAAAAAAGTTGCTCCCAAAAAAGTTGCGGCTAAAAAGGTAGCTTCCCCAAAAACAGCACCCACTAACAATGCAGAAGACGTTGTCGTTGTTGAAGAAATGATATTTCCGCTAGTAGAAATTTCTACTAATGAGCCGGGCAATGACAATATGCCTGAAAATGGATTATAACCTGCATTGTACTCAATGAAAATCTTCCACTGCATTTACTTGATAAGTAAATGCAGTTTTTTTTATAAAAATTCTGCATTTCATAATGCATATTTAAATTTTCATTTTTAAGAGCATTTCCTTATTAGCAACCAGTTTTCAATACCTTTAGAAAACAAAATGATGTTTATGAAAAAGGCATTTGCTACTTTATTTTTAATAAGCATAGTGAATTGGGGCTTTTCACAAGCAAGTGGTTCTATAAGCGCTAAAACTGCTCAAATGCAGGCGCACAATGGGTTTTTCCCTTTTTGGTGGGATGAATCTAATGGTAAAATTTTTTTATTAGTGAATAAACCCGATTCGCAATTTTTGTATGTCAATAGTTTACCAGCCGGTATTGGTTCAAACGATTTAGGTTTTGATAGAGGCCTAATTGGAAATGCAAGAATTGTATATTTTACCAAAACAGGCAAAAAACTTTTGCTTATACAACCTAATTTGGCATACCGTGCAACGAGTAATGATAAAAACGAGCAAAGAGCGGTTGAAGAATCATTTGCACAATCTGTATTAGGAAGTTTTGATATTGTTGCACAAGAGAACCATCAATACCTGATTGACATTACCCCATTTTTATTGCGCGATGCACAAGGCGTTGCTGCTAAAATAAAAGAAATGAAGCAGGGCACTTATCAATTAAACGAAAGTAGAAGTGCCATTTACTTACCTAACACTAAAAATTTTCCATTAAACACCGAATTAGAAGCAACTATCACCTTCACCGGAGGTGATGATGCAGGAAGAATGGTTACCTCAGTTACCCCATCGAAAGAGGCTATTACCGTTAGAATGCACCATTCATTTGTTCAACTACCCGACAATCAATACAAACCTCGGAAATATGATATTCGTAGTGGTTACTTTGGCACAAGCTATTATGACTTTAGCAGTCCCTTTACCGATCAAATTCAACAAATGTTCATTAATAGGCATCGGTTAATAAAACTTCATCCTGAACAAGCAATTAGTGAGCCTGTTAAACCAATTATTTATTATGTTGATAATGGCACACCTGAACCTATTCGTTCCGCATTAACAGAAGGCGCTTCCTGGTGGAAACAGGCATTTGAAGCAGCCGGTTTTAAAAATGCTTTTCAAGTGAAAGTATTGCCCGATTCGGCTGACCCAATGGATATTCGATATAATGTAATTAATTGGGTACATCGGTCAACCAGAGGCTGGAGTTATGGCGCCAGTATTACCGACCCTAGAACTGGTGAAATTATAAAAGGGCAAGTTACATTGGGCTCTTTACGAGTAAGACAAGATTATTTAATTTATACTGCTTTGCTTTCTCCGTTTTCTACCACCCAACCTGTTTCGCCGGTGTTACAAGCTACTGCCCTTCAACGTTTACGGCAACTGGCCGCACATGAAGTTGGCCATACTTTGGGCTTACAACACAATTACGCTTCCAGCTATAACAATAGAGCATCCGTTATGGATTACCCACATCCCAATGTATTTGTAAATAATAACAATGAAATTGATTTTTCAACCGCTTACACCAATGGCATTGGCGAATGGGATAAACGTGCCATTACTTATGGCTATGCGCAATTTACGCCGGGCACTAATGAAGCTGTGGCATTAGATAGTATTCTAAGGAAAAATTCTAAAGATGGGATTTTATTTATTGCCGATATGGATGCCCGCGCTACCGGAGGAATGCACCCTTATGCACATTTATGGGATAATGGAAAAGATGCAGTTGATGAATTGAATACTTTGTTGAAAGTTAGAGCAAAAGCACTGGATAACTTTTCACAGCAAGCCATAACCGTTGGAACACCCTTGGCTAAATTAGAAGATGTACTGGTTCCTTTGTATAATTTTCATCGTTACCAATTAGAAGCTGTATGCAAGCTAATTGGGGGCATTAATTACAGTTATTCTGTAAGAGGAGATGCATTGCAACAACAACCTGAAATATTGCCCAACAGTGTTCAACAAAAAGCATTGCAAGCAGCATTGCAATGTTTAAACCCCGAAGTATTAACATTGCCCAAACCAGTTATTCAGCTAATACCACCCCGCCCCCCAATGTACTATAATGTGGGTGAAT
>Ga0310345_10003387_pt1 | contig 15189 bp, 55 predicted proteins | sample HC15DNA20500_MG_FD_204667 | JGI IMG/M metagenome (GOLD analysis project Ga0310345, IMG submission 204667) | Marine microbial communities from station ALOHA, North Pacific Subtropical Gyre - HC15-DNA-20-500_MG | ecosystem: Environmental > Aquatic > Marine > Oceanic | place: Pacific Ocean: North... | reverse complement strand
CGACGCGTGTTTGGTCAAAGCCGTTTTGAGTGGACAGCAACTTTTCGATCGTTGACCGGAAATCGTAGCCATCGCTCATGTGGTTTTTCTTGAACCATGTGTGGAGCTCGAGGACGTCGTACCCGTAGGCGACGGGACAGAACCCGTGCTTCTTGACCGTGCAGGTCTTGATCACGTTCGGAGTTTTCTTGTCGTTCCGAAGTTTTTCTTTCGACAGCTGCGTCTCGTGGCGATCGTAGTAACCGGTGTTGCTCGCTTCGTAGTGATGCGAGCGAAGGTTCGCTTCCGGTCCACGCGGGTATCTCTCACTCAGGTCGAAGAGCATCGCGAGTTTCGGGTTTTCGGCGAGTAATTCTTTGTAATCTGAGAGCTTCAAGCTGTCTCCTGTCCGTTTTGATGGGGTCCTTCCCCAACCTTCTATTAAATTATATCATACGCAGAGAGGATTTGCATGAGATTCGTGCACTTTTTTTGACTCCAGGCCGCGGGAAACTAAATCCCAGCGCGCAAGACGACGGAGAATTTATTTTCAAATCTGTGCATTTTTGCCTGTACATTTACTTTTTTTCTTCTGGGCGTCTTATTTCCTGTACAAATGCGAAAACACTATAAGCACCTAAAATCATTGGTCTTTTTTTATGCATATGCACAAATTTTTTTTACATAAAGTGCATTTAGCCATTTACTTTCGTCGGCGGGCGTGCCAAGCCAGAGCTGCCGTGTCTCAGCCGTGATCTCAGTCCCGGGATCACTGATACTGAGTTTGTGCGTCAGTGACGACGGCGACTACCCACTGTCCGGGCACGTGACAGGTGGACGTGTAGCCACTTGTCTTCGATCGGAAACGCGGAATAGTGTTAGTCGGTGTTATTTGAGGATAGCCGGGTGTTAGGGAGTGTTAGTCGGTGTTACGTAATAGTTACTTGGGGACTGGGCTAGCGCCTCTTCTTGTAACGCCGGTGGTCTCGAGGGTGGTACTTGATGTACCGAGAGTCTGGGTCAGAACTGAGGACTTCTAGCAGCCAGCGATCTATTGCTCGATTGTAGCGTTGACGTCGTTTCTTCTTGTTGGTTTGTTGTTTCTTCTTTCTCTTGTCTGTTACTCTATTAGTCTTCTTAGTCTCTTTGATCTTTTTACTGTTAGTTGCGCCAGAAACGCGTTGACGAAGATTGCGTCGTTTAATTTTGCGTGGGGATCGGATGCGTCGCTTGCGTTGTGATTTGACCTTGCGTCCCTTGGCCTGTGTCACAGTCTTTTTGGTTGTGAAAGAAGTTGTGTAGATCGGAGCTAAGAGAAGCCCGGTCAGAAAAAAGTAAATCATGAATCGATCTTCCTATTTTTTATCGTTGTCGTTATCAGCTTTGCTAGAGATTAACGCGAAAAAAATCACGAATCCGATGAAGATTGATACTATGAATCCTTTACCGAAAAAAGCGAAAAGGTCCAGCGCAGTATCCATTAATCTGCCGCCGTTGAGTCTACGTTTTCGTGAGGTTGCATGAAATCAAGCCAGTACTCAAGGTTCTCTCTTGATGGAGCAGAATAAACGTGAGCCCAGCATTTACCGTCCCATCGTTCAGCTAGCCACCAATCATTCCACTCGCGAATTCTCAGCTGTCCCTTGGTCGGAAATATACTGTCTCTCATTAATTAATTTTATTCTGATTTTCAGATTGTATAGGTTCTATCTCTCCACGAATTAACCACAACGATTTTTCATCAATGTATATCTCATATTCAATGCCGTCCTTTTTTGGAGCATTGACTACAACACCGACTCTTCCCTCATAGAAAGTCGCGACTGAGACACCTGGTAGTGGCTTGACCCGGATCAAAGTTCCAGGTTTTAACTTATCTTTCGCCACCGATCGTTTCCATTTGATAAGTTTCGAAAGCTATCTTCCTTGAAAGATCTGGAATCCAAACATCTCGCCATCCCCGTGCTAGAGGAAGCCCTATAACAATACCGACAACATTCATTTCTTTGAGACTGTTCGGACTAATAACACGGACTAAGTCACCTGGAAGAAACTTCTCGTTCATTTCTTCTTTGCCTCCCTTTTTGCTTTCGCTGCTTCTGCTCTTTTTTTCTTTGCTAACTCTCTAGCTTCTTTTTTCTTTTGCTTTTCGAGCTCTCTAGCCTCAGCTTTTTTCTTTCTTTCTGCTTCCCTAGCTTGCTTTGCTGTCACGTAGCCGATATCGAAATCGTAACTGTTCGGATCATTCATCCTGTTAACCCGACGTTCAGCTCCCTCTTTAGTTATAGAAGCAGCATACATCACTGGCTTGTCTTTAAACTTCCAGTATTTTTTGCAGAGAAATACTCCCCATTTACCGTCCGGTAGTTCTTTAACTTCCCATTTCATCAGTCAATTTCAACAATGCTCTTGATTATAAATTTGAAATTATCGCGGGTGCGTTCGATATAGGCAACCCCAGCAGCTTCTTGAAAAGTAAGCCTGCTTGTTTTCTTCGTTCTTTCGTTTCCTTCGTTATCCTGAAGGGTGATCAGGTATTTTCTAACAATAACTTCTTTCTTCATCACTCTACTTCTTCGATATCTTCTTTTGAAATAATACCAGTTTTTCCATCGTCACAAATAAGCTCCACGTATCCGGATTCTGGACCTTTGCCAAATAAATCCGGTTTAACTCCTCGAGCTTTTGAAACTTCGTAAATTTTTCCGTCTTTAAAACCGACTCTTACGAAGATTTGATCTTCATTCTCTCTGTATCCCCAATGCAGCTTCTTCCATGGGGGCTGATTTTCTTGAGTTGATACTATTTTTACTCTACTTCCTTTTTTCATACTGATATTTTAATTCTTTCAATCTGTTTTTTCATTCGTCTGGAAATAAATCAAATTTTGTGTATTCTTTGTGTAAATTGACGGTACTAATTCCGAAAAGCGGTAGATAATCAGGTGGAGCTTCGATATCAACCCACTCAACCATTACTCTGCCGTTGTTGGCTTCTGTGATCAGTCCAACCCAGTGACCAAATATCACTTCTTTTCCTTTGTTAGCTTTTTTCTGTACTATTATAGCACCAGATTCAATTGGTTTCTTTCTCACTTTATAATTTTCAGATTCTTTTTTCTTAAAGCCCATTCGTGGCCGGCCAATGTTCTAACAATAACACGATCTAAGCCGTATGTAGCAACGATAGTTCCGTAAATGTTGCAGTCAAAACCATTTAAAGCTCTTATTAGTTTAACTTTGCTACCGATCTTCATTTACTCTTCGTTTACTTTCACGCTTTTTTGCAATGAATTGCTCCAGTTTTCGTAGCTATTTTCATTTAAATTTCCAGAAGCACGATAATCTTCTAGTTCTGCTGTCCCACTTTCCGAAAATACTAAATTTCCCAACTTTGGAGCATAATGATATAAAATTTCTTCGCCTAACTCTATTTCTCGCTTAGCAATAAACTCTACCCTGGGGGTTTTGACATCAAAAATGCAACGAAACATCGCATTGGGATCGTTTGAGTGGTTGTAAATATTGCTATATCCTAACATGATAGCTACAAACCCATTTTCCCACTGCATGGCCATATCACTCAACATGTGACGATGATTGTGAGACTCAAAATAATCCTCAAGTATGTGTTTTTTGAACAAGATCAATGGACAACTTTCGAAAATCTCCCTTTTTTCAATCTTTTCAGTAGCGAAACAACCAAAGCCGTGAAGTTTAGATTCTTTTATTTCTACTTTTTTAATAAAATAAACCGGCAATTTGTCTCTTACTTTAAACAAAGCTTATTCTTTATCGATAATTTTTAGCTCTGGCTTATAGCATTCTCCTAAACCAGAAATATATTCAATGCTGCCCACATGAAAACGATCAGACATTTCATCTCTCCAAGCATAAACGTCTTTACCGTCTCTCTGAACGCCTGTGATTGGAAATATATTTCGTTCTGCTAATTCTCTTTTCACTAAGACAAGCAGCTGATTTTGATTTATAACTTCATTTCCCATTTTCGCCCTCTTCCATATCATAAAAAAAGCAACCAGCAAAGTATAGTTTGGAATTAATAAAAAACCACACTTTGTGCCGCCATTTCCACTCTTTTTCATCAACTGGTACATCCCAAAGACGAAACCCACGGAAAGATGCTTCGCAAAACAACCTACCTAACCAGCTAGTTATCTTATTCATCAACAATTCCTAGGTGCATTTCAGCCCACTTTTTTCCAGAATGTGTAACCCTTCCAGTCGCTGACCAAAAAATATGAACAGTACCGTATTCTCCGATCTCAGTTACAATACCGACCCCATGCTTTGGGTTTTCGATATATCTAACTAAATCTCCCTCTCTGAGAAGTTGGTAGTCTTCTATTTCATCCATTTTCAATCGCCTTAAGATAGCTCATATGTTCTCTAGTTATTTCTCCCGTGTTCCAGAGAACATATGCATGTCCCTTGTCGTAGTGCTTTCCGCTTCTTACTTGCGAAGCTATAACTAAACCCGGGTTTCGATGCGCATAATCTTTTTGAAAAGCTGCAACTGTAGAATAGAAATTTACTAAATTACTGGTTTTTATCATCGAAAATTTCGTACTTAGCCATGTTGATTCTTTGATTTTTCTTTTTTGTTTTCTTACACTCGCACTCGCATTCTTTCTTTAGCTGTTCATCTGCATTATTGAGAGCGTTTGTTAGCATATCGTGATTTAAGCCAGCACAGCCAAAATTACAAAGCAACATCACAAGTATAATTTTCTTCATTTAATAACCTTTACACCAAAAACATCCACTTTACACTTATTGACCCCAAAAGCTCCCTTCGGTGGCTCATCAAGCCAGTGGACTATAAGATTTCTAATTGGAGACTGGGGGTGTCTTGGGTATAACATCTCTAACTCAAGGATCAAAGCCTTTTCACCCGTCCTATATTCAATCAAATCACCGACTTTCATTTATCTTCCTGATGTGAGGTTCTGCATGCCATTTACAATCATTGGAGTTCGGCCAGTAGACTTCATAACTGGCATTTTTACGGCCGGGAGCGATCCCTATAACGGATAAGATGATTCCACAACCTGCAACTGCAACGTGTGCCCACTGCGACCGCATCATCACCAGATCACCGACTTTCATTTATAACCTTAAGGTCGCAACCGTGCCAGTGCTCAATTTTTCCACTGCTCATTAAAGCATACCAAGTTATTCCAAAAACCCCGGAATCACCGGTGCGAATTAAAACACCCAGCTCGTTGTTGATCTTTACTAAATCACCGGCCTTCATACCAACCATTGCTGCTCCTTACTTAAGTCTTCCATACTCATCGCGGTGGCTATTCGCTCCAGCCATTTTGTACCGTGCGTGGCCAGTAAGACCGGTTGACGGGATCTCCTCGACGATTCCTTTTGCGACCAGATCTTCCAACGCATCAAGGAAATCGGGGAAATCAAAACCGTAGTTATTTGTCTCCATCGCGATGCCGTGAGCCGGTGATACATTTCGATCTTGACTATATGGCTCAACCGGTTTACTCAAATAGCCGATGATCTCTTTTTGATATTGTTCGATCGTCTTTGGCTTATAATCTTCTTTTGACTTCATTTAAATTCTATATCCTATTCGAAAAATGATGGGGCTCCCTACTTCCCCATCTAGACACCGCCTTAGCCGAGAACGATAATTCACATTCCCCACGTGCTTCCTCAATTGGTACTGGACGTATTACATAAGGGCCAGTAGCCCCGCCAGGTACACAATCGGTGTCCCCCTTTAAAATCAAAGAACCGCGGGTTTTTATTTTGTTCGACGAGAACCCGAAAACTCGCTAGTACTTTAAGCTACATCCTCCATCTTGACCAAGTTGCTGGTACGAACAGCGTATGCGTAACCGTTATCCTCGGTACCGTCTTCGCCGACATGCTTAAGACAGGCCATCCGACCTCCCTGCCAGGTCTTTACAACTTCCCAGGGAAAGCCCTCAGTGTTGGGATAAAAGAACTGTAGGCTCTTGGACTGGACCACTCGATCACCGGGGTTGAGGTATCGGTTTCCGATTTTAACTTCGTTGGTCATCTTGACCTCCTCTCTGTTGAAAAATGAAATGGTTGTTATCTGTTTATAGTATTATTATACTACATCTGACAGATCTTTGCACGATTTTGCCGGCATTTTTTATTTTGACGGCCCTTAACCTCACGATTATTCAACAACTTCTAAATCGTTATCCCAATCCCATTCAAACTGACTACCAAAACTAGGATTAGGACCCCAGAAAACATTCACACGAACGCTTAGTACATCCTCTTCGTACCGTGTAATAATCTTGATGACGACACCGACGTCATCATCTCCTTCGTCAGCCATCCGTACTAAATCACCGACTTTCATCGATCAGCTCCAAGTGGTTTTCATATTCCTCGAATGTTCCACACGGACAAATAAGCTCGTATTCGTACACTTCTATAGTTTCATACTCAAACATGGCAATTTCGACATTTTCATTGTGAGAATGTTCTTTGCTGAGAACGACTGCAGACTCGCAACGTATTCCCCCGGGAACGCCACCACACGCCATCAATGGCTTGACGATATCACCGACTTTCACTGATCAACTCCAAATTAGCTGGGCTGCAAAGAAGAACCTTACCAACCGAAGCAAAATAAGCTTGGATACCGCCGTACCTAGTCTTTTCAATAACTACGCCAACAGCACCTTGATGCTTAATTTTCTTTGGCGCAACTTTCACCAAATCACCAACTTTCACTGTACTACTTCTAGATAATCTTCGCGGAAAGCAGTGGGCTTACCCTCAATTAAAACTGTGTACCACGTCAAATTAGAGACCGATGTGCGATGTTCGTATTCGGCATAGACAAGACCAACTTTCCCGACGCTTCCAAATGACCTGGACTTGCTGATTACCACATCAAGACCTGACATATTCTCGGAGGGATCGACAATGTTTACGAGTGATCCGATTTTCATTTTATCTCTTCCAACGATCGCCGGACCAGAAAGTTTTCAGCGTTCCCGAGTCAATGTGCTTGCTCAAGACTTTTGCACCAATCGCAACTTGCTTAGGAGAGAGAGCACGAGTCTCGTTCTGCTCCTTAAGAGAAGCGAGGAAGGTGGGTAAACTACCAACTGACTTCTCGTAGGCATTCAGGACAAACCGTCGATCCTCTTTCGCAGGATTCTTAGTCGCCTTTCGTCGCCGATGCGCAGCTTCAGTAGCACGATTTTCGCAATCAACGCAACCGCTTCCTCGACCGTGCTCGGTCTTTGCGGAACAGTAGTCGCACCATCGGTAGTGCCAGCCTTCGTCGTTGGCCGAACCATCCATGTGCCACGCTTCAGAGCGCCAGCGTCCGGTGGTGTCAAACCCTCCGTCTCCGTGATAGCGATTGTAAGACTTGCGATATGACATCTAGTTTCCTTTGTTTAATTCCTTATTCCTTATAGTATTATTATACTACATCTGGATGCAATTTGCACGATTTTGCAATAAAAAAAGCCGGGAACTCAAAAAGAGCCCCGGCTTTTCACTTACCACGTTGGTTTCGTAAAATTAAACGTTGGACGAATCGCCGGTGGTAAGACGCTGGTTCAAGAAAGACTGCAGGACCTTAGCTTCCTTGATAGTCATATTGATCTGAGATGTACCGGTCGAGTACTGACCCTCGTAAGGTACTGTCGCGATGGTAAGCTGATTGCTTCCTGCCCTCTTGGCAGTGTCGTTACGGCTGATGCCGAATGAAAAACGAGAAGTGTTCTTCGTGAAATTAACTGTGCTCATGTATCTTTTCTCCTTGTGTTTAGATACCGTTCCTCCGAACGTGATACATAATATATGTAAATCAACGTTTTTTCATATAAAAAGGTAATTTTTTATTATTTTATTACCTCTAGGCTGCTTTTCAAAAATGTGCGAAACTGATCTCGTTCTGGAAAGAAAACTTTGCATGCATTTTCAGCTACTTCTATGACGACTCCGACTTTATTTACTGGTTCATTTGACATCATGTTTCTGCTAACTTGAGCCTCGCTAACGAATTTAATTTTTACGAGATCACCGACTTTCATTGACTAACCTCAGCTCATCTTCTTCGAGGGTCTCGATTTCTCCATCCGGCCACAACACATGAATATGCACGCCGAAATTCCTATCAGGAGCTCCCGAGTCTGTCCAGAGTTCAACTTCTACGATCGTACCAAACCGACTTTCTAGCATGGATCCAGCAATTTCCTGAACTATATCACCGACTTTCATTGATTACCCTTACTGAATCACTTCTTGCCCAATAGTCTGTACGACGCGATGATTCCCGTGTATCGAACCAAAGAATATAAAACAAGCCTTTGCTCTTTTTAAAGACAACGCCTCTTTGAGTCTGATCATATTTTTCAGCTTCAGCCCATGGAATACCGAACTCAATAGATTCAGAAACTACATCACCGACTTTCATTCGATTCTCTCACTAATTCTTCGTGGTTTCTTTGGCTAAGAAGCTCAACGTCCATTTCAACTGTCAAATTTCCATCTGGCCACAAGACTGTAAAGTTTTCAATTCCGTCATCATCGAAGTTCGCATCTTCTATTCCATCAGCCCATGGGCTCGAAGCAATAACAATACCCCATTCATCGCAGTACCAAGCGTAAGCACGAATCACAATGCTACCGACTTCAATTTTATTCTTGAGTTCCGCCATCTTGCCACGCACGAGTAAAAACGATATCTGAACACTCTTCTAAAGCTATTTTTAACTTCATTTCCTCTGTGGCATCGCACTTTGTTTCGATTTCGTCTGGCTCTAAACTAGTCATGCACGAATGCGCGCAAAGACCCACAGCTAAACCAAATAAAACTCCGACGACCAAATCACCAATCTTCATGATCTTCCTTGCATTCTTCCCAGCAGAGTTCGTACACAAAATAATGACAAGTTTCCACGCAGCTACCCTCTTCGGGTAAATCGCAGTAACTTTCTCGATCGTCTTGACAAACTATCACTTTTTCGCATTCAAGATCATCGTTATCCTGAAAAGGACAACCTTGAAGCGCTAAACAAATAATAAACAAAAAAAGTTTAATTTTCATCTTGTACTTTTAACTCCTCTATTCTTCTTCTATATTCTTGCCAAGAGTTAGTTTCTTTTCTAACTTGCATGCATTTTTCATATTTCTCAATCGGAAACAAGTTACCTTTATTAACTCGGGTTACTTCTCCGAATTTTGAACCCTCAAAAAACATTGCAGAATAATCACCAGTGTAATCTTCATCAGTGCTGACTATTCGCATGACAGCTGGTCCATCTTTGCACCATTCAGCTAGTATTCCCAATTCGCCGATTTTCATTTCAAAAACTTTCCGTCTCTGTATATGTCAAATGTCGACCTCAAATTGTGCAAGTTAGTCTCAGAATAACCATGCCTCTCTTGATAGTCGGAAGGCCCATCGTCGAACCAATGAATGAACACGTCACCATGAGCATATCTGTTGCGCTTTATTTCTATCACTATACCCGTCAACGATTCCCGGTGGGTGAGCTCGTATTTTCGAACAATCAAATCCCCAATCTGTGGCATTCTCGAAATACGGCTCATTTGATCACTTCTAAGTCATCAACATATTCCCACGTAATATTATCGCCGACATCGGCTTGGGGTCTCTGTTCGCTCCACATGACATCGATGAATCTTTCCGAACAGTCCAGGTTTGTACTCTCGTATGACTCGCTTAAGATAATCCCCGTTATCCCAGATTCGTGTAGCTCTGTGTGGGGCCAAGGTTTATACCTTGCTAAGTCACCCGGCTTCATTATTTAACTCTCGTGATTTTCACATATCCTCGAAACCACAGTTGGTTCCACATTGGCATATCCTTGTCAAAAGTACTATAGCTCCAGATAGTGTTACCTAACCGTACTCGAAAGTGTCCCCAAGGATTACCGACGAAACCTTTCCATCCACCCCGTCGCCAACCCGGTCGCCAGTCTAGCTTACCGCCGACGTGACGCTTGATAGCAATAGCACCTAATAAACAGTTTGATCTAACTGGAACTTTCATCGATCACCCTCGTCCAAACTGAACCTTCGTTATTCAATTCTCCTTCGCCGTACCAATTAAGCCGGTTAGTATCTTTCCACATGATTTGAAGCTTGCGGCCATTGTGCAGTGCACCCACATCACCAGTGGGATCAAATTTTCCGATGATCAAACCGATCCTTTTTTCGTCCCACTTTTCGCGACGTGCGAACCACATGCTTGACATTACCAAATCACCGACTTTCATTAATAACCTCATAGTGCTCAGCAAGATCAGATTTGATGTGGCCATCAGGATACATTACCTTGACAGCATTATGGACCTGTTCCATCACAAGAAGAGATTGTTCAGTATAATGCTGGTGTTGATTTTCCTTGAGCATCCAGAACATAATGTGTTTCATCTTAACCAAATCACCGATTTTCATTTACAACCTCCAGAAATGTAGAAGCGCATGAATCAATTTCACCAGTGTCTAACCACATGAATACTGGGTAATGGTAAAGCCCTGTCTTTCGACCATCGTCATTGATTGTCTCGTTGACTTCAACAACGAGAGCTAGATTACCCATTCGCTTGTGTCTGATTAAATCACCGATGTTCACTTAACACCTCCGCTGAATCTTCGATCTGTCTGCCCAACACGATGAGACGACCATCAGCAAGCATAAGCCAATCATATTCAAGAGCATCACCACGAGGGATTTTCCTAATCAATGTAGCTGCTTCAGAATTCAATCTAAAGTGGATCATAGATCCACTGGATAGTGCTATCAAATCACCGGCTTTCATGAAATTGCCTCAACGCTATCTGACCACCAGCCTACCAAATCTCCGTCGACGAGAACCATCCACTGTAAAAGCGAAATTACAGATCCCTCGGCGATAATCACACCGGTAGATCCCGAATGTTTGTGACGTACGATGTCACCGATTTTGTGTATATGGCGGATGGTACTACTGACTTTCACTGAGCAACTCCAATTTGTACATCTTCACGTTAGTTTCAAACCAGCCACCGAAGAGTACTTTACGAGTTTTGAGTCTGTGGTTGATGTGGTCAGCCTTGATCACAAGACCTACGCGGCTGCCTATGACGTCATCAAGGGTGTAGTACCACTCGTCGTGAACGTACTCGACTAGATCGCCGATTTTCATACCAACCTCAGCTGATTGCCCGTAAAGCACTGTACGTCTGTATCACATAAAACCCAATACAGGCGTAACGAAGGATTAACTTTAGCTAAAAGAGAGGGTTTGGTGAGCATTGTGATAATGCCTGCCTTTCCTTGTTGCACGCAGTTCTGAAATGTTACTATGTCACCGACTTTCATTGATCAGCTCCAGACCATCTTCAGCAAACCAACACCAACGATCTCCGATGAGTACTTTACATTCATTTCTCTCGTAACGGTTATTCGTCCCGGGATCATGGAGACCTTTGACGTCTTTTTCAATAACAATGCCAGCTTGACCACTCCACCACCACTGTACTCCTACGTTTTGAGCAGCATAAGCGTTGACGTTAGGAAGCTTGACAATGTCACCCAGATTGATCATACAGCTTCCACGTAGTCACGGTTGATGTAAACTTCTCGACCAGTCTCGAGATCAAGGACCAAACACTGTCCGGGCCATCGACGATAACTCCAGTAACCCACGCACCGCGCGCGCAGGACCTGATAAGCTTGGTTTGGGTAAATCTTAACGCTTACGCTGGTCGGAGGAAGTCGGCTCTCACCGGCATCGTTCATGGTGATATGCCAAGCATCCTCTCCGCGGGCTATGCATTCAGCAATCGCTTCATCACGCCCTTTGCGCCAAGCTTCACAATCTGCCTCGTTCATCCGGGAAGTACCGCTGATATACGGTGTTTCATTTGCGAAACTGAACCGCTCTTTGATACTTTCCTCAGCTTGTGTAGTGAGCTTGACGAGTCCACCTTTTCGAATCTTTGTATCAGTCATCGTATCACTTCCAGGTGCCCGCGGTGGAGAGCACCAACTTTGCCCTCGAGCGACAGCACTTCCACAAAACCGATACTGCCGAATCCAGTGACGAGGAAAAGTCCGGGGATGGATTTACGTCGAAACCCTCTCTCTTCCGAAACGTGTCTGACTAAGCTACCAATCTTCAATTATCTCTCCTGCCTGCCTCTGAAGGACCATTCCTTCCTTATAGTACTATTATACCACAGTAGGCAGTAGTTTGCACGAAAAAACTGAATTTAATTTGAATTATACGTAAGCTGTAATATAGACGGGGGATTTCTCAAAATCAATGTACTCAACCGGGATGGGCTTAATCGGTTCGATCGGATTTACGACGTCAGATTTGATGATCCCAGCAGTCCCAGCGATTGACATGATCACAAAAATAATCAAGTATTTCATGGTATTCTCCTTTCTTAAGTTTGGTAATTATATACGTGAAACTGAAATGTACATGTTTATTTTGCGTCAATTGCCCAGTAAATGAATAAAGTTAAAATAAGCGCAATTATTTTGTAGCGAACATTTTCAGTAAGAGCTTTATTCAGCCTTTTGGTGATCTTCAGCCACATCGAGGACTGCCTTTTCTATTTCTTGCTTTAGGCTCTTTGTTTCTCTTCCGTAAAGCAAGTCTAATTTTCTGCTTTGCCGAATTTTTGCATTGATCTTTCTCTTGAGTTCTTCGTTTTCACTATTAACTCTAACTCTAAGCATCGCTCTGTTCATGACAAAGATAAAAATTACAAAAAATAAAACGTAAATCATTCTTCTACCAAGCTACAAATCTGAGCTTTATTGATTATCTCTATTCCTGAATTTTCTACTAACACGTGATAATTTTCTTCATTATCTTCCACAATTATCCCAAGCACATATCGTCTTTCCCAGGCTTGGGGCTGATCTTGCTTTTTCTTTACTAAGAGAATCCTAGCAACTTTTCCCACTACCGACATCGCACACCCGCACTTTCAGAATATCGTAAAGCTTTCCGGGATTAATTTTATTATAAAACAGTGGATGTATACTAGCGTAAGTCAGAGCGCATGCGATCCACTGAGAACAGTACCATTTTTTATCGTGCTTTATGTAGAACGGAGTGATGTGAGATGCGATCATTCCGAACCAATCGTATTTCATCCCATGGGTCATCTCAAAAAAACACAACAGGACTTTGAATTGTTGCTGGGTTATCTCTAAGTTTATGAATTCCCAACCGTCTTCAGGGTTCGAAAAATCTGCTTGAGTCCTGCGGACCCGGCTGGTATCTTCTGGACTGATACCTATTATAGAATTATCGGGAAGCACAATTTCCGCGTGTACAACGTCACTTCCGGTCCACCATCGAACGAACCAATTTCTCCAGCCCGTCCGATTTTTACAAAAGGCAATTCTAATTTTCCGTGTATCCATCAATCGATTTTATCGGAGTGACGTTATAAACGGTACGAACAGATATTCCATTATCCCATTTTATGCAAACAGCTAACTCTTGACCGCTTTCATAAACATCAACGATGACGCCAAAGTCTCCAGTGTGATCATCCATTACGAGTTCACCGATTACATAATCCGCTACCACAGCACCGGTGCTCAAGCACTAATACCCTTTTCGAGAAAAGTATCAGCTATCAAACTCCACGCTTCTTCCATCATTTTTAATTCTTGAATCGTTTGCTGTTTTTCAAATTCATTAGCATCGGGATCGACAAGAATATCTCTCAAGACAAGCATCCAATCAGTCATTCTTCTTAGCGAATCTTGCACAATAAGACTGTCAGCAAAATATTCAAGATTTTCTCTTGCTTGCTCTAAAGGTCCAATTGGCTGATCATCATACAAAATTTCGTTGCCTTCCAAAATTTGATTTTTCATCTTATACAACCTAAATATTTCTTCACGATCATATCAGTTACGCATGCCTTTATTTCTGTTGCTGATCCAGTGTTCTTTTTGCTTGTTCGCGATATCTACATACCACTCTTTATCACAGTCAACACAAATTTTCTTTCTAGCTTCTTTACTAAGAGCTACGCTCTTTTTTTGATTACAGATACTGCACTTACCAAAATTAATAAAATACATTTACACCTCCAAATAAACAGTTAATGAAAAATCTGACCTTATAAGCAGCTCAAAACTGGCTCCTATTATTATTATATAACATGCTGCAGTCAATTACACGATTTTAGTTTTTTATTAAGATCACTGTTTTCTTTTTCAAGCTGAACAGCGTAATTGTAAACAATTTCGTACTTGATATCTGGTATGTTCATCGCGGAAAAGAAACCAAGAGAAAAAATATAAACAAAAAATAGAGAAACAAAAACTAGCTGACTTTTTGTAAGCTCAATTTTGTTTAACCCAAACATAAATGTTCTACTTTTGCTGAAAACTCACGTTCAAACACGCTTCGCTAGCAGCACGGTTGACGGGAGTTTCGCAGTCTTCTTGAGCCATAAGCCAACAGAATTTATGGAAATCACCTTTAACGAAACATCCTGAGGGATATTCTTTTTCAACGCAAGGCTGGTTATGAAACTCAGTACCTGGATGGTGGCAAATCCAGTATTCGCTTTCTGAGTTTTCGGTTATTTCTAGAATTTCTTTGGGTTTTAACGTAAGAGAATCATGGTCAAAATCAGGGCTGCCACAAGATAGCACGCTTAAAATAAAAATTGCAAACAATAATCTCATATTTTCATTATAGAGATATTTTGTTCTTTTGTTAATCAGCGATAGAAGTCAATTCATCAGCGTAATATCGGACAATTTTCTTATCAACCATCCAATCTTTTTCTAGTTCGTTGCCTTCAATTTCAACGTCGACCATCCTCAAAAGACCCTCGCACGTGATCACTTCTTCGTCGCTCTCGTTCTTAATAGAAAAATACTTTCCTGGCCCAAACTTTATGCCGTGGTAATTTTCATCTTCGTGTACATCTAAGCAAACTGGGGTAGCTATTACCACACCGTAAACTCCGCTAGTAGTTTTAACTTTTTCACCGATTTTAAAATTCGCTGGCAAGACTTCTTCGAGACGGTTAGTCTCTCTTTCTACAATAGAATCAATAATTCTAGAATATTTTCCATCAAGCTCTTTCTGCTCTTGGTTCAAAGCGTTGATAGCTTGGTTGTAATCTGCAACAAAATCTCCAGATAAAAACTTAAACATGCTC
>Ga0310345_10003386_pt1 | contig 15195 bp, 15 predicted proteins | sample HC15DNA20500_MG_FD_204667 | JGI IMG/M metagenome (GOLD analysis project Ga0310345, IMG submission 204667) | Marine microbial communities from station ALOHA, North Pacific Subtropical Gyre - HC15-DNA-20-500_MG | ecosystem: Environmental > Aquatic > Marine > Oceanic | place: Pacific Ocean: North... | reverse complement strand
CACTTGGGCTGCATTTCGGTGAAAAGGCGCTGGCCGATGCCGACCGTCACGTCCTCATGGAAACCGGCATGGTTGCGGAAGGCGCCGAGGAACAGCTTCAAGGACTTCGACTCGACGATGGTTTCGCTCGGCGCATAATCGATCACCAGATGCGCGAAATCGGGCTGGCCGGTGACCGGGCACAGCGAGGTGAACTCGGGCGCGGCGAAGCGGACGAGGAACAGCGCGCCTTTGCGCGGATTGGGCACGTAATCGAGCACGGCCTCCTCGGGCGAGGCGGGCAGGCTGCTGGTCTGGCCCAGATGCAGCGGGGTGGCGCCGATATCGGTCATGCGAAGTCCTTTCTTGCGCGCGCCTTTGCACCCATGGACGCGGCGGGGCAAGCGGGCGCGAGGGGCAGGAGCACTCCCTTCCTCCTTGCCGCAGCGCAGCAAGAGGGTTAATCATTGGACCCAAGGCCCCGCAAAGACGGGCCGCATGCAGGACGGAGCTGACCCATGGATTCCCTGGTCTCGACCCAGTGGCTCGCCAGCGAGCTGGGCGCGAGTGATCTGCGCATTGTCGATGCGAGCGCATTCCTGCCCGAGCACAGCCGCGATCCGGTGCTGGAATACGAGGCGTGCCACATCCCCGGCGCGGTGTTCATGAACCTGGCCGAACTGACCGACCCTGAGCGCCCGGGGCTCAACATGCTGCCCAGCGCCGAACGCTTTGCCAGCAGGATGCAGAGCCTTGGCCTCGGCGATGGCAGCCGCATCGTGCTCTATGACGACAGCCCGGTGAAAACCGCGACGCGCGCATGGTTCATGCTGACGATGTTCGGCGCGACCAATGTTGCGCTGCTCGATGGCGGGATCGCCAAATGGAAGGCGGAAGGCCGCCCCTGCGCACAAGGCAAGGAGACGCTGCGGCACCGGCACTTCACCGTGTGGAGCGACGAGCGGCAAGTACGGAGCAAGGCCGATGTGCTGGCGAACCTTGAAAGCAAGGCAGCGCTGGTCGTCGATGCGCGCGGGGCCGGGCGCTTCACTGGCGAGGTGGCGGAAGTGAAGCCGGGGCTTGCCAGCGGGCACATTCCGGGCGCACGCAATGTGCACTACGCCACGATGTTCAAGCCCGATGGCACGTGGAAATCGCCGGACGAGATTCGCGCGGTGTTCGATGCGGCGGGCGTGGACCTGAGCCGGCCGCTGATCACCAGCTGCGGCTCGGGCGTGACGGCCAACGTGCTGATCTTCGCAGCGCATCTGATCGGCAAGCACGACGTGGCGCTTTACGACGGCAGCTGGAGCGAATGGGGGGCGGATCCTGAAACGCCGAAGGAAACGGGGGCGGCTCGGTAGGTTCAGTGGCCCGCTTTTGGCCTGTCGAATTGTGGAGATGGCTGAGTGGGCAAAGTGCCCATGGCCCGCTTCTCGGCAAAAAATACAGAGTGATCAAATCACTCTACAGCTTCGACGGCAAGCGCCGTGCAGACGTGTGCAAGTTCGCTTGGGACAAGACCTATCTGCTGGAAAGCGATTGGGACGAGCAAGCGACCTGGGTGCCGCGCCATGATGGCAAGATGGTCGGGCCATTCGACAATCCGTCTGCAGCCGAGCAATTCATCGTGACGACCGACTGGTTCAACGGGCTTGACTGACGGGATTTGCCCCAACCCCGCTCATGCTGAGCTTGTCGAAGCATTTAGCGCAACCGCAGCACCAGCACCCTTCGACAAGCTCAGGGTGAGCGGGGTTGGGGCTATTGGCGAAAAGGGGATGGATTCCCTTCCCCGCAAATTCAGCCTAAGACCCTCCCATGGCGGAACATGACAGCGAAGGCCTAGGCACCGGCACCCGGCTCGTCGGCGCTGGCCGACGGGCAGAGTGGACAGGCAGCGCGGACCATCCGGGGGCGGTGGTCAATCCACCGGTCTACCGGGCGAGCACGCATCTCTATCCGGATATGGCGGCGCTGCGGGCGCATCCGGCCAACGAGGACGGCAAGTTCTATTATGGCAGGCGGGGCGCGCCGACGCAGTGGGCGCTGGCAGACGCGCTGACCGCGCTGGAGCCGGGGGCGGAAGGCACGGTGCTCTACCCTTCCGGCGTGGCGGCGATCATGGGCGCGCTGCTGACGGTGCTGCGGCCGGGCGACGTGCTGCTGATGATCGACAATGCCTACGAGCCCAGCCGCGCGATGGGGCGCGGGCTGCTCAAGGATTTCGGGGTCGAGACGCGCTGGTTCGATCCGAGCGATCCGGCAGCGTTCGAGGCGGCCATCTGCGAACGGACCAAGGCGGTGCTGCTCGAAAATCCCGGCAGCCTGACGATCGAGGTCTGCGACGTACCCGCGCTCTCGGCCATCGCGAAGGCGCATGGGCTGACGGTGGTGCTCGACAATACGTGGGCCTCGCCGCTGGGCTTTCCGGCGCTGGAGCGCGGAGTGGACATTTCCATCATGAGCCTGACCAAGCATGTCGGCGGGCATTCGGATGTGATGATGGGCAGCGCGAGCGCGGGGCCGGCGTGGTACCGCAAGCTGCGGCTGCGGGCGCAGGGGCTGGGCAATGTCGTCTCGCCCGACGATGCCGCGCTGATGCTGCGGGGGCTGAGGACCATGGGCCTCAGACTGGCGCAGGAGACGGCTTCGGCATTGGCGATTGCGGAATGGCTCGCCACCCAGCCGGAGGTCGCCAAAGTGCTCTGCCCGATGCTGCCGGGTTCGCCGGGGCACGACTTGTGGAAGCGCGATTTCAACGGCGGCTGCGGGCTGTTCAGCTTCGTGCTGAAAGGCGGCACCTCTGCGGCGCGCGATGCCTTGATCGATGCGCTTGTCCTGTTCGGCATCGGCTATTCGTGGGGCGGGTTCGAGAGCCTGGCCACGCCGGTCGACCCCGCGCCGATCCGCACCGCAAGCCCCTGGCCGCTGCCGGGACTGGACGAGGGCGACCGCTTCGGCGTGCGGCTGTCCATCGGGCTTGAGGACACGCCGGACCTGATTGTCGATCTTGCGCGCGGACTGGCCGTGTGGCGGGCGGCGCAATGAGCGAGTGGACCAAGCTGCAGCGCAGCATTGCGCAGGTCGCGCGCTCGCTCGACGATGTCGGCTTCGATATCGGCCGCACCCATATCTCGCTGTTCAACGCGATGTGGATGGTGATTGTCGTCGTGCTCGTCATCGTGTCCGGGCGGCTGCTCGGCCGTGTCGGTCGGCGCACCGTGCGCGGGATGAAGGGCCTCGATCCGACGCAGCGGGCGCTCGGTGAGAAGCTGATGACGGTGACGGTGTGGACCGTCGCCGTGCTGGTCGGCATCGATGCGGTGGGGATCAATCTCACCACGCTGACGGTGTTCTCGGGCGCCTTCGGCCTCGCGGTGGGCTTCGGCCTGCAGAAGACGTTCGGCAACCTGATCGCGGGCGTGATCCTGCTGATGGACCGCTCGATCAAGCCCGGCGACGTGATCGCGGTGAACGACACCAAGGGCAGCACGTTCGGCGTCGTCAGCGCCATCGGCGTGCGCGCGATCACCGTGGCGACGCGCGACAACCGCGAGATCCTGATTCCGAACGAAATCCTGATGACCACGCAGGTCGAGAACTGGTCGCACACGTCGCGGGAAGTGGGCATCACGATCCCGGTCAACGTGGCCTATGGCAGCGATCTGGACCTTGCCGAAAGGCTGCTGCTGGAAGCCGCGCTGACGGTGCCGCGCGTGATGAAGGACCCGGCGCCTTCGATCCTTTTGAGCGCCTTCGGGCCGAGCGCGATCGAGCTGCTGATCTATATCTCGATCGATGATCCCGAGAACGGCGTCGGCAACGTGCGCTCCGACGTGCTGAAGGCGGCATGGCACGCGCTGAGGGACAGCGGGGTTAGCATTCCGCTGCCGCAATCGGATGTGACGCTGCGGGATTCGGATGGGCTCAGGGTGCTGGCGGATGCGTTGGGGAAACGCTCGCCCCAGTAAGGTCCTGCTCCTCCCCCGGTCGGGGGAGGCCGGGTGGGGGTGCGCGGCGCTTGTACGGAGAGCTCGGTTACCCCTCCCCAACCCCTCCCCGAGCGGGGAGGGGCTTGCAAGCTGGCGGCTAAAGCTCACCTAGCCGCCCCCCTAGCTTTCCTCGCTGGCGATTGCAGGGTACAAGGACCATCTGCCGCCCATGAGCAATTCGCCTTCCAGACTTGGCACCGTCTACCTTGTAGGCGCTGGCCCCGGTGATCCGGACCTGCTGACGCTGCGCGCGGCGCGGCTGCTCGCCTCGGCGGAGCTGGTCGTGCATGACGGGCTGGTCGATCCGGCGATCATGGCGATGGTCCCCGCAGGCGCGCGGCTGGTGTCGGTCGCGAAGAGCCGGGCGCGGCATACCTTGCAGCAGCACGAGATCAACGCACTGCTGGTGCGCGAAGCGCTGGCGGGGCATGACGTGATCCGGCTCAAGGGCGGCGATCCCTTCGTGTTCGGGCGCGGCGGCGAGGAAGCGGAGGCCTGCTATGCGGCAGGCGTGCCGGTCGAGGTCGTGCCGGGCGTGAGCGCGGCGATGGGCGCGGCGGCGGCAGCGCAGATTCCGCTGACGCACCGCGAGAACGCCTCGGTCGTGAGTTTCGTGGCGGGCCAGTGCAAGGGCCTTTCGGAGCAGAACTGGGCGGGCCTTGCGGGCGTCGGCCGCACGCTGGTGATCTACATGGGCGTCGCGACGAGCGATGCGATTGCCGAGAAGCTGATGGCCGACGGCCTTGCGCCCGACATGCCGGTGGCGGTGATCGAGAACGCGGCGCGACCCACGATGCGCGTGCTGCGCGGGGCGCTGGCCGGGCTTGGCGCGCTGGTTGCGGAGCACAAGGTGAAGAGCCCTGCCCTCATCGTGATCGGCGAAGTGACCGCGCGCGAGCGGCATATGGAGTTGCAGAAGTTGGCGGAGTGCGCTGCGTGAAGATCTTGACGGGGAATGACTTGGGCAGCGGCCACGTTGTCTGGTGGGACGGCCAGGGCTGGTCGCGCCATGTGAACGATGCGGTCGATGTCGGCGATGCGGCGGATACGATCCTTGCCGCCGAGGAAGCGGCGCGCCGCGTCAATGCAAGCTATGCCATCAGTGCCACCAAGGGCGCGGACGGCACGGTGCGCCCGGACCATATCAAGGACCGCATCCGCGCGCTGGGCCCCACCGTCCGCCCCGACCTCGCGCTGCAACCTTCCGATCCGCAAAGCGGCAATTGGGTGATCTGACATGTACCAGTACGACCAATACGACCAGGCCATGGTCGACGCCCGCGTCGAGGAATTCCGCGGCCAGGTGGCGCGCCGCATGGCGGGCGAAATCACCGAGGACCAGTTCAAGCCGCTGCGGCTGAAGAACGGGCTCTACCTGCAGCTCCATGCCTACATGCTGCGCGTCGCCATTCCCTATGGCACGCTGAACGGGCGGCAGATGCGCATGCTGGGCGATATCGCCGACAAGTATGACCGCGGCTATGGCCACTTCACCACGCGCCAGAACATCCAGTACAACTGGATCAAGCTGGAAGACGCGCCGCAGATCCTTGCCGATCTCGCGACGGTGGAGATGCATGCCATCCAGACCAGCGGCAACTGCATCCGCAACATCAGCTCGGACCACTTCGCGGGCGCTGCGGCGGACGAGCTGGTCGATCCGCGCCCTTATGCCGAGCTGCTGCGCCAGTGGTCGAGCTTCCATCCGGAGTTCGATTACCTGCCGCGCAAGTTCAAGATCGCGGTGATCGCGTCCGACACGGACCGCGCGGCGATGCGCCTGCACGATATCGGCATCCAGATCGTGAAGAACGAGACGGGCGAAATCGGCGCGCGCTTCTATGTCGGCGGCGGCATGGGCCGCACCCCGATGATCGCGCCGGTGATCCGCGAGTTCGTGCCGGTGCTGCAGATGGTGAGCTATGCGGAGGCCTGCCTGCGGGTCTACAACCGCTATGGCCGCCGCGACAACAAGTACAAGGCGCGGATCAAGATCCTCGTCCACGAGATCGGCGCGGACGAATACCGCCGGCAGGTGGAGGAAGAGTTCGCGCATATCCTCACCCTGGGGCTGGAGCCGCCGCAGGCCGAGTTCGAGCGCATTGCTGGTTTCTTCGCCGATCCGGGCCTCGAGCGCGGCCTCGCCGATGGCTATGACCGCAGCGATCCGGACTTCGCGGTCTGGGCAGATCAGAACACCACGCCGCATAAGCAGGCGGGCTACAAGGCGGTCGTCATCAGCCTGAAGCCTGCGGGCGGCATTCCGGGCGATGCCACGGCGGACCAGATCCGCCTGATGGCCGAGCTGGCGGAAGTCTACAGCCTTGACGAACTTCGCGTGACCCACACCCAGAACATCGTGCTGCCGCATGTGAAGCAGAGCGATCTCTACGCGCTGTGGCAGAAGCTTGATGCGGCGGGCCTCGCGACGGCGAACCTCGACCTGATCGGCGACATCATCGCCTGCCCGGGGCTCGACTATTGCAGCCTCGCCAATGCGCGCTCGATCCCGCTGGCGCAGAAGATTTCGGCCCGGTTCGCCGAGCCGGAACGCCAGCGCACGTTGGGTGAATTGAAGCTCAAGATCTCGGGCTGCATCAATGCCTGCGGGCACCACCACGCCGGCAACATCGGCATTCTGGGCGTCGACCGGAAGGGCACCGAGAACTATCAGCTGCTGCTCGGCGGTTCGGAAGCGGCGGATACTTCGCTCGCCCAGATCGTCGGCCCCGGCTTCAGCGAAGACGGCATTGTCGATGCGATCGAGACCGTCACGAACGTCTATCTCGCCCAGCGCGCGGAGGGGGAACGCTTCCTCGATACCTACCGCCGCGTCGGCATGGCTCCGTTCAAGGAGGCAATCTATGGTTGAGCACTGCCTGCGTTACCGCGACGACGAGCCCGTGGGCGATCCGGCGGTGACAGTCGACGCGTTTGCGGTGCAGGGCAACGCCACCGCCGTGCGGATCGAGCCGGGCGACGATGCGCGCGCGCTGCTGCCCGCACTTGACCGGATTGCGCTGATCGAGATCAACTTCCCCGCCTATGGCGACGGGCGCGGCTATTCCGCCGCGCGCATCCTGCGCGAGCATGGCTATGCCGGCGAACTGCGCGCGGTGGGCGATGTGCTGATCGACCAGCTCAGCCACATGCGCCGCTGCGGGTTCGATGCCTTCGCGCCCGACAAGCCGATCACGCAGGCCGCCGCCGACAAGGCGCTCGCAACCTGGCCCGAGGTCTATCAGAAGACGGTGGACGGCCGCTCGCCCATCTGGGCGCTTCGTCATGGCCGATAACACCACCCGCACAGCAGACCGGATCGACACCGGACCGCGCTTCACCGAAAGTGACGCGATCCGGCTGAACAACCTGTTCCGCGGCACCGACACGCCGGAGATGCTGCGCAGCGTCCTCAAGGACAAGCTGATCGGCGAGGTCGCGGTCGTCTCCAGCTTTGGCGCGGAAAGTGCGGTGCTGCTGCACCTGATTGCCGAGGTCGACAAGGCGATCCCGGTGATCTTCCTCGAAACGCACAAGCATTTCCCGGAGACCATCGCCTATCGCGACCAACTGGTGGCGCATCTGGGCCTGACGAACCTGCTGATCGTCGAGCCCGACATGGAGCTTGTCGCCAAGAAGGACGAGACCGGCCTGCGCTGGTCGTGGGACCCGGACGGCTGCTGCGACATCCGCAAGGTGCAACCGCTGGCGCGCGCGCTCCTCGATTTCGATGCCTCGATCAGCGGGCGCAAGGGTTTTCAGTCGGCCACCCGCGCCGGTCTGCCCCGCTTCGAGATCGACCGCACCGATGCCGAAGGGCGCCTGAAGTTCAACCCGCTCGCCTCGTGGAGTTCGGAGGACCTTGAAGCCTACATGGTGGCGCACGACCTGCCGCGGCATCCACTCGTGGCGCAGGGCTATCCTTCCATCGGCTGCGCTCCCTGCACCAGCAAGGTCGCGCCGGGCGAAGACCCGCGCTCGGGCCGCTGGAAGGGCTGGGACAAGGTGGAATGCGGCATCCACGTGCCCGGTTCGCCGGACGGTGCGAGCGGCGAGGGCGAGCTGCCGCCGGGGTATGATCCCGCTTTTTAAATCAGGACGTTGCCCGCCCCCCGTTCGTGTCGAGCGAAGTCGAGACACCGAGCGCGGCGCTTGGTGTCTCGACTTCGATCGACACGAACGGATCTGAGTTTGGCTGCTCATAGGCTCACCAATGAGCACCTTGCCGCGCCATGGCCCCAAGGCCTAGGCGCGTTTCATGTCCCCTGCCCCGCTCACCGTCTGGTATGACGGCGCCTGCCCGCTCTGCACCCGCGAGATCGCGCTGATGCGGTGGCTTGACCGGGCTCGGCGGATCGAATTTGTCGATGTGAGCGAGGACAGCACCACCTGCCCTCGCGACCGCACGCTGCTGCTGGCACGGCTCCACGCGCGCGAGGATGGCGTGCTGCTCGATGGCGCGGCGGCGTTTGCGGCGATGTGGCGGGCGATCCCGCTACTGCGTCCACTTGGCCTGCTCGCGCGGATTCCCGTAGTGCTCTCCGCGCTCGAATGGGCCTATGTGCGGTTTCTGCGGGTTCGTCCTGCCCTTCAGAGGATCATGCGTTGAGCGAAGACCGCTACCGGAAAGTTCCCACCAGCCGCCTCGGCCGCTTTTCGGCGTTCGGCCAGCTGGCGGGCGGCGTCGCGGGCGGAGTGATCGCGGAAGGGGCCAAGCGGATCGCACGCGGGGAGCGGCCGCAGATGGCCGATCTGCTGCTCACCCCCGCCAACGCCACGCGCGTGACCGAGCAGCTTTCGCGGCTGCGCGGGGCGGCGATGAAGCTGGGGCAGATGATCTCGCTCGATGCGGGCGATCTGCTGCCGGCAGAGCTCACCGCGATCCTCGCCAGGCTGCGCGATGCGGCGCATTTCATGCCGCCCAGGCAGTTGCAGACCGTCTTGGCCGCCAGCTGGGGGCAGGACTGGCGGCGCAAGTTCGCCCGCTTCGAGGCGACGCCGATTGCCGCCGCATCGATCGGACAGGTCCACCGCGCCGTGCTGCACGATGGCCGCACGGTGGCGGTGAAAGTGCAGTATCCGGGCATCGCCGCGAGCATCGACGCCGATATCGACAATGTCGCGACCTTGCTGCGCGTATCGGGCCTGCTGCCCAAGACGCTCGACATCACGCCGCTGCTGGTCGAGGCCAAGCGCCAGCTGCACGAAGAAGCCGACTACTTGCGCGAGGCCGAGCAGATGCGCCGCTATGGCGCGATGCTTGCCGGGGAGGACATGTTCGTGGTCCCCGCGCCGGTGGACGAACTGACCGGACCCGCCGTGCTGACGATGGACTTCATCGCCTCGCGGCCGATCGACACGCTCGCCGAAGCGCCGCAGGACGTGCGCGACCGGGTGATGGGCGCCATGCTCGATCTGGTGCTGCGCGAACTGTTCGTGTTCGGTTTCATGCAGACCGATCCCAACTTCGCGAACTATCGCTGGCAGCCCGATACGGGCCGCGTGGTGCTGCTCGATTTCGGCGCGGCGCGGCCCGTGCCGGACGAGACCCGCGCCGCCTATGCGCGGATGATGCAGGCGGGGCTCAACGGCGATCCGGCGGAACTGAAGCGCCGCATCTGCGAAGTGGGCTTCGCCTCCGAAGAGCAGATGGCGCGCCACGGCAAGGCGTTCGAAGGCGTGATCGGGGTAATCCTCGAGCATGTGAACAAGGACGCCATCTTCGACTTCGCCGACCGCAGCTTCGTGGCGCGCTTGCGCGATTTCGGCGAGCCGGTGGCGCAGGACCGCGACACCTGGCACCTGCCGCCGATGGACACGCTGTTTGTCCAGCGCAAGGTCAGCGGCACGGCGCTGCTGGCGGTGCGGATGAAGGCACGGCTGCCGCTGCAGGGGATGGTCGCGGCGCGGCTGGCGGGGTTGGTCGAGCCGGCCTGAGCCACTACCTCAGCCAGCCCGCCTCACGGTACCACGCGGCAGTGGCGTGGAGCCCTTCGCGCGTATCGATGCGCGGGCGCCAGAGCGATACAGGCGGCTGCGCGCCCTCGCTCACCGTCCAGTCCGGATGGCAGATATAGCTGGCGCGGTCTGGCGTCAGCTTGGCCTTTTTCCCACGCACCATGCGGTCGGCGCGCGCGGCAAGCTTGACCACCCCCGGCGAGAGCGAGAGCGGGCGGATCGGCTTCTCGCGCACGGCGGCGCCGATGGCGTGGGCGAGGCTGACATGGGTCCAGCCGCCGGGTTCCCCGTCGTCGGGTTCGAACACCTGATGCGTGGTTTCCTCGCTGCTGGGCAGCAGGGCGAGCAGCAGAGCGGCAAGATCGGCGACATGGATCACCGAAAGGCGCCCCGGCGGCGGCAGTGGCACGACGCCTTTGCGCGCGAGGCGGAAGAGATCGAGCATCTCTGTATCGCGCGGGCCAAACACGGCGGGCGGGCGCACTACCGTCCAATCAAGCCCCGAGGCGCGCACCAGCCGTTCGCCGCGCAGCTTGGAGGCGCCATAGACCGAGAGCTGCGGCTCGCGCGCGGACAGCGAGGAAACGTGGATCATGCGGCTGACGCCCATTGCGTGCGCCGCTTCGATCACGCGCAAGGTGCCCTGCACGTTGCCTTCCTCGAACCCCGCCGGATCGGGCGCGTTGACCACACCAGCGATGTGGATCACCGCGCTGGCACCTTCCATCAGGCGCTCGAGGGCGGCCTTGTCGGAGAGATCACCATCCACCCATTCGACCCCGCCGCGCAGGCGCTGCTTGCGCCGGGTGAGCGCGCGCACGTCGATCCCCATGCGCCCCGCAGCAAGGAGCACGGCCTGCCCGACGAAACCGGTTGCCCCCGTGACCGCGACAAGCTGACCATCCGTCACAGCATCACCAGCTGGTCGCGGTGGATCAGCGCCGAGCGCGGGGCATAGCCGAGCAGCGCTTCATGCTCGGCAGAAGGATGGCCCATCAGCGCCGCACATTCCGCGGCATCATACTCGCTGAGGCCGCGTGCAAGGACGGTGCCGTCCGGGCCGAGCACGGCAATGGCATCGCCGCGCAGGAAGCTGCCTTCCACCGCGGTGACGCCCGCCGCGAGCAGGCTCGAGCCACGCGCGAGGGCTGCAGCGGCGCCTGCATCGACCGTCACCGAACCTTTCATGCGCAGCTTGCCGCCAAGCCATGCCTTGCGCGCGCGCGCCTTGCCGGGCGGGCAGAACATCGTGCCGCGTTCGTCCCCGAGCGCGGCGGCTATGGGGCTTTCGGGGCGGCCATCGATGATCGCGAGCGCGATACCGGCAAGACCCGCGATTTCGGCGGCCTGCAGCTTGGACGTCATCCCGCCCGAGCCGAGGCCGGAGGACGACCCGCCGGTCGCCATCGCGTGGATTTCCGGCGTGACGCCGCGTACTACCGGAATGCGCACCGCGCCTTCGAGGCGGGGATCGCGGTCGTAGAGGCCGTCGATATCGGAGAGCAGCAGAACCGCGCTCGCCCCTGCCGCTTGGCCCACGCGTGCGGCAAGGCGGTCGTTGTCACCGAAGCGGATTTCCTCGGTGGCAACGGTGTCGTTCTCGTTGATCACCGGGACTGCGCCGGATGCGAGCAAGGTGCCCAGCGTGGCAGTTACGTTTAGGTAGCGACGGCGGTCCTCAAGGTCCTCAAGCGTTAGCAGAACCTGCGCGGCGATCAGCCCATGCGCGGCGAGCAGTTCGGCCCAGAGCCCGGCAAGCGCGATCTGGCCGACGGCGGCAGCGGCCTGCGCATCGGCAAGGCTGCCCCTGCCCCCGCGCGAGAGGCCAAGCTTGCGCGCGCCCAGCGCGATGGCGCCCGAGGAAACGACGATGACATCCTGCCCGCGCGCGCGGGCGGCGGCGATTTCCGCCACCAGCAGGGTAAGCCACTCCCGCCGGGGTTCACCATCCTTGCCGACGAGCAGCGCCGAGCCGACCTTGAGCACAAGGCGCGGGGTCTCGGCGGCATCCGTCAGCTGGGCAAGGCGTTCAATCGACATGGTGCGAGCCGCTTAGGGGAAATGCTGCGGCGCGGGAAGCCCGCTTGGTTCGTCATTGCGAGCGTAGCGAAGCAATCCAGGGCCCCATGCATCACCGCTCTGTATTGCTTCGTCGCTGCGCTCCTCGCCATGACGAAGATGGGTGCGTGGGGTTAGCGTCGCTCAGATCGGCGACCAGGGCTTCTGGTCTTCGATGTCCTCGACCTCGCCATCCGGGCGTTCGGTCGCCGTTGCGGCGGGGAGGTGTTCAAGCACGGCGTCGAGCAGGGCGTTCATGCCCTTGCCGGTGGCGCCCGAGATCGGGAACACGCGGCGCGCGCCCGCTGCGCGCAGTTCGGCGCGGAAGGCGCTGACGAGTTCGGCGTCGACGGTGTCGATCTTGTTGAGCGCGATCAGGCGCGGCTTTTCATCGAGCCCGCCGCCATAGGCCTCAAGCTCGTCCTGCACGATATGCAGCGCTTCGGCGGGATCGGTACCGTTGATGTCGATCAGGTGGATCAGCACGCGGCAGCGCTCGATGTGGCCGAGGAAGCGGTCGCCCACCCCGGCCCCTTCGGCGGCGCCTGCGATCAGGCCGGGGATGTCCGCCAGCACGAATTCGCGGTTGCGGTGGCGCACGACGCCGAGCTGCGGGCGCAAGGTGGTGAAGGCGTAATCGCCGACCTTGGCCTTGGTGTTGGTGATCTGGTTGATGAAGGTGGACTTGCCCGCATTGGGCAGGCCGACGAGGCCGACATCCGCCAGCAGCTTGAGCCGCAGCCAGACGTACATTTCCTGCGCCGGCCAGCCGGGGCCGAACTGGCGCGGGGCGCGGTTGGTCGAAGTCTTGTAGGAGAGGTTGCCGCGCCCGCCGTCGCCGCCGCGCAGCAGGACTTCGCGCTGGCCGGGTTCGGTAAGATCGAGCAGCACCGTCTCGCCGTCCTCGCCATCGATCACCTGCGTGCCGACGGGGACCTTGATGACGAGATCGTCGCCCGCCGCCCCGGTGCGGTTCTTGCCCGCGCCGCCGCCGCCGCGGGGAGCGCGGAAGTGCTGGGTGTAGCGGAAGTCGATCAGGGTGTTGAGGCCGGTGACCGCCTCGAAAATGATGTCGCCGCCCTTGCCGCCGTCGCCGCCATCGGGGCCGCCATACTGCACGTACTTCTCGCGCCGGAAGCTGACCGCACCGGGGCCGCCTGCGCCGGAACGGATGAAGATCTTGGCCTGATCGAGAAAATGCATGGAATGGAGCTATCGAAGCGCGCGGCCTTCGACAAGCTCAGGCTGAGCGGATGTGGGGTAGGCACCGACGACCGCTCAGCCTGAGCTTGTCGAAGGATCGCAGGCCGTACAGGGCCAATTTACGGCATACTGGTGGAGCCGAGGGGGATCGAACCCCTGACCTCGTCATTGCGAACGACGCGCTCTCCCAGCTGAGCTACGGCCCCGTTCCCAGTATCCTCCGGCCTGCCAGCACGAAGCTGCCCTGCCGGGAGCGCGGCCCTTAGCCCACCGGGGCCGCGCTTGCCAAGTGCAAAATGCGGGCGGAGCGTTGATGCCTCCACCCTCTCGTTGGTTATGGACGATCTCTCAGGGCGTCCCGCTCGTAGCCGCAGGCGCTGCCGGCGGGCCGTACTTGGCGTTCCATTCGGCGAGATCGCGCTGGTACTGTTCGTAGCGGCGGTAGAAATCGTCGTAGACCACTTCGATGTTCGGCAGGCTGCGCATGGCGAAGGCTTCGAGTTCGGCGGGCTTGAGCGTGGGGACTTTCACCGGGGCTGCCTTGGCGCCCTTCTTGCGGGGCGGCGCGGGGGGCGCGGGCGGCGTGATCGCATCGAGATCGCCAGTGACGGCGAGCGCCGCGTTGCAGAACTCGTTCATCATCGGCGGCAGCGCGAAGTGGTTGTAGACCGAGGTCATGTAGGCCTCGCGCGGGGCGGTGAATTTCGCGCCGTAGCGGGCCTTGAACTCGGCATCGACCTTGCGGTTCGTCGCCGCGAGCGTCGCATTGTAGTTCTTCAGGAACGCCCTGTAGCGCGGCAGGATCTCGGCATGCTTGGGATCGCTGCAATTGAGCGCGGCGACGTTGAGCGCCGAGCGCAGGTTCCACAGCATCTGGGTGGACGAGATGCCCCGGTTCACCGACTGGCGCAGCCCGCTGGGATCGAGCGGCGGGATGACAAGGTTGCCGCTCGCCCCGGCCGGCGGCTTGGGCTTGGGTGGCGGCGGGATATAGGGCTTGGGCGGAGGTGGCGGGGGCGGAGGGGGCGGCGGCGGCGCGGGCGCGGCGCAGCTGGCAAGCGCGGCGGCGAGCACGGCGGCGGGGAAGAAACGGGCAATGTTCTGGAAGAATGGCGCCGCCGGGCGCGAAGTACGAAGCATGCGAGAGGGTCCCCCCGGTTCTGTTTGTCCTGCGGTCTAACCGGCTCGTCAGCCAAAGAAAATGCCCGGCGAGCCAGAAGGCCCGCCGGGCACGTTAACGTGAAGCAATGCGTGCTTCAGATCAGCGGGGCCAAAGATTAACGACGGTCGCCCATGAACTGCAGCAGGAACGTGAACATGTTCACGAAATCGAGGTAGAGCGTGAGCGCGCCGAGCACGATCATCTTGCCCGCGAAATCGGTGCCCGCAACCTGGCTGTACATTTCCTTCAGCTTCTGCGTGTCATACGCGGTCAGCCCTGCGAAGATCAGCACGCCGAGGAAGCTGATGCCCCAGGCAAGGCCCGGCGACTGCAGGAAGATGTTGATCAGGCTCGCGATCAGGATGCCGACGAGGCCCATGATCAGGAACGTGCCGAAGCCCGACAGGCTCTTCGTAGTGGTGTAGCCATAGAGGCTCAGGCCAGCGAAGGCGCCCGCGGTGGCGAAGAACGTCGCCGCGATCGACGGGCCGGTGTAGACCGCGAAGATCGCCGAGAGCGACACGCCCATCAGCACGCTGAACGCCCAGAACAGCGCCTGCATCGTGGTGGTCGAGATGCGGTTGATCCCGAAGCTCATCACCATGACGATGGCGAGCGGGGCCAGCGCGACCAGCCAGCGCAGCGGGGTGCCGAACACCGCCTCGGCCATGCCGGAGGTGGCGAACAGCAGCGCGACGATGCCCGAAAGCAGGACGCCCGAGGCCATGTAGTTGTAGATCGACAGCATGTAGCGGCGCAGACCCGCATCATACGCGGCACCGCGCCCGGCGAGACCCGCCGCAGCGCCGAAGCCTGCCGGGCTCCAGCCAGAAGGCTGGG
>Ga0310345_10003385_pt1 | contig 15198 bp, 15 predicted proteins | sample HC15DNA20500_MG_FD_204667 | JGI IMG/M metagenome (GOLD analysis project Ga0310345, IMG submission 204667) | Marine microbial communities from station ALOHA, North Pacific Subtropical Gyre - HC15-DNA-20-500_MG | ecosystem: Environmental > Aquatic > Marine > Oceanic | place: Pacific Ocean: North... | reverse complement strand
CTTCTTCACTGTCAATCTTAACGTTGATAATGGTGTTCTCAACGGAAACAGACTGGAATAGCTTCATCGATTCTCGGGAGTCTATGGTTAAGGAAATTGAATTCTGCTCCCTGCCATAGAGAACGGCAGGGATACCACCAGAGGAACGGATCCTCCGTGCACTGCCCTTCCCTGTTTCATTTCTACGTTTTGCCGCAAGCAAAGTCTTTACAGCCATTTTTTGATTCCGCTAGATTTTAGAGTGGTAAAAAGTCAAGTGCCCCTAAGGTTCAGTAGGCACCTCAAAAAGCTTACTAACAGATTTATTCTCATGCACACATTTGATCGCTTCTGCAAAGATTTTCGCAACTGACATCACTTTTAAGCCGTCGAATTTACGTTCTTCCAAGATCTCAACTGTGTTGGTAACTACGACTTCATCTACATCTACATTAACCAGTCTCTGGACCGCCTCACCCGACAAAAGCGGATGTGTGGCTGCAGCCAAAACTCTTTTTGCCCCCATTTGTTTCAATACCCTTATAGCCTGAGACATCGTCCCTGCCGTATCAATCATGTCGTCCACTAGCAAACAATCTTTTCCGCTGACCTCTCCAACCACATTCATGACTTCACTGACATTCGCAGCAGGCCTTCTCTTATCAATGATTGCAATAGTAGCGTCCAGTCTTCTTGCAAATCCTCGTGCCATTTTAGTGGACCCTGCATCTGGTGCAACCACAACCAAATTTTCAAATTTTTTCGACCTGAAGTAACTTACTAGAGTAGGCGCCGCGTACAAATGGTCAACTGGAATATCGAAAAATGCCTGTATCTGATGCTGGTGAAAATCCATTCCGATTAATCGGTCGGCCCCTGCCGCAACGAGAAGGTTGGCCATTAGCTTTGCGCCTATGGAAACTCTGGGCTGATCTTTGCGGTCCTGTCTGCCATAACCATAGTAAGGTACAACGGCCGTTACTCTAGCTGCTGAAGCTCTGACTGCAGCATCGATCAGTAGTAACAATTCCATTATACCACTAGTCGAAGATGATACCGTTGGTTGTATTATGAAGACATCTCTGCCTCGTACATCCCGATTGATTCTGACAAAAATTTCTCCATCAGCGAAATTCTTGATGGTTGCACACTCTTCAACCTCTTCTCCTAGAAAGGTCGCTATCTCTGAAGCAAGAGGTAAGTTAGCCCGTCCGGACAATAGAAGTAGTGGGCTTCTCCGAAATGTGTCGTCCATGGATCCCAGGCAGATTTGTAAAAAGGTGATTAGTTGTCAAAGCTACTGAACCAGTCTAAAAACACCAACGTTAATACATTTGGTAAGCAAAGTGTTTTATCAATAACTCCTCAACCGTTTCTACTATCTTATATAGTAACAAAGCGGTCGTGAAAAAAAAGTCTTTGCCACTAAAAATTTGAACAATATTGGCCCGCATGGATTCGAACCATGACCGGCGGCACCAAAAACCGCTGTCCTGCCATTAGACGACGGGCCAATTACAACACTATCCTAGTCAAGCCGACAAAACCATTCAAGCCAATAAAATCTGGAGCTCTATCCCAGTGCAGAGGGTTGAGGCTGGGAATCGAGAGTTTCTGTAATCACAAATTGTACATGTGGCCAAGATTTAGTTAGTTCATGGCGGGCTGAGTGAGCCTCGCACTCAGTTGAGAACAACCCAAAAAGTGTTCCTCCACTTCCAGAAAGGCGAGCTACTGTTGCACCTGCTGCCTCGATATCTTTGCGTATTTTTCCTAAGACAGGGTACTGTGCAAAAATTGTTCTTTCGAAATCGTTACAAGACAAAGTGGCCAATTCTTCAAGACTGCAGATTGAGTGTGGAAAAATAGCAGCTTTCGTTGATTTTCTTTGTACATTTAACGCTTCATAGGCTTCAGCTGTGTTGATCGCTACAGAGGTCAGAGCCAATAACACAGAGCTCTTGAACACCATCGGCATCAATCTATCACCCCTGTTCCAAGCCAAGGCCGTCCCCAGAGCCGATGTAAAAAAAGGTACATCCGATCCCAATTCGGAGGAGATCTGCATAAGGTCCCTAGGCGAGCAGGGCTGATTAAACATTAGGTTCAATGTCCTTATCACAGCTCCTGCATCCGAAGAACCACCTCCAAGCCCGGCTCCAGTAGGAATTTTTTTATTGAGAGTGATCTCAATCCCCCCACGGTAATCTATTCTAGAAAAAAAAGCCGTGACCGCCTTATAAACCAAGTTATCACTTATCGGTCCAAGTTCAGCTCCGATCACATTTAGTGAAATTTTTCCGTCATTGAGAACCAGCTGAATTCCGTCACAAAAGTTAACGGCTGTGAACAATGTTTCTATTTGGTGATATCCTGAATCCTCTTTAGACAAAACTCTCAGGAAAGAATTGATTTTAGCTGGTGCCTTTATCTGCATCACAAATTTCTCATAAAACATAATCCTGATCGGAGCTTCTCTGCCCGATTCTCTTCATCGAGAAGCCCATTTTCCAGGCGTAATATATTCCTATGAAAGTGATAGGGAAAAACCCTCCCAAATGATACCCGAACGCAAATGCAAGGGTCGTTGATTCTGCCACTTTAAAAACTCCGTTCAGTGCTATCATGGCCCCTAGCTGAAAGGTTCCGAAAAATCCAGGACCAGCCGGAATCGCTACAGCGAGACCGACCATCCCCATGGTAAAAATAGCCGTCACAAATCCTTCTTCTATGCCAAAGGCTCTAAAGCCCAACCAAAATGACCAGGCGTGCCAAAGCCAAAAACCATAGCTCCAAAGTAACGCACGACTAAAAAGTTTCAGATCGCGCAATAAACTCAGTGATTCAAGAAAGGATTCTAATGATTCCACTATCCGCAGCCCTAAACCATTTTTTCTTTGCAAAAACACTTTCTGTGCCAAATTCAAGAAAAACCGAGGGAATATTGCGAAGAAAACCAGGACTACAAAGAACCCTGCAATCAATCGAAGAGTGGAAAGCATTACGGAACCACCTATTCCAGACCAAATTTCTTCTGTGCCCGGGAAGGAAGGCATCATCGTCGCTAAAAAAAGCATCGAAAATACTGCTATCGAATCGAGAAACCTCTCTACAACTAAGCTTCCAATTACTCCTGATGTAGATATTGATTCCATTCTGCTCAGTGACACAGGTCGAACGATCTCACCGATGCGAAATGGAAAAAGATTGTTTGCAGCAAAACCCATACTTACAGAAGCAAACCTAGATCGGAGACTCGTTTCCAATGCAGTAGGTTCCAGCAGCACTTTCCACCTTAAGGCTCTAATCAAATACCCGAGTGTGCCGACCAACACACAGAGGAATAAGTACCAGAGGTTCGCATTAGCAATATTTTCTATAATATCTCGATAGTTTTCACCCCTTAGTACCCACCACATCAGAAAAACGCTGACGAATATTCCAAATACACCAAACCATGACTTTCTCATATCTCCAGAGATCTATCGCGAGTTGGGGAAATCAACGTTCTCATTTCTTTCACAGCTCGATCTAAGCCCACCAAAACAGCTCTAGAAATGATTGAGTGCCCTATATTGAGCTCCTCTAGAAATGGTATCATCGCAACAGGAGTTACGTTTTCATAGGTTAGACCATGGCCTGCGTGTACTCCCATCTCATTTTCAGAAGCTAGCGTAGCAGCATCTGTCAATCTGGCTAATTGCCAATCCGCTATTTCCAGACTATTCGCGTTTGCATATTCACCCGTATGTAGCTCTACGGCATCTGCACCCAGATCACTAGATATGGAGATTGCTTCTTCATCGGGATCAATAAAAAGAGCCGTCCTAATTCCTTTACTAGAAAGCTTATCTATAGCCTTTCCGATACCGCTTCTAACGACTTTCTCTCCTAACGCCAATCCACCTTCTGTTGTAAGTTCCTGTCTTTTTTCTGGAACTAGGGTTACCTGCATCGGTTTAATCTCACAGGCTATATCCAGAACATTCTTTTCTGAAGCAATCTCCAAATTCACCCCAGTCCTGACCGTTTCCATCAGAATGCGAACATCCCTCTCAGTAACGTGGCGTCTATCTTCGCGTAAATGAACAGTGATTCCATTTGCCCCTGCAAGCTCCACTAAAACAGCTGCTCTAACTGGATCAGGTTCGTCTGTTCCCCTCGCTTGACGCACTGTTGCCACATGATCGACATTGACGTAAAACCTCATTTGTACACCTCCGACCTCTCAACTATTGTTTTCCATACTTCACAACACTTCATACTAAGCCGTGTTCCTTTATCAACACTATGTCCTCTAATTTGAGCAAGCGACCAGCCAATTTCTGTGGAATTCTCACTTCCAATAAGGTGTATTGTCCCTCATATTCTTGATTTAGAATCTCACCAGATTCATATAACATAGCCAGACGTTCTCCGTCACTGGCTCTCAATTGCAGTGAAAGATGCCGGAAGGACTCCTGTAGTTGAGATCTCATTGCAGTCTTCAATATCTTCAATGAATCTTCTCTGTGTGCTGAAACAAAAACGGCCGCCTGGTGCTCTTCTCTCCTGACTTGATATTTTAGATCTATCAGTTCTTGGTTCTCGATAGAGTCAATTTTGTTAAATACTAGAATTTGTTGAATACCTCCAAGGTGCAACGTCTCAAGAACATCGTCTACAACTGCTCGTTGACTGGCCCAATCGGCCTGGGACGCATCAATAACGTGAATCAGCAAATTCGCTTCCCTGATACCCTCTAAAGTAGAGCGAAACGAAGCTACTAAATGATGTGGGAGTTTTCTTATAAAACCTACCGTATCAGTAATCATTCCCTCAAAACCCTCACCCAAATCTACTTTTCTGATCTTAGAATCTAACGTAGAAAATAACCGGTTTTCAACCAATATATCTCTATTGGAAAGAGCCCTCAGTAAAGAGGATTTCCCTGCATTTGTATACCCTACAAGAGCAGCTTGGAATTCTCCTTTCCTGGCTTTCCTGCGATTCGCTCTGGCTATATTCAGGGTTTCAAGTCTTTTTCTAAGAGTGGTTATCCTACGTCCAATCAACCTTCTATCCGACTCCAGCTGTGTCTCACCCGGGCCACGCAGACCTATCCCACCCCTTATACGAGAAAGGTGCGTCCACATTCTCCTTAACCGGGGCATCAAGTATTGCAACTGAGCCAACTCAACTTGCATCTTAGCTTCCCTGCTTCTAGCTCTCTTCGCAAAAATGTCCAGGATCAATTCAGATCGATCCATTACCCTTATCCCAAGGTAATCCTCTATTGATTTCCCCTGAAGAGGTGTCAATTCATCATCAAAAATAACCAGTTCCGCTCTTGTAGCTGTGACCTTCAAAGCTAATTCCGCTATTTTACCCTTTCCTATCAAGAATCGCGGGTTTCGCTTAGTAATCCTTTGAAACACCGTACCAACGACTTCCCCGCCTGCAGCAGTAACCAACCGAGAAAGCTCCAACAAGTGATCTTCTATCTCACGACTACCAATCACCTTGATAGGTGTCCCTACAAGAAGAGTCCTGTCTGAAGCTTCTCTGTTCACAGCCGCTGCCAAAGCACTTCAGTCTGCAACACTTCCGCCTTCCGACCTCTCTAATCCTACTGCGATATCGATCAGTTTCTGATAACTATTTAGGGTTGGATCCTTCAGTACCTTCATTAACAATTCCATGAGAATTGCACCAAGCCGTCGCCCGGGCTTTATTCCTGCCTTTTGTAGATCAGTTCCATTTACCGCCAGATCGGATAATGTGAGAGGTGGATTGTCCTCCAGTATACTCCGCATGAAACGGATTCGACTTGAGAGGTCCCGGCATTTGTTTGGATCAGTATCTCGATCAACCTTTGCTTCAGCAATCCACATGCGACAAAGATCATTAAATTGAGGAAAACCGACTTCACTCAGCCAAATCCTGCATTGTTTTGGATCCTCTTCGGGAGTTTCTAGTAGCCTGGCCCACACCATTCTAGCAGTTCGCCTGGTATCAGCATTTGAAAACTTTAACCTGTGCATCAGACCTTCTACGGAGGACCTAATCTCCTCCGGTTTGATATCCTGATCCGAGCCAATTGATGAGAGTAATAAAGCTAAGCGTAGCAAAGGTCGCCTCGGAGAAACGTTATCGCAGGCACGTCTGAATTTGTTGAAACCGAGCATCCTAGAATCAACATTTCCGGCACTAGGGGAAAATTCAGGGAACAACTTGGCTATTATTCCAGAAATCGCATAGTAATTTAGAGCAACAGATGGTGCCTTGCTTTTACCCAACACTTTCATCAACTCTTCTTGTATCCGCTCTGAGGAGAGCCTGTGTAGTTCTGGAACAGTCGTTAAGAGAGCATCCCACGTATCCCGTTCTATTTCCAGGCTAAACTGTCCAGCAAAACGGAGGGCCCGCAAAACTCGCAGTAGGTCCTCGGAAAACCTTTCTTTCGCAGAACCCACAGTCTTAAGTATCCGCTGCTCAAGATGTTTCCGACCATCGAACAGGTCCAAGACTTTTCCAGTATCTGGACTCCAGGCTAAAGCGTTTAAAGTAAAATCTCTCCTGGCAAGATCCTCTTCAATGCTTTCGGCAAATGCCACCACTGCCCGACGACCGAAGTGTTCTATGTCTTTACGAAAAGTAGTAACCTCGTAAAGAACACCATCGCTAGCTATCACACCTACCGTTCCATGCTCAATCCCAATAGGAACTGTCCGGGGGAAAATATCACATATTTGCTGTGGACGAGCGAGTGTGGCTAAGTCCCAATCTTCGACAGCTTCGCCAAGCATAGCGTCACGGACTGCACCACCTACTACCCATGTATCAAAACCCGAATCCTTAAGTTTCTGAGAGATCCAAAGCACGGCACCCGGAACACTACTCTCGAGAATCGGTTCCTGCCTTCAAAATATCAAAAACTTTGTAGAGAGCTGACTCCATGTCCATGTCGTCTTCCTTCATAGCAAATTCACAAGCATAGGTTACAAGAGCATCAACAGCTAATAGGTGAAAAGCCGCCTCTTTATCTTCGCTTCTACATCCAGTCATTCCTTCCAAATGTCCACTCGAAACTTCTGCTAAGGATTGAGATGTCATCGGTCCGCTTCCTTCGTTACCAGTAAGCAGTACTAGACGCTCCCACAACGGTCCTGGTACTCCTGGAGGACAAATATTTAACTGAAATTCCTTCAAAATCTAGCCCCTTTCCTTAATCGAAGACACCGAAAACTCAACATTCAATTCCTGCATATGTGCTTCTAACAACTGTTGTCCATAGCCAAGACCCAATTCCATCTCGCCGGATCCTTGGACGCCTGCCTGAGCCATATGCACCCTACCACCTCCACGTCCGCCCACTTTTTCTGCTATCCTTGAAACCAGTTCATTGGCCTTGATACCCATGTCAACCAAATCTCTTGTAACGAAGAGGAACACTGCAAATTTACTGCCCGGGAATTCGGCACCCACTGCAGCCACTCCAGATACACTCGAAGCTAAGAATGCATCTCCCCACTTCCTAACACCAGCATTGTCTGCGGCTTTGACTGTAACCGCCTTATAGCAAAAATGCTTATCCCCAGTACTGTATTGCTGAAATTTTACAACAGATTCTCCTGGTGCTTGTCCACCCGTCATGTAACTATTTAATAGTGCTTCCAAATCCTTTTTTTCTTGAAGAACTTTTCTGATACGCGGTATAATATTCTCTGAAGAAACACCCAAAGATGTCGCGACATCGTCCAATCGATGCACATAGCTTTTTAGATGGGCCATAGCCCCTGGGCCTGTGCAAGCTTCTATCCGGCGAACCCCCGCTGCCACCCCTGTTTCGCCTATGATTTCAAACAAACCAATCTCACCAGTACTCTTAACGTGTGTACCGCCACAAAGTTCTATACTGGCTCCTTCAATTTCGACCACACGCACCACATCGGAATACTTCTCGCCAAACAAAGCCATCGCCCCCGCTTCCAAAGCTTCGCTATACGGTTGATGGTTTATCTTGAGTTCAAGATTGTTCCAGATTACTTGATTGACTCTTTCCTCCACCTCAGCACACTCTTGGTCGGTCATCGGACCATTGTGTGTGAAATCAAACCGCAATCTATCGGGTGCTACCAAAGAACCTCTTTGCACAACATGTTCGCCAAGTGTCTCTCTAAGAGAAGCGTGAAGTAAGTGAGTGGCTGTGTGGTTTCTCTGAGTATTGTACCTGACGCTGGAATCTACTTTAGCACGCACAATTAAAGGTGGGCTTGCTTGCTCAAAAACGGCCACATCATTCACTATACCCGCTACTACAATCTTTCCGCCCATTTTGGCGACCTGTCTGATCTCTACAACCCATCCATCTCCTTCGACGATCCCAACGTCCGAAATCTGACCTCCTCCTTCAGCGTAAAAAGGATTATCAGCCAATAGGAAAGCCACCCTATCTTGGTCTACACGTATGGACAGCACTTCGGTCTCCGTTTGCAAATGATCGTATCCCTCGAAGCTTTGATCCTGATCTGGAAGTAAGTTTCTCCATTCACCACCAGTATCCAAGGACATTTCTTTCGAATCCGAATCTATCCTATCTGCTCGACTTCGATTCTTCTGCTCTTCTAAGGCTTGTTCAAAGGACGAAACGTCTACACCATAACCACGTTCTTTTGCCATTAACTGAGTTAAATCCAGAGGAAATCCGAAGGTGTCATAAAGCTTAAAAGCATCTTGTCCACTCACAGTTTGGAGCAAGCCTGACGACATAGTTTTGGTTGTAATCTGCTCGAACCGATCCATTCCACCCTCAATAGTAAGAAGAAATCGCTCTTCTTCCTTAAGGGTGCTTTCAGCGATGTATTCTCTTCTTTCTTCAAGATCGGGGTAAACTTTACCCATGAGATCGACAACTACTTTCACGATTTCAACCAAAGTCGGTTCACGTCTTCCAAGAATCCAGGCATGTCGCCCCGCTCTTCGTAAGATACGCCGTAAGACGTATCCTCTGCCTTCATTTGAAGGCAAAACCCCATCTGAAAGCAAAAAACTTATTGCTCTGGCGTGATCTGCTAGAACTCTATAGCTGACACCTTCTTCACTTTGAGGGACATATGGTTTACCAACGACTTCTGATACGGCCTCTATCAGTGGAAAAAAGTTGTCCGTATGGTAGTTGGAATCGGCCCCTTGCAATAGAGAGGCCAGCCGTTCTAAACCTGCACCTGTATCAATCGAAGGGCTAGGCAATGGATGCAATTCGCCCTTTTTATCTCTGTCGAACTGCATAAACACGAGATTCCACAACTCGATGATGGTTCCCGATTCACCAAGTTCGACAAAATTTTCGGTACTTAAGATTCTTCTTTCCTTCTTGGAACGCATATCATAATGAAGTTCCGAACATGGGCCACAAGGACCTGTATCCGCCATCTGCCAAAAATTATCCTTATCACCCAGCCGGAATATCCGTTCTTCAGGCAACCCTACAGAATTTTTCCAAAGTCCATGAGCTTCGTCATCTGAGTCATGGATCGACACGAAAATCCTATCTTCTTCCAATCCCAATTCGCTTACAAAGAACTCCCACGCATAATGAATAGCCCCTTCTTTGAAATAATCCCCAAAAGAAAAGTTGCCAAGCATCTCGAAAAACGTGTGATGTCTCGCCGTCCGTCCCACCTCTTCCAAGTCATTGTGCTTACCACCGGCACGCAAGCATTTCTGAGAGGTCACGGCACGTTTAAAATCTGCTTGTTCAACTCCCAGAAATAATCCCTTGAACTGGACCATACCAGCGTTCGTAAACAACAGGCTGGGGTCGTTTTCCGGAACCAAATTAGAACTGGTACGAATCTCATGATCTTTCCGATCAAAAAACTTCAGAAATCGGGATCGAATTTCAGATGTGGTCATAATAGCACAAGTTAAACATTAACGGTGTTCCATTATAACCCCTTAGGCAGCACTTCCCAACAAGTGCCACTAGCCGTCATCAGGTTTCTAAAACGCAGTCCAAGACAGATTTTTCACCACGTATAATCAAAGATTCCCGTCAGTCGGCGACAGCGGAATCTTGTTCTTTTCCCTCAGGCTTAGTATCGGTCATTTTTACCAAACCCAATGTAGCGCGGACCAGACCATCCACTTCCTCGAGAACATCGGGATTCTCTACAAGAAAATCTCTAGAGTTCTCTTTCCCTTGTCCAAGACGTAAGTCTCCAAATGAATACCACGAGCCAGATTTCTCAACAATATTCTCCTCCACACCAATATCGATCAGAAGACTTTCGTGACTGATCCCCTGATCGTACAAAATGTCGAACTCAGCCTGTCTGAATGGTGGTGCACATTTATTTTTTACAACCTTTACCCTAGTCCGGTTACCTATGATATCGGTACCGTCTTTTATCGCTCCAATCCTACGTATATCCAGCCGAAGTGAGGAATAAAATTTCAGTGCTCTCCCACCACTTGTAGTTTCGGGGCTTCCAAACATCACACCGATTTTCTCTCTGATCTGGTTCGTGAAAATCACGCACGTTTGGGAACGTGCGACGGCTCCAGTTAGTTTCCTTAAAGCCTGGCTCATCAATCGTGCTTGTAGTCCCACGTGAGTATCGCCCATTTCACCTTCAATTTCCGCCCTAGGAACCAAGGCGGCTACAGAATCCACTACTACAACGTCTACGGCATTACTTCTTATAAGCACCTCTGTGATCTCGAGTGCCTGCTCTCCGGTATCCGGTTGGGATACCAGTAAATTATCCACGTCCACTCCCAGTTTTTTTGAGTAGGCAACATCCAATGCATGCTCTGCATCAACAAAGGCTGCGATTCCACCATTCCTTTGACAGTTAGCTATCACATGTAAGCAGAGTGTAGTTTTACCACTTGATTCTGGGCCGTAAATTTCGGCAATTCGACCCCGGGGAACACCCCCAATGCCAATAGCGGCATCCAAATTTATGGCCCCGGTTGAGATAGATCCGATCTCTCCAATCCGATCATCGTCACCCATCCGCATGATTGAACCCTTACCATAGGCACGCTCTATCTGGGTAAGAGCAGTAGTAAGAGCTTTTTTTCGTTTATCGCTGACGTCACTAGGAAACTCAAGTGCAGACATTAAACCCTCGCTGAAGATGGGGAGCTGTTTCGGAACCTATTGTACCACACCCGAACATAAAGCGAAAGTGGTGGCGATTAATATTCCTTAAAGCAATCTGAAACCATGACCCAATTCTACCTTTGTCTTTACTTCTCAACATTCAATGGCTCTCTATTCAAAATTCTCACATCCGGTTACAAAATTGTACGGATTTGCGTGATAGTAACGAGTCCACGAAATTGTCCCACCTGTGTCTTACTCTTTTTGAACAACTAACTCGATGTGAAGAATCGGAAGGAAAGTCCATTGGGTCCCATTTTAAAGAAATGTATTACATGGTTCAATTAGACCGAGAAGAGTCCAAACGCCCACTATCGACATACATAAAATTAGTGATTCTAGGATCCATAGCTCTGGGTGGATTACTACTAGTGAAATACTCCCCTGTTGGACTGCTACTGACAGATGCTAATCGACTACGTCAATTACTCAACAGTCCGGTGCAGTCATTTTGGACACCTCTAATTTTTGTTGCAGTGTATGCGGGATCCACAACAGTCGGAATTCCTGGAACAGCAGTAACCATTGCTGGAGGAACCATCTTCGGTGCTTTTTGGGGAACCATCCTAAACACCCTTGGAGCTAATATCGGTGCCACGCTATCCTTTCTAATTTCGAGAAATTTGGGACGTACCGCTCTAGGAAACCTTATCAAAAACGATCTGAACATCTACGACCGTATAAGCGATCCACGAGCTTTTTGGACGCTCCTGTCGTTGAGACTTCTTCCAATAGTACCGTTTACAACATTGAACTTCACCTGTGGAGTCACCAATCTGCCCTGGAGGACATATGCACTTGCCACTGCTATTGGCATGCTCCCATGGACGATCCTCTATACCGTTTTTGCTGATATAGCCCTAGGTATTTCCCAAGAGTTTTCCCTGAAGATGCTGGCGAACCTGCTAATCTTGGGATTACTCATAATAACCCTGCTGAGATTGTCGCACTCCGCTAAGAAAAACCGTGCTTAAGATTTCAATTCAGGAATAGGGTATAGCTCTAGTCGTCGACTGAATGATCTACGCGACCTTCTACTCTACCTAATCGCCTGGAGATAGCAGCTAGCCAGAATGCCACAAGCAACCAAGCTATCGCGTAAGCTACAAACACATGCCAATATGCCCTACCAAGTGTTTGACTCCCCAGAGGAGCTCCTCCTGATTGGGCCAAAGCTACTGCAGGGCAGCAGACCACTATGACTAAGCACACTAAACCAATTCTATTTAATCTCAGATACTTCATAAAATCAATCATCTGTCATCTACCCCTGTAATGTTAAACGTCTTGCATTTGAGTTGCACGGTCGACAAGCTCGGTGGAATATCTGACTGTGAATAAACAGACGAATATTAGTGAATAAGCCAAAAGACCTACCAGTAGAGTAGCTAACATAGATTCATCCAATGTTGGACCGTCTGGATTTAACACTACTGCCTCTGGGTGCAAAGATCTCAGCCAACTGACACTCACATGAATTAAAGGTATGTCGAGCACGCCGATTATTCCCACGACAGCCGCCAATCGTTTCCCTCTCTCTGGGTTCAAAGTGCTTCGCCTTACAAGGAAATAGCCGAGATAAATGAACCACAAGAGTAGGGCCAGAGTCAATCTGGGCTCCCAGGTCCACCAGGCTCCCCATGCAATTTTCCCCCAAAGTGGTCCTGTCAATAAACCAATAGTGGTAAAGATCATCCCACCTTCCGCGGCTGTGACCGCCGCTGCATCCAGCCGATCATCTCCAAGCCAGAGATACACTCCGCTGCAAAGGGCGACAACTCCGAACGATATAAAAGCAACCCACCATGATGGCACATGGATATAGAATATCCTCTGGACGATCCCCATACTTAATTCAGTCGGGACCCAAAAAAACACCATGTAGTGTAACAACAGAATTGCAGCCACTCCAAGTATCCCAAAAGACATGCTAATTTTTTTCATTCTACTCCGATTCATTTAGACTCCCACGAACTCTTCACTCTTCAATAGCAAACCGAAAAAGACTTGCTCCAGCCACTAAGAATATTAACACTATAGCTGCCAACATCCTCAAGTTTCCTTCGATTTCTGCAAAAGGTCTGTTTGCAAAGATTCGATTTGTAGCTGTGACTGTGTGAATGACAATGGGAACCAACAAAGGAAGTACTAAGACCGGTATGATACTTTCCCCCATAGTGTTATTTACAGCCACTGCACTCAACAGAGTCATTATTGACACGAAACTCAAAACGCCCAACAAAATCACCCCTGACAGACTTATCCAACCCAGCCAACCTCCAGGAAAAGACAGGTTAAAAAAAACGGCGAATACAACCAAAATTAAAACTACGATCGACAATAACAGTATGGAATTCGAAAGTACTTTTCCAAAATAGAGTGCATCCAAAGAAATCGGGCTCTGCAGCAGTCCTGATAGTGCCCTGTTCTCGTCTTCTATAGTATAGATCCTACCTAAACCGAGCATACCTACAAAAATAGTGGCCATCCAAATCAGGCTAGGAGCGATAGTCTGTACGCGAATCAAGCTGGTATCAATTGAAAAATGGAAAAGTACCCCGATCAGTACTGAAAAAGCACCCATAGCCGTTAGCCTCTCCAAAGTCCGCATCTCCACCAGAAGGTCCTTGCGAGCCACAGCCCAAACCACAGAGAGGTACTTCAAAACCCGCACTCCTGCAGTGTATTACAGTACAAATGCTCAAATTCTGTCAGACGAAAACCTTCATTTAACCCTGTGAACACAAAACGTCCTCTCGCTTGGATTGCAACCCTGTCTGCTAATTCTAGGCCCTGTTCAAAACTATGGGTTACCAGAACGACTGTCCTATTACCATCCTTGAGCGAATTTATTCGATCACGCAGTAACCTCGAAGCATAGAGGTCCAACCCGGCATATGGTTCATCCAACAAGAGGACTTTGGGATCGTGTAACAGAGCACGTGCCAACGTCAGCCGTTGCTGAAACCCTCTTGAAAGACTTCCCACAAAACGGTCTGCCATTTCCAATATACCAAGGGTCTTCATCGTTTCTCGGATCCTGTCTTCTGGATCTTCTAAGTCGAATAGTTTAGCATAAAAAAGAAGGTTTTCTCGGCCTGAAAGTTGATCGTAAAGCATTGTTTGATGAGTCACTATACCGATCTGACTTCTCCACAATCTCTCCGATACCTCAACTACGTTCTGATCTACTGAAACTCGCCCCTCATCTGGTCTAATAACTCCCGCAAGAATTTTCAATAAAGTAGTCTTCCCTGCACCGTTCGGCCCAAAGATACTAAGAAGTTCTCCGGAATTCAGATCGAAACTAATTCCATCTACGGCACGCGTCCCGGCAAAACTTCTCGAGATATCTTCCGCTTGAAGCCTAGGAATCATTCTAATGTCGATCCACACTGACCACAAAAATAGCTTCCCTTTCTATTCACTTCACCACATGATAGACAAGTCAATCCAGCATCTAATCCCTCTCGCACTCTTTGGATTTCCATCTCAACATCTGCATGAAGTTCCCGGCCAACTTCCTCCATAATTTCCAGCACCTCTGAAGCCATCTCAAGTCTTAGGGACTGGAAATCCTCCTTGTCTAATTTGCCACTTTGATAATCATATTCTGCGTCGCGAAGACCTTTTAGTGCAATCATCTTCTTCTGGGCATCGAGCTCAGTTTTACCACCATCACTCGAAGTGAGTGTAGCTTCGTCTCCCTGCAGGACAGGACGTAGAACAAACAGGATGACACCGATTGTAATCAGGGCAGCACCTAGAACCTGGACCATCTTAGGCTGTAAAACCAGATGGATCTCTGTGCGAATTCTTTTGATCTGAGTTCAATTGACGACCCCGTGAAGGCCACATTGTGATGACGCCTCCCAGGGAGATCACTAATCCTCCATACCATATCCAGCCAACCAAAATATTGACTTGAAATTCAAAGGTAGCCCGTTGAGCTTCTGGATCATTTAGAAAAGCTCCATTCAGGTCATTCACACTCTCCAGAATCACGTATAAATCTTCTAGGAATTTAGACCGAATCCCTACTTCAGTTACTGGAGCCTCCCAGGTTA
>Ga0310345_10003383_pt1 | contig 15207 bp, 13 predicted proteins | sample HC15DNA20500_MG_FD_204667 | JGI IMG/M metagenome (GOLD analysis project Ga0310345, IMG submission 204667) | Marine microbial communities from station ALOHA, North Pacific Subtropical Gyre - HC15-DNA-20-500_MG | ecosystem: Environmental > Aquatic > Marine > Oceanic | place: Pacific Ocean: North... | reverse complement strand
TCATCTCTTACTGCCAAGGTGGTTATCGTGCGGCACATAGTTATCTGGCGCTTCGATTGTTAGGGTATCCGCGAGTCAGAAATTATGTCGGGTCATGGAAAGAGTGGGGAGATCGAGAAGATCTTCCTGTTGAGAAACCGAGTCGGTAGTGAGCTGACACTGTTGTCGTAACGGAGCACGCCACGTAATCGGGTAGTAATCAAAATGGATAACGTTACTAATCACATTCATTCCAGTCGAGATCGTTATATCGAAGAACTAAAGGAGTTTCTCGCTATCCCGAGCGTTAGTGCGTTACCGGAACATTTAGACGATGTAAGGCGATGTGCCCAGTGGACGGCTGACGAACTCACTCGGGTTGGTCTTGAAAATGTTCGGTTGATTGAAACGCTCGGGAACCCGGTCGTCTACGCGGATTGGTTACATGCGGCCGGCGAGGATGTGCCGACGATTTTGTTTTATGGCCACTACGATGTGCAACCGGTCGATCCGTTGGACGAATGGTTGACGCCTCCGTTTGAGGCCGCTGTGCGCGAAGGTGAGATTTATGCCAGGGGTGCCGCTGACGACAAGGGCCAAATATTTATGCATTTTAAGGCAGTCGAAGCGTACTTGACTGATGGTGGCAATCTTCCCGTTAACATTAAATTTGTTATCGAAGGTGAGGAAGAAATTGGCAGCAAGCATCTGGACGGATTTGTCCGTGATCACTCTGATGAACTCCGTGCCGACGTTGTGGTGATATCCGATTCACCCATGTTTGATCGGGGTGTGCCATCGATCTGTTATGGATTGCGAGGTCTGGCATATCTACAGGTCGACTTGCGCGGCACGAAGACTGACTTGCATTCGGGATCGTTCGGTGGAGCTGTTGCTAATCCAGCGTTTGTATTGGCACAGATTCTTAGCCGCATGAAGGATGGTGGAGGACGAGTCAAAATTCCAGGTTTCTATGATGACGTCAGAGTACTTAGAGATGAGGAACGTCAGGAATTTGCTCGGTTGCCATTCCGCGAGCGGCAATATCGAGAGGACCTCGGTGCTCCGAAATTATTTGGCGAGCGAGGTTACACAACCTTGGAACGTATTTGGGCTCGACCGACATTCGAAGTCAACGGTCTACTCTCAGGGTTCACGGGAACTGGTGCTAAGACGGTTATTCCGGCTGTGGCGATGGCAAAAGTGAGCATGCGTTTGGTTCCCGATCAGGATCCATTGAAAATCTCGGAACAGTTTGAAGCTTACATTCAAAAGGTGTCACCGAATAGTGTCGAACTTCGTGTTACGCAGATGCATATGGGCAAACCTTGGATGACCGATTTTGACAATCCGTTCGTTCAAGCGGCAGGGAGAGCGATCAAATTGGGCTTCGGGCGGGCACCGGTGTTCAATCGCGAAGGAGGATCGATTCCAGTTGTTGCGACGTTTCAGGAGATACTTGGCCTTCCATCAGTCTTGTTTGGGATTGGACTACCTGACGAGAATGCGCATGCTCCGAATGAAAAACTTGATTTAACAAATTTTCATAACGGTGTGGTCGCGTCAGCTGCCTTATATCGCGAGGTCGGAAACCTTCGTTTGTAGAGTAGGTTGCCTCCACGTAGTTGTTCGTTCTCGCGACGCTTTTTTTATTTTCCTGTTTGGCCGAGACTTCTAGTTTAGACTGGCGACCCTGCGGCGCAGTGTTTTCACGTGTTCCCAGATTTCAGCGCGCTCGCCCTCGCGATCTCCGTCTGTTCCCCTTGAGGTAAACCGCAGGTAGATTTCGAGATCGTGTAGGGCAGCCGAGAAATCGTTCAAATGATAGGACAGTAGGCCACGGTCGCGCAGTTCGGTCATTGCCGACGGCTTGAGTGCTAGTAGTAAGTGAGCAATCGATCGTCCTTGGGGGAATGATCGCATGTTGACGTAGATACACTTCAAGTTGAATAGCATCCTGAACAGAATGTCGGTTTTGGTTGCACCCACTAAAGTCAATCGATCAAAGTGTTCGGCGTCACCACCATGCTTTCGGAGAAGATTGCGACAATCAGTGTCTGAGAGGATGGCTCCGCCATTGAAGGCGTCAATAATAAGGTCACTCTTGAGTTCCCCATCGGCGGTCTTGTTTTGATAACGAAGCAAGAAATGTCCGGGAAAATTTAGCCCCTCAACAGCGATTCCAGCACGTCGTGCCACTTCCATATAGACCGTGGCTAGAGTAATCTGAATGCCGGTTCGGCGATCCAAAACTTCATTCAAGAAACTGTTGCGAGGGTCATCATATTGGTGTTCATTGCCCGAGAAGCCCTCTTCATTGAATAGATAGGTGTTCAGTGCTTTGATAACTTGCAGTGGCTCGCCAAGATTGTCAAATTCCATGACTCGCTCGCGAGCAATCTCTCCCATTTGGTTGAGGCGTTCAAGATATGTTGCCGCGTCGAGTTTGGGGTATTCAAGTCGGGCCACCAGTAGCGACACAGTCGCAAGGTCAGGATCGGGTGTTTGTGCGATTTGCGTGAACTTATGTATGAATTCAGAAGAGACCATTTGTGTCCGGTTTTAAACGAGTGAGTCTATCAACGCTACCACACCAAGATTTTTCATGTCTGACGCGACCATCCGCCAGAGAGAGTTGACGTTCGAGAGTAGTTAACAGTGATGTGATTAGTCGGGCATAGCTTCACATATGTTGTTTTTATTCGACAGTTCTCTTCGCTCGCTCTATCTTGGGAAATTACTAGTTCTTGCCGTCGCCAATTGTTCTCATGACTCTTGGTCGCGGACAATGTAGTGGGGCATTACTCAAGAACAGAGGCGGTTGAGGAGGTCCTCATCGACAGTATTAAGGTTCTCAACGATCGCATCGGCTATGCTCAAGCTTGATGCAGGATAAGTATTCGTAATGCCGATGGTCTTGAGTCCAGCCGCGCGAGCAGCTTCTAGTCCCCACCTTGAGTCTTCAATCGCGACATAGCATCCAGCCGGCGGCGTAGTGTCACGCCGACCCAACTGAGCAACTGCTTGAAGATATCCATCTGGTGCTGGTTTGGGGTGGTCCACCTGATCTGCCGAGACAATAATCTCAAAATATTTCTGCAATCCGTTTGCATTGAGAATTTGGCTGATCTCGTGGTGCAGAGCTCCGGAAGCAATTGCTAGTTTAGTCTGGTTCGAAAGGCGTTGAATACATTCTGTACAGTCTGGAAAAAGGACATCTTCGCCGCGGATCAATGTTTCAAAGTAATGGCTCTTACTTGCTAGCAACTGGGTCAGCTCGGATTCTGCCAGAACCCTTCCTTGAGCGTGTGCGACTGCGTTAATTACGCCGACATCGTCGTATCCTAGGTAGTGCGCGAAGTAGTCGGATCTTGATAACGACAAGTTCCAATGCGACAGAGTGTCTTGGTAGGCTCTGAGGTGTAGAGTTTCAGTGTCGGCTATAACACCGTCGAAGTCGAAAACAACCCCACATAAGGGCATAATTGCGATTCTAGTTCCGGCTAGGGGTTAGCGCCTAGGTTCCTTTGAGAACCTTGACCCGTCTCCGAAGTCGATGGAGTCAACGGGATTCGTCGTTCGCTTTCGGGTGGTAACCGTTCTCCCGCTCGTATCTCGGTCGCAAGCCGATTTTCCGGAGGAGGGAATGGACACTCGTATTCTTCATTGAAGTAGCAATAGGGATGATAAGCGCGATTGAAATCTAGGTCATAGATCCCCGTTTGGGTGTTCGGCAAGTCCAAGTATCTCCCGGCCGGGTAAGTGTTGCTTCCGCTGGTCTCATCCCGAAACGGCACAAACAGATGGTCTGAATTTTCGACAGGTAATTCGACCAATGCGGCTAAGTTCATGGATTCACCCTTAAGAACAAACTGCAGGGTGCCCACTCGTTGAACCGTTCGAAATTGGCCCGTTGAGGTTGGGATCTCAAAGATCGGTTGTTCGTCTCCAATGGCCAACTGTGCCGGGACACGATAGCTAGGATCTGGTTCGTAGTAACTCAACGGTACCATCCAGGCCTGTCGGTCGAGCGGAACAATTGAATTGACACCACTGAACTCACGGTCCTTGATCTCACGATCGGTGATGAGTTGATCAAGATAACGGTCTTCGTCAGGTCTTGGAGGACTACAGGCCGCGCTGATCAGGTTGGCTAGCAGACATGCCACGACAATGAGATATCCGGCGATGGAGTGATCCCAGCGCCAATTGGGTTGCGCCGCCGTTCGTATGGAGTGCACACGCATAAGTTAGAATGTATATCCTGCCTGCTGCACTGCCGCATCTGCAAGACGGCGTCTCAGTGCCACTGTATTGACTGGAGGCACCTTAAGTAATCTTCGCAATGCTGCTAAATGAGTACGGAGCGTGTCACCTTCAGTCATCGCGGCGACAGCCGCCTTGGCAGCAACGTCAACGCGGTTAGCAGCATCGTTTACAAAGAGTGACGCCGTATCCTCGTGTAGTTTTGCGGTAGCCGCTGTTCTGGTCGCCGCACCCTGGGCTCGTAAGACAACGCTCTCGGAGGCGTAGGTGTCCATCAGAATATCTGACACAAATGACAGCACTTCCTGTTGGTCAGTCAGTTTCTCACCATAGTTTTGCATAGCCAGACCCAAGGTTGCCAAACTCACTTTTTTGAACATCGTGACCGCCGCGCATTGTTTTTCTAGCGGACTCGAATCTGGACTTTGAGTCTGTGTGGGACTGAGGAGTTCATCCTGAAGTTTTTTCGCTGCAGCTACTAGCGGGACATGTCCCTGTAGTCCACGTCTGACGAGCATGCCCGGGATGAGTAGCCTATTGATTTCATTAGTACCCTCGAAAATACGATTCACGCGGGAGTCACGGTAGTGTCGCTCTGCCGGATAATCTTTGACAAATCCGTTGCCGCCATGAATTTGAACGTTTTCGTCGAGGATGTAGTGCAGATATTCGCTTCCCGTGACTTTCACGATGGAGGATTCAATCGCATATTCTTCCAGCGCGGTGAGCATGGCGTTGTCGTCTGTTGATTCATGGTTACTCAACATCGTATCGAGCAATCCAGCAGTTCTGAATACCATGGATTCAAGCGCATAGGTCCGGACGACCATTTCACCTAGTTTGTGCTTGATCGCTCCGAAGTTACATATGGGTTGTCCGAACTGTTGTCGCTCACTGGCGTATCGAGCCGATTCTTCCAGTGCCAACTTGCAACTACCAACGGCTGATGCTCCCAACTTGAAACGACCATAATTGAGAACGTTGAAGGCAACCTTATGGCCCCTACCGATTTCTCCCAGGAGGTTTGCTGCTGGAACTTTAACGTCTTGAAGAATCACAGGTGTGGTAGATGAGCCGAAAAGGCCCATCTTGTGTTCTTCCGGTCCGCTGGTAACACCATCGAATCCTCGTTCAACGATGAAGGCTGTGAAGTGTTCGCCGTCCACTTTTGCGAATACGATAAATAAGTCGGCAAACCCCCCGTTTGTGATCCACATCTTTTCGCCGTTCAGAATGTAGGAACCATCGTCTTGGCGCACCGCGCGAGTCTTGGCTCCCAGTGCATCAGAACCCGATCCAGATTCGCTTAGGCAGTAGGCACCGACGGTTTCACCACTAACGAGGCCTGGCAGGTAACGTTCTTTTTGTTCTGCGGTGCCGAATGTGTATATCGGCATGACAACCAAACCAGTTTGCGCGCCAAAAATTGAACCAAAGGATCCACCCTGCCCGATGCGGGTCGCAATGATGGCCGCGCTGACTTTGTCAAGGGCCACACCACCATAGGTTTCAGGGACGTCAGTGCCCAAGAGTCCGAGGTCGCCGGCTTGTCGAAGAAGCCGTCGTGCTAGGTCCCAATCCTTGGTTTCAAGTTGGTCGTGGTTTGGTGTGATTTCTTTAGTAACGAATTCGAGAGCTGTTTGATCGATAAGGCGATGCTCGTCAGTCATCATGTCTGGTGTGAACACGCTCTCTTGGGTTGGGGCATCGAAGAGCCATGCACCGCCCTTTTGGACAGGTGATACAAGTGTGGTTGTCATTACAGTCTCCGTTGGTGCTCTTATCTACAAACGTTCGAATATACCGGCCGCCCCCATACCGCCACCGACACACATACTGACCATTCCGAAACGGCCTTTTCGACGACGTAGTTCGTAAAGCAGTGTTGTTAAAAGTTTAGCCCCCGTGCAACCGAGCGGATGACCTAAAGCGATTGCCCCGCCGTTCACGTTCAGCTTATCGGAGTCGATAGGAAATTCTCGGAGGCAAGCCAGAATCTGGGCTGCGAATGCTTCATTGAGTTCGACCAGGTCAATGTCGTCGATTGTAAGGGACGCAAGCTTAAGTGCTTTCTTCATTGCTGGCACTGGTCCTATGCCAAACAATTCAGGTTTGACGCCGGCGGTCGCGAACGTTACAAATCGCGCCAGCGGCTGTAATCCGAGTTCTCGCGCTCGGTCCAGTGAGGTCACAACAACGGCTGCTGCACCGTCGCTGGTCTGGGATGAATTGCCGGCGGTTACTGACCCGGAGGCGTGAAATACCGGTTTCAACTTCGAAAGTGCCTCGACGGATGTATCCCGTCTTGGTCCTTCGTCAGTTGTGAACATGACCTCACGTATCCCTGGTTTCGGCTCGCGCTTCTCACCTTGACCTTGGTCCATAATCTTTACTTGGAGCGGAACGGTTTCGTCAGCGAATCGTCCCTCTTCGATTGCCGCCAGTGCTCGCTGGTGGCTCCGATACGCAAACTCATCTTGCTCCTCACGAGAGATGTGAGACTCCAAGGCGTGATTCTCGGCGACGAGGCCAGTGCTTAAATACACATCGGGATAGTTGGTCATGAGTTCTGGATTGGGCGCGATTTTGTGTCCTCCCATTGGGACCATGCTCATCGATTCCGTCCCTCCGGCGACGATCGTGCCAGCTGTACCGCACATAATGCGTTCAGCAGCGAACGCAACTGCCTGCAGGCCTGAGGAACAGAAGCGGTTGATCGTAACTGCTGAACTTTCCACAGGGAGTCCAGCCCTCAGACTCGCGATGCGGGCGACGTTCATTCCTTGTTCAGCTTCGGGCATCGCGCAACCAAGTATGACGTCGTCAATTTCCCCATATTCAATACCGGGAGCTCGCCGAAGTGACTCTTCAATAGCCACAGCGGCCATCTCATCGGGTCTGGTATAGCGAAGTGACCCTTTGGGTGCTTTGCCGGCGGGTGTTCTAACGGCTGATGCAATCACTGCGTCTTTCATGGTTCGAAGTCTCCTAATAGGTCTTTAATTGCGTCACCAACTTCAGATGCTTTACCGGCGAACAAATGGTCTGCTGCGTCGATCACGACCAATTCCTTTGGTTCTTGTAGCGTTCCATAAAGCTTCCAGATGTCCTGTAATGGGATGAGTTCGTCGGCTTCTCCGTGAATCAAGAATTTTGGTTTTTCGCTGTGTTGAAACTCGGTTAAATCGTAATGGGTTGGTGGGGCGATACCCAAGAGTAGACCGACACGATCGTCTGAGGTTCCGGCGTTAAGCGCGACCCACGCACCAAATGAAAATCCGGCGGCCCAGACAGCAGTGCCAGGATATTGTGTTATCGCCCAGTCGACTGCTGCACGGAAATCTTGCATTTCACCACGACCCTCATCGTAGCTACCATCGCTCTTCCCAACACCGCGAAAATTGAATCTCAGAGTCGCACATCCGATTTGAGACAAAGTTTTTGCTGACTGGTAGACAACTTTGTTGTGCATGGTTCCACCCACTTGGGGGTGCGGATGTGCAAAGATGGCAACTGCTCTTGCGGTCGATTCTGGTTCGTCCAGTAGGACTTCTAGACGGCCGGCCGGACCGTCTATCGTTCGGACTCGATCAGTCTTCACATTGGTCACGCTAACGCCCGAAGGAGAAGTTGGTCGTCCTGGTAATGATTTGCGACAAAGTTACTCACGACCTTGGCAAGTTCCAGTTCTCGAAGCTTGCCTCGGTTACCAGCTAAAGAATCTGAGGTAACACGGTAGTGAGTAGCCAGCGCATCCACCGCTGGACTCATCCACTCCCATCGTCCTTGGAGACCCGGAATCATCAGAACCGTGGGCCCAGAGCCTTTGTCAACCATTTTGCTTGATTCTAGCCACATTAGTTCCGGAGCGTTTTTCCTGTTTTCAAGGTATAAGAAATTCGTTCAAGCGTTTTGGCCTCACCGCACAAACTAAGAAACACTTCTCGCTCAAGGTCCAGCAAGTGTTGCTCCGATACTGTGGTCGGATGGGCAACGTCGCCACCGGAAAGAATTCGAGCTAGTTTTCGACCAATCGTCGCATCATGGTCACTGATGTAACCACCACGCCATGCAATATGTAGCCCCAACTCCAGTCCGGCCCGCACACCAGCGCCGCCCACTTTGATCATGGGGGGCTTTGGTGGCTGGTATCCGGTACGGGCAAGATCTAGAACAAACTGTTTAGCATCAGAGATAGTTCGGTCTCGGTTCATTGTGATTCGATCGTGTGGCTGAAGCAATCCTAATTGTTGTGCCTCTGGCGCACTGGTGGAGACCTTGGCTAGACCGATTAGCTCAAACGCTTGCCGAACAAACGGCAGCGAATCTTCGATCGCAGGGGGTTGCTTTTTCATGCTTCGAGCAAGAAGTTCCGTTGTGCCGCCACCGGCGGGGATCAAGCCAATTCCAACTTCAACCTGTCCCATATAAGTTTCGGCTGCCGCTTGGACACCGTCACCATGTAGGGCAATTTCACATCCGCCTCCAAGAGTCAGTCCCGCCGGGGCGACGATGACTGGAATGTCGGAGTAACGAAGCTCTAGGACCGCTGCTTGAAAGGATTGAACCATCAGTTCAATTTCCTCCCAGTTGCCCTCTTGGGCCTCGAGCAGAACGAGCATCAAATTGGCTCCGGCGGAAAACGTTGGGGATTCGTTGCCGATTACGAGTCCTTCGAAATTGTTTTGCGCTTCCGCGACACCTGCATGAAGCATTTCGATGGTATCGCCACCGATGGCATTCATTTTTGAGTGAAACTCGACTGCGAGTACGCCGTCTCCGATGTCCACGAGACTAGCACCGGGATTCTGTTTCACTACGGACTGGCTTCTTTTACGTTGCGTCAGGAGTGACAAGTCAGCATGACCGATTGGTAATGGTCCTTCACGCAAACGGTGGAGCCTCGCCGGTACGTCAAGCTGGGGAGTCGTTGAAATCAGTTTGTCAATTAGCGGTGGTGGTTCGGAGATTTCACAGGCTTCTAATATGTTGTCTACCCCAATGGCATCCCAGAGTTCAAAGGGTCCAAGTTCCCAGCCATACCCCCACCGCATGGCACGGTCTACGTTGTCGATAGAGTCTGAGATGTCATCTGCTACTTGCGCGGCATAGAGTAATGTTTGTCCTAGAGTGGCTCGAAGAAACTCGCCCACACGGTCGCGCGCGAGGAAGAGTACTCGCATTCGTTCCGATAGGTCACTAATTGACGAGGCCGAATCGAGGGACGCGAGACGCGGCGTTTGACGCTCTCGGTAAACCATAGTGGCTGGGTCTAAGGTCAGGATGCGGCTACCGCTGGTCTTGCGGTCTTTCTTATAAAAGCCTTGGCCCGCCTTTTCTCCGATCCATCCGCGGTCTACGAGTTCTGTGATGAGACGCGGTTGTATGAAGGCTGTTTGTTCTGCTTCGTCTTCCAGTCGTTCTGAGAGTGTCGCCGCAACGCGAGCTAGTATGTCGATTCCAGCGATATCCATCGTACGAAACGTAGCGCTTTTGGGTCGACCGATGATTGGACCACTTATCGCATCGATTTCCTCGATGGTAAAACGTCCGTCGGTAAGCTCTTCCAGTACGCGGAGGACACCGTAGACGCCTAGGCGATTCCCAATGAAGCCTGGCGTGTCTTTCGCCAAGACCACACCTTTGCCGAGGAAGCGATCGCCAAACTTTCGCAGTGTATCAACCACACTAGGTTGTGTATCTGCTGTCGGGATGATTTCGAGAAGGGGTAAATATCTCGGAGGGTTAAAGAAATGAGTGCCCAGCCACTGGTGTCTAAATTTGTCGGACAAGCCATCGGCAATGCTGGCAATCGGAATGCCTGATGTGTTCGAACTGATGATTGCGTGACTTGCCAGAAAGGGTTCGATTTGGGCCATCAGAGATTGTTTGATATCGAGTCGTTCGATTACGGCTTCGATGATCCAGTCGTGCTCTTTCAGCTGTGGAAGGTCATCGTCGAATCCACCCAGGGAGATTAGGTCAGTCGACGCTCTGGTGAAGAACGGATTGGGTTTGAGTCTGGTTGCCCGCCGCAATCCGTCGGCGGCAGTTTTTCGATCTAAATCTAATAGGAGGACGGGCAGCCCTGCGTTTGCGAGGTGTGCCGCAATTTGAGCTCCCATCGTACCGGCACCGAGCACAGCAGCCGAATGAATATGCATTGAAAGTTTTCCCCGTGTTACGACGTTGTTGACGAAACGGTCACCCTGGATACCATTGGTCGCGTTAGGTCACTTGTACATAGAAAAGACGCAAGCCGTGTCAGGTTGCGTCTTTTCTATGTTGATTTCGTAGTTTGACTCTCTAGGGTAATGCGGACAACGTGGCTTGGGCTTGCACACCGTCCTCAGAACTGGGCGCGATATCAATCACCTTCTGGAAGTGTTGTTTCGCGGTTTCGAAATCGCCTAGATTAAGAGAAACAAGTGCTAATTTAAACCACGGCTTTTCCCAATTCGGGTCACTCGCAGCGGCTTTTTCATACCAGTCGACTGCGGTTTCCATTTCGCCCTTGGCAAATTCAATTTCGCCCAGGTTGAATAGATCTTCCCGCGAAGCGTTGGCTCCAGCCGTCGCTATGTCTGCGGCGGCGTCAAGATCGCCCATCGCCAACCGGGTCCGCGCGATTTCAACTTTTGCCTGTTCACCTCTCTCGGGATCGCCGGTGAGGTGTGCGTAGGCGGCGAGCGCAGCCTCGTAATCACCACCGCTTCGATGAGCATTCCCGATATTGAGCTGTAGGTAGGTCATGCTTGGGAGGACTGACAATAGTTGGGTGTATGCTGCGATCGCCGTGGCATAGTCCTGTGCGTCAAAGGCGTCATCGGCAGCGTTTAGATCAGCTTCCAAGGCAACGGCATCCAGACCTTCTAACGCCTCTAAGCCGACTAAGCGTTCAAATGGAGAGAGAACCCTAGCAAGATTGAAATTTGCAGTTGCCGCACCCTGCTGGCTAACTGCAGTAATTACTTGGCCAGGCTGATAGCCGTCGATTTGAGCGGTGACGGACCATGTGCCGGAGGAAAATCCAATCATCGAGAAACGACCGTCATCCTCACTCACCGTTACCAGCGCATCCCGACCTGGAGAGGTGGCTTCAATCGCAACCCCGCCAAGGGGCTCCCCGTCGCCGTCAAATACCCTTCCAGTAACTCTCCCGCGGGTAGCTTGGGCCAGCACGGATGTGACCGTGATAGCAAGCAATAAAATCAAAACTGACAAGCCCCGCAACAAATGTACAAACCTCATGGACTACTCCCTAAGTAACAGTAGATTCGACGGATAGTATAGCCGATGCTGAGCGGTGACGACTCATCTTGCCGGTGTCACATTGTCAAGTGCCTGCAGTGCAGACTCAGCCTCTTTCCTGGCAGGTGTGTCAGACGGCACTTTTTGATAAGCTGCCCGCGCTTGAGTGAAATCCTGTTTTTCCTTGTAGGCGTGCCCGATCTGAAGATTTAGACTTGTGAATTGAGGTACCTGCTCGAGGATGACCTGATACGCAGAGATGGCACCGGTGTAGTCACCCTGGTCAAATAGTGCGTTGGCAGCATCGACCTCCGTCTGGAGGTCATCAGCTCGGATGCCAGCCAAGACGCCGGTGGACGAGACCGGAGGGTCCAAGAGGTCGATCTCCATGGTTAGTGAGACTACTCCACTGTTGCCGGAACGTCTGACCGGCGCAAATCCCTGAGTTGGTTGGTAACCTCGTTTCTGGATCGTGAACAGCCAGCGCCCGCGTTCGAGTCCGATAAACGAGAAACGCCCGGAATCGTCTGTTTCTGTTTCAGCGACCCGGGGTGTCACGCGACTTTCCGCCCTAACTGCGGCTTCGGTGATTGGATCACCGCTCGTGTCACGAACAACACCTCGGATTACTGAACGTTGCGCCAAGACCGGCTGCGCGGCGATCAGCGAGATACTCGAAAAAATTACAATCACAGACAGCAGGCGGTGGGGCGTGTCAATTCTCATGGCTATCCAGTTAGAAGTGTTCCCCAAAGTATAATGCAGATCAAATGCGCTCCTCGCTTGGGGCCTCTCCTGGCTGCTGGTGTGGCATTCCTGCCACTGTCGCCGTTCCGATCTTCTTGTTTTGTGCGTTTCATCTTGTAATTGAGACAGCTGCACAGGACAACGAAGTTGGTGTTCGAGTCAATACTGCCTATCTGAATGACATTGATGACGCGGTGAATGCTGCGATTAATAACGAAGACCTGCCTGGCGCCATTGTCTTGATTTCGCATCAAGGTCAAACCATCTATCACAGGGCGTTCGGTCGTCGCGCTGTGGAACCAACACCCGAAGCGATGACACCCGATACGATTTTTGATTTGGCTTCACTGACGAAGGTTGTCGCAACGGCCCCAGCTGTGATGATGTTGGTGGAAGATGGGGCACTCAGGTTACAAGACCCAGTGGCTCGTTACATTCCTGGTTTCGAACGTCACGGCAAGGGCACAATTACGGTTGAGCATCTCTTAACCCACATGTCGGGGTTGAGGCCTGATTTTCCTCTGGAGGAAGAGTTTCAAGGCTATCAGCAGGCGATTGTACGGGCGATTGAGGAGCAACCAGTTCACGCTGCAGGAACGCAGTTTGTGTACAGCGACATCAACTTCATTGTTCTTGCTGAAATTGTGGCCCGTACAAGTGGCATGCCTTTCGATGAATTTGTCGAGCGCCGCCTATTGTTACCACTTAGGATGACTGACACAGGGTTTTTACCGTCACCGGACAAGAGAGTGAGGGTTGCACCAACCGAATCCTGTCGTCCCTTCGGTTGGCCTTGTGGAGATGAGGGGAGTGTGATGTTACGGGGCGTTGTACATGACCCGACGGCGAGGCGGATGGGAGGCGTTGCTGGGCATGCTGGTTTGTTTGGAACCGCGGACGACTTGGCACGGTACGGTGCGATGTTGTTGGCACATGGCGTATTGGATGAGGCACATGTTTTATCGCCCTTGTCTGTCGCCAGGATGACGCGTCCAGCCACGACTTTTGGGATAGGAGAACAGCGAGGGTTGGGCTGGGATATCAGTTCACGATACTCGTCAAACAGGGGAGATTTGTTCTCCACCAGGTCTTATGGCCACACTGGTTTTACGGGAACCTCGATTTGGATTGACCCAGCTACGCAGACAGTGGTGGTGTTTTTATCAAACCGAGTGCATCCTACCGGTGGCGGTAACGTGACAGCACTTCGTGGTCGAGTTGCGACGTTGGCGGCGGCGGCGGTGACGATCGACGTAGCACGTGAGCACGAGAGTAATAGTCGTGTCAGAACTGGGATCGACCGCATCAGAGACGAGGCTTTTTCCCGGCTTGAGGGGCAACGCGTGGGTCTGTTGACGAATCAAACTGGCCGTGCGTCCAGTGGGGCTACCACGATTGATTTACTGCACGGTGCGAAGAATGTTGTTCTAACGCGCTTGTTTAGTCCTGAGCACGGGATTCGTGGAGACGTTGAATCTGAAGTAACCGACGCTATCGATCCCGTGACGGCGCTAACGATTTACTCGCTGTACGGTGACAACCGACGACCGACGTCGGTCATGCTCGATGGATTAGATACGATTGTTGTGGACCTTCAGGACGCTGGTGCCAGGTTCTACACCTATGCCACTACGCTAGGCTACATGATGGAGGCGGCTGCTGAGAGGAACATTAAAGTGGTTGTTCTGGATCGCCCAAATCCAATCAATGGTGTATCAGTCGAAGGACCACTTCTTGATGACATTTTGCACGGGTTTACAGGATATTTGTCCATGCCGATTCGCCATGGACTCACGTTGGGTGAATTGGCTCAAGTGTTTAATGCGGAACGAGATATTGGCGTTGAGTTGGAGGTTGTTCTTATGGAGGGCTGGCGTCGCCGACTCTGGTACGACGAAACAGGTCTGTTGTGGATTAATCCCTCGCCGAACCTTCGATCCGTTACTCAAGCCACCCTCTACCCAGGGGTTGGTTCCATCGAGAATACGAACCTGTCGGTGGGGCGCGGCACTGATGGCCCCTTTGAATCCGTAGGAGCCCCTTGGATTGATGGAACCAGATTAGCAGAGATTCTCAACGCCCGCCATTTGGATGGTGTGCGCTTTTACCCGATAGAGTTCATTCCTGACCGCGACCGCTATGCGGGCGAATTGTGTTTTGGTGTTGGGATTACCGTCATTGATCGAGATGTCATTCGCCCTGTTAGAGTTGGTGTTGAAATTGCGACAGCCTTATTTCGTTTGTATCCGAATGAATTTGACCTTGACTCAGCGACTCGACTAGTGGGTTCTCGCGCAACCATTCAACGCATTCAATTGGGTGGCGACCCTGCTGATATTGCATTGGACTGGACCGCCGGTGAACGTCAGTGGCGGCAACGGATTGCACCACATCTTCTGTATGAACCCTAGGGAAACGGTTTTAGGATGGCGCGCTTCCCGCCACGGGCCCTATTGAGTTTCTTGAAGGCTACTTTTAAAGTGGAAGATTACCGGTTTTGCCCATCGGTTCGTCATGCTATAGGTCGGGAGTGGGTAGACGCTACGTGCCGGTGGGTGGCACTAGAGCTGGTACAACATGACATACACGACTACACCCGTGACGGATACATACAACCATAAGGGCAGCGTCCACCGGGCAATTCGTGCGTGACGGTCGAACCTCTCTCGTAATGCATGGACGAGTGTAATGAGGGCTAGTGGCAAAATCACTGCTGCTAGGACGACGTGCGTGATCAAGATCGTAAAATAAACAAACCGGATAACACCCGTTCCCGTGAACGATACTGATCCGACATTGTAGTGATAGATCAAATAAGAGACCAGAAACACGGTCGAGGTGGCAAATGCACCGAGCATGCAGGCCTGGTGTGCTCTAATTTGACGCCGCCGAATCAGGATGTATCCGGCGGTCAAGAACAGACCAGAAATCCCGTTGAGTAGTGCATTGAGTGTGGGCAGGCTA
>Ga0310345_10003382_pt1 | contig 15207 bp, 27 predicted proteins | sample HC15DNA20500_MG_FD_204667 | JGI IMG/M metagenome (GOLD analysis project Ga0310345, IMG submission 204667) | Marine microbial communities from station ALOHA, North Pacific Subtropical Gyre - HC15-DNA-20-500_MG | ecosystem: Environmental > Aquatic > Marine > Oceanic | place: Pacific Ocean: North... | reverse complement strand
TTCTCCACCAATCCCACATGCACAGCGCTGCGAGGATGGCGCAGAGGATCAGGACTTCGGGGCCGGTTAGCATGGCGTGCCGCGGGCCTTGGCGATGGCGGCGCGGGCCATTGCACGAACGTCGTCGCGATCTGCCTTGAGCAGGCACTCAAGCGCCTCAAGCAGATCAGGCGCGGCCGCTATCAGGCGGGCATCCGCCTCCTCGTAAACGAAGTCAACGACCTGCTCTTGGTCTTCGTTGTAGTCGATGGCCCAGCCTCTTTGCCCTGGCCAGCCAGAGCCGCCTGCTTTGCGAGCTATCCACGGCCCCGGCGTATGTCCGTTGCTCATCTCATCCTCCTATGTGCTGATGGGTGACAGGGGGGGCGGTTAGGCGTCCTGTAGCTGTTCGTTGATTTGCTCGATAATCGCTGTCAGGCGCTTGATCTGAGCCTTGAGCACGTCAGCTTTAAGAAGGGTTTCGTTAGTCTCATAGACCATTTCAAAGAACGGCATAAACGCCACTTCTTCGTCGTTTTCTGAGAAGAACTGCGCGCCGGCGTCGTACATGACGCAGTAGGCCGCATCTTCTGGCCAGGTGAAGATCGACACGCCCGACAGGTAGTCGATCATGCTTACTGGTTCTTGCTCTTCCATTTACTCACCTCCGGTTGATTCCCAATGCCGACTCATCGAATCGGCATCAGTGAATGTTCCGTTCTCCGTTGCGCGCTATGCCGAGTCGTCTCAGTCCCTGGTCAGCTACTGGCGTCTTCCAGGGAGGCGGTTGCGCAACTTCGCGTGGCTGCATGTGGAGCCACGGCCAGTTCCAGAGCTGGCATGGGGCGGGAATTTGTTGATCGCGCTGTATGCCGAAGCAGACCCCGCCGCGATGTTCCCAATCTGTTAAAGAGCGTTCCGGGATCACCCGAGGCCTCTTGAGGCCCTGAAGCGTGTTTCGCTTCGTTGGAGCCAAATATAGGTATTCCTTTTCGCAAGGTCAATAGGGATTCCTATATTTTTCATGGATCGGATTTTTAGGTCGAATTTCTACGGCCGGATAGCGACGAAAGGTGAATGACTTGGATTAAAAAAATGCGGAGAGGATCACATGCCACGCGTATTCCTGGCCGCAAGCGTTAAGGCCACATGGCGCGGCGAGTACCTGAACGAGTCTCCGGCTGCTGCTGATGAGCTGGCGAGGATTGCGATTAGGCTTCTTGTAGAAGAGCACGGAACGCACCGCGCGCGGCTGAAAATAAGGCGCGAGCTTGCGAAATATCGGCCTGACTACAAGGGAGCTGGAAGCGATGCAGATCCGCCTTTGGCCTAGGCATTACTTGGAATTTCAAGGAAGGCCGAGAAAAGGCCCGGTCTTGCACAGTGCTAGCACCATGCTAGCCGGGCTGATTCCTGATTCCTGATTCCTGATTCCTGATTCCTGATTCCTGATTCCTGATTCCTGATTCCCTCAAAAGGCCCTCTCGGGCCCATGCGGGCGATCAGGTATCAGCGCTTCCGATAGGAGCCTACAAGCACTCCAACGATGTGCGTTTCTTCAGTGATCGGAATCATAGGGTGCTGCGGGTTCAACGGTTTCAGGTAGAACTGGCCGGCGTCCTCGATGAATATCTTGAACGTGGCCGCATTGCTCGCCGGCAGCTTTGCAACTACCGGATCGCCTGATTTGTGTGCAACATCCGGGTCTACGTAAATGAAAGTCCCGTGCGGGTAACTCTCATATCCAGGGTACGGACTCGTCATTGAGTCACCCTCAACGCGCAGCGCAAAGCCGCGCGGGCCAATCGGATCAGGGCAGGGCATCCAAACCTCAGCATCGCCTACTTCGTAAAGGTCGATAGCCTCACTCCATGTCCCGGCTGCTACCCAGCTTATGAGCGGCACCTTATGGATTGCTCCAAGTGGGATGACCGAGCCCTCATGAACCTGGAGTGGTTCTACATTTCCCCCAGTATCGGTGGGGTTGGTAGATTCTTGAGGCCGCATGTCGCCTTGTCCAGTCTCCAGCCACAGGGGATCGACGCCGCATGCGTGGGCGATGCTCGCGGTATATGAGCTGCTGACGGTCTTTCCAGTCTCCATTTCGGAGATGGTCGCCTGCTTAATGCCGACTTTGTCCGCCAGTTCGCTCTGTTTCAGGCCGGCGAATTTGCGTGCGGCCCTCACGCGCTGTTTGAAGTCCATTCGACGATTGTCACAGGCTGGCCTATATGCTTGCAAACAGGCATTCCTTTGTTCTAGGATATAGGCATTCCTATCTGAGGTAGTGCCATGAACATCTACGAACGGCTCGTTAAGCACTTCGGAACTCAGGAGCTGACCGCCGCTGCGCTGAATGTCAAGCAGGGCACTGTCTCCGGATGGGTCCGTGGTGAGCACGGCATGTGCGCCGTCACCGCCCTTACTGCTGAGCAAGTCACAGGCGGGGCTTTCAAGGCCGTAGAGCTTTGCCCAGCCCTCAGGCGCGTCAAGGCTGCGGCCTGAATTCGAATTTTTCATAGCGATAAGGAGAGTCACCTACATGTACGCAAATCTTGAAGACAAGCGAAGCATCCCTCGCAAGGTCCGGTTCAGCCCGGCGATTGACCGCATCCTGCAGAAGGCATCCCAGCGCGCAGGTATGCAGCACGCGACCTTTCTCTACGAATTGATCGAGTACGGCATCGAGAACGGAGCCCTGGATGAACTGATCAGCGAGCACAAGCGTAAGACTACCGCGGCCTAGGGGCCCTATGGAGGCTCAAGTGCCCGAATCTGCTAACACCGAGCAGCGGAGAAAGTTCGCTGAACAAGAAGAACTGCTGAGAGCAGTCGCTGAACGCCTTGGCAAACCCATTGACGAGGTTTTCGAGGAGCTAGTCGTGTCCTCTATTTCGATGGGTGGCTTGACTGTTGTCAGCCGCCCTAAAGCCCCTTTGCTTCGGCTGGTTGGGGCAAATGAGGGCCAGTGAGGCCCTCGAAAGGGGCTCAGCGATTTTGCTGAACCCTAGACGCAAAAAAGCCGGGATTGCGGCCCGGCTCTTTCAGTAACACCAACTTGTGGAGCAGATAATGCCGAACTTACTACCGAGTTGCAATACCTTGACCATGAGCAGCCGCGAGATTGCTGATCTGGTCGATGCCAGGCACAACGATGTTGTGGCAACCATTGAGCGCCTTTTCTCTAAGGGGCTTTTACGATCAAGTCGTATAACCCGGCGCGAGGCAACGGGAGGTCGGCCGCTTCAGGTTTACGACCTGTGTGAGCGTGATACGCACCTTGTCGTTGCTGGGTACAGCGACGAGCACAGGGCGCGGGTAATTGATCGCTGGCAAGAACTTGAATCTGCAAGAAGCGTCCAGCTACCCGATTTCACAAACCCTGCTGAATCGGCGCGCGCGTGGGCTGAGCAGTACGAGCTGCGCGCCGTCGCACAGCAAGCGTTGGCTATCGCAGCCCCGAAGGTCGAGTTCGTCGATAGGTACGTTGAGAACACCGGCACGATGACCTTCCGCCAGGTGGCGAAGCTGCTCAAGGCCAACGAACGTCAATTCCGCCAAATGCTGATCGATGGTCATGTCATGTATCGCCTCAACGGCGTGATGACTCCGTATCAGAACCATCTCGACGCTGGCCGCTTTGAGCTTAAGACCGGCACATCCGAACGAAACAACCACGCCTTCGCGCAAGCCCGCTTCACGCCCAAGGGCGTCCAGTGGATCGCTGGCCTGTGGGCGTCGCACACCATGCAGGAGGCCGCATGATGGCCAGATCCCGAAATATCAAGCCTGGATTCTTTCAGAACGAAGACCTGGCAGAGCTGGACTTTGCTACTCGCCTGCTCTTCATCGGGCTATGGACTGAGGCTGATCGCGAAGGTCGGTTAGAGGATCGTCCGAAAAAGCTAAAAATCTCCCTGTTCCCATCTGATGATGTGGACGTTGAGTCGATGCTGTGCGGCCTCGCCAAGTACGAGTTCATCCGCCGCTATGAGCGGGACGGCAAGCAGATCATCCAGATTGTGAAGTGGGCCAAGCACCAGAACCCGCACAAGAAGGAAGCGCCATCTGTTCTGCCAGCTGAGTTCGACACAGAGCCTGGAGAAGAAGAGGGGCCCGAAAGAGGGCCTCTGGCTGAGGCGTCCGAGGAGGTGTTTGAGTCATTCTGGAAGCTATACCCGCGTAAGTGCGGGAAGGAGCCGGCCCGCAAGGCATTCGCCAAGATAAATCCATCTCCCGAGCTTTTGGCGCAGATGGTCGAGTCGCTCGCTAAGCATTGCGCCTCGACTGGCTGGACGAAGGATGACGGCCAGTTCATCCCGCACGCCTCGACTTGGCTGAATCAGAAGCGCTGGAACGATGAGGTGAAGCCGGCAGGCAATGTCCACCAGTTCCCTGGCGCCTCGCGTCACACCGGCTTCGATCAGCGCGACTACAAGGCAGGCCTGACTGAGCGGGAGGATGGTACCTATGGCTTCTGAATTGAGCACTGCGCTGACCGATCTCGACCGCCGTTTCGGGGTGACCGGCAAAAAGCCAGCCGTCTGCGAGAAGCACGGCGACTACATCTCTGTTCTGCGCGATGGGCATGAGCCGAGTTCTTGCCCGACCTGTTTCGCTGAGGTGCGCGCCGAAGAGGATCGGCTGAACAAGCTGCGTGACTTCGCGCACTGGCAGCTCCAGAAGGCGCGCATTCCTCGCCGATTCGCCGAGAAGTCGTTCGCCAACTACGAAGCCCGCACGCCCGAGCAAAAGGAGGCGCTCGAAATCTGCCAGGCATATGCCGACAACTTCGAGGAGCACCTGAAGGCTGGGCGCTGCATGTTGCTGCTCGGCAGCCTGGGCACCGGTAAAACGCACCTCGCCATCGCCATCGCCAACCGCCTGATTCACAAGAAGGGCATCTCGGCAATCTACCGCACTGTTGGCGGCGTGCTGGCTGAGATTCGGTCGAGCTATGACGCTCGCGACGTGACCGAGGAGGAGGTCATGCGCAGTCTGATCGCCCCGAAGCTGCTGATCCTCGACGAGGCGGGCGCCACGAAGCCGAGCGAGTTCGAGCTGGCAACCCTGTTCCGCATCATCAACGGTCGCTATGAGCAGCTTCTGCCGACCATCGTTATCTCGAACCTGCCGGCTGATGAGCTATCGGCTGCGCTTGGCGAGCGCTGCGTGGATCGTCTGCGCGAAGGCGGTGGTTTCGCCATCGGCTTCGACTGGAAGTCGGCGCGCGGGAGGGCCAAGGCATGAACAAGCGCGTGCTCAATATGCTGGAGCGTGTTTTCCAGGCTGAGATAGCAGGCGAACTGCCTTACCAGACCAGAGCAAAGTTGGCGAAGGAGTTGGAAGAGTTCGGCTATCTCCAGTTTGCCAGAGAGAACCTAGGTGGAGTGATCGTCACTGGCTATTACCTGACTCATTCAGGGCGCCTCGCTTACTGCCAGAACTGCGGTGACAGCGAGGTGCCGGCATGACCACCTCCATCGGAACCGGCCGCATTCACGAAGGCCTCGACCTCAAGTGGTACTGCGACATCTGCGGCAATCCACGCAACGGCCATAAGCACACCGCTTGCGCCAAGACCCGTCAGGCCATCTACGCGATGCCGTCTCAGCAGCGCCTGGCCGTTCTGGCTCTCCAGAAGCAGGGCTTCCGCCCTCAAGCAATCACCGGGGCAGGCATAGGCCTATCCCGCGGCAATGACCATCGCGTCGTCTGTGCTGACGGAAGCACCCAGCGCGGCGTAGGAGCACGGAAATGAGCAAGTACGACGAATTGAAGCGGCTGGCTGAAAAGGCACGGCGCATCAAGCCTGGGCGGTGGGTTGTGCATCGGGATGGGCTGGGCCCGGAATTTGTGCCTGATCCTCAGCAAAATTTCGGCGTAGATGACTCCAAGGGGTGCGTAGTTGTTTGGCATGGCGTCGCACGACTTGGAGGCATTCCGCACGAAGAAGTGGCGACTTACATCGCAGCCGCCAACCCCGCCGCCATCCTCGAGCTGATCGCGGAGAACGAGCGGCTGCGCAATGCAATAGCTGGCCTGCTTGAGTGGGTGGCGCCTATCGCTGGCGATAACCAGGACGACGAAGCCTCTCAGCGTGAGCTTGATTCTGTGCGGGTTGCCGAAGCCGCCATGCAGGAGGCCGCCAAGTGACCGACTACATGGAAATCACCGAAGCCTTCAACCAAGCCCGCACAGCCCCCGATGTAACAGACCGCGCTACTGGCCTAGAGGAAGCAGATCGTATCGGTGGCGTGGCTATGGTGCGTGAACGGCTGCAGGGGCGGGGCGCTGAGTTCTGCATCGACTGCGACGAGGAGATTCCGGCCAAGCGTCGCGCTGCTGCTCCGTGGGCGGAGCGCTGCATCTCCTGCCAGGACGACCACGACAAGCGGGAGGCGCGTCGCCATGGCTGACCGCATCGCAGTAAACAGCGCCACGCGCCTCTCCGAAGCCATCCACAAGCTGACTGCCATGTACCGCGAGAAGAAGTACGTCGTGGTCAGCTTCCGCGAAGGAAAGGACCGAACCCTCGACCAGAACGCCCTCTGGTTCTCCCTGTACGAGCGCATCGCGCAGATGACGCAGATCGGCGACGTGGACGATGCCCGCCGCTACTGCAAGTTGCACTTCGGCGTTCCGATCATGCGCCGCGACTGCGAGGAGTTCCGCGACGGCTGGAATCGGATCTTCCTGCACCTGCCGTATGAGGAAAAGCTGCGCCTGATGGGCGAGTGCTCGCTGATGGGGCCGGACGGCTTCCCGGTTACGCGCCTGTTCAACCGCAAGCAGGGCATCGAGTACACCGACCGCATCGTGGCTGAGTTCGCCGGCCGCGGTGTGTTCTTCGGCGACCTGCTCGGGGAGGTTGCAGCATGAGCCGAATAGTCAGCAAGAAACTGCGCGATTCGGCTCGCGGCCAGTCCTGCACGCTGCGCCTGCCGGGCTGCGGCCACGATGACGGCACGGTGGTTCTGGCTCACATCCCATGCGGCCACAAGGGCGTAGGCATGAAGGGTCCGGATGTCATCGCCTGCTTTGCCTGTGACCACTGCCACTCCGTGCTGGATGGCCGGCGCCGCGGCGAACTGACCGAGGGCGACCTTCTGCGCGCCCTGGCTGAAACACAACTGATCTGGTTCCGCGAGGGACTGCTGACCGTAAAGGGGGCCGCATGAGCAAGACAGCCCAACGAAAGCGCGCCCTCTACGACCAAGGCTATGAGCACGGCCGCACAAACCATCACTTCTATTGGAAGCGCCATCCGTTCATGGATGTGTACAGCCGCGGCTACAGCGCCGGGCAGCAGGATCGGTGGAGCGCGGCAAAGAAGGTCCGTGACACCAGCGGCGCCCTGTTTGGTCCTGCGCTGTTTGCCGGTCTGCTGGTAGCGGGCGCGGTTCTCATCGCAGCAGTGAGCGCTGCCGCATGAAGACCTGCCCCGTAGACGCCACCCACAAGACAACAGCCTTCAGCAGCCGGCAGACCCTGTACTGCCACGACTGCCGCCAGGAACACCCATGGCCGCTAAAGCCCGGCCAGCTCCCACTGATCGCAAACAACAGAGCAACGAGGAAGCCGCAAGCATGACACCAGAACTACAGGCCGTGATGGTCTTCACCTCTGCCTTCTTCCAGGTCTTCCTGTTGGGGCTCAACAGCAAGCTCCTGCGCGACGACAAGATCCCGGCCGGCTTCGTCGTGTCCTGGCTGATCACTCTGGCGCAGTTCGCCTACATCTGGTCGGTCGCCCACTCGCAGATCAATACCGTGCCGTTCCTGCTGATCTCCGGCCTGGGCGGCTCGCTGGGCATCACCTTCGCTCAGTACTTCTACCGCTGGTACGACCGCAAATTCCACCGCAAGGGAGCCGCAGCATGAATGAGCTGAAAGCCACCAATCCTAAGGACGCAATCGGCTCAAGCAAGCTGCCGATCCACCTGTGGCCGACCACTGCCAGCGCTATGGGCTCCATTGGCCTGCTGGACGGGATGCTGAAGTACGGCCGCGCCAACTGGCGGGCATCCGGCGTCCGCGCCTCGATCTACTTCGACGCCGCCAACCGTCACCTGAATGCCTGGTTCGAGGGAGAAGAGAACGACCCGGACAGTGGTGTGCCGCACCTGGCTCATGCGCTGGCCTGCCTGGCGATCATTGTTGACGCACAGGCAGCTGGGAAGCTGAACGACGACCGCCAGCACAAGGGCGGCTACCGCGCCCTGATCAACGAACTGACAGGGCACGTCGGCCGACTGAAGGAGATGCACGCGGACAAGTCGCCGAAGCATTTCACGATCGCGGACATGCCCGAGCAATTTGGCCAGCAGAACACCATCGACTGCCGCACGAAGGAAGAGCGCGCAGCCGATATCGGGCGACAGCTGGCTGATGGCGTGCGCCGCGCGGCAAGCGGAGCGGTCTGCAACGACCCTCGCACCGTCGTCGGCCTGGACGTGTCGTTCCCGACCGAGAAGCACATGAACTTCGCGCCGGAGACGATAGTGCTGTGCGCCTATTGCTTGAAAGAACAGTGCATCTGTCCGACCAAGGAGAGGGATAGCCATGCATGAACACCTCTGCGGCGAAGCATGGATTAACAGCGGAAGGCCTGACTGCCAAGGCCAATGCGGAAGCGCTTGCTCTCGTAATCGCGGACAAGATGCGGGAGCGCTGCAAGCCAATGGGTCTGCAGAAGTGGCGCCAGTGGGTATCGGCCGAGCTGTCGCGGATGAGCCCGCTGCTGCGATCGATGGTGCGCGCCGCGCTGGAAGCGAAGGCGAGGGGGAGTAGATGACTTTCCCGATCCGTAAAGCCTCAGCCCAGACCACGCTCAAGCCTGCAAAAAGTGCGGGATCGGGAAAATCCACTGCAAGCCAGGCTGAGGACGCGCTAGCCCTTCACCTGCGCGCGGAAGGCATCGAGGCCATCCGAGAGTACCGCTTCGCTGCCGAAGCTTGTGGAGGGCCTGGTAAGGGCCTGCGTGATCGCCTGGCCAAGGCTGGCCTGCAGGACTGGCGCGCTGACTTCGCGCTGCTAGAGCACGGATTGCTGATCGAGGTAGAGGGGGGAGGTTGGGTAAAGGGCCGGCATAACACCGGCGCCGGCTTCGCTGCCGACCTAAAGAAATACGACGCTGCTGCCCGCCTCGGGTGGCGCGTCTACCGCTGCGACCCCGCCATGATCAAGAGCGGGCGCGCGATCGAGACAATCCGAATTTTGATGCAGCAGAGGGGAGCCGCTTAATGGCCGCACGCAAAGCGACAGACGACGAAATCAAGGCCGCGCTGACTGGCCGTACTGTGGCAGAGGCTGCGCAGATCCTCGGGCTGCACGAGCGCAACGTCTACACCCACAAGGCGCGCTTGGCTCGCCAAGGATGGAGCCCGGAGCACGACATGACCAAGAGCGTGCCAGATGGATTCCACCTCAAAGGCACGTCGACGCTGTATGGCAAGGACGGCGAGCAGAAGATGCAGTGGGTGAAGTCCAGCATCGACCACGAGCGCCAGGCTGAACTGATGAAGGAGGCAGTCAAGGCTCTTGCCCTGGACATCAGGCCGGCCAAGGCGCTGCCGGCACCTCTGCACACCCTTGCGCACCTCCTCAACTGCTACGTCATCACCGACTACCACCTCGGCATGAATGCCTGGGCAGAGGAGACGGGCGCAGCATGGGACATGAAGATCGCCGAGGACACTCTGGTCGGCTGGTTCGGTGCTGCGATCGCCCAATCGCCTGATGCCCACACCGGTGTGTTCGCGCAGCTCGGGGATCTGCTGCACTGGGACGGCATCCAGGCAGTTACCCCGACATCCGGCCACGTCCTGGACGCAGACACCAGATTCCAGAAGTTGGTCCGCGTAGCAATCAGCGTCATCCGCCGCGTGACGGCCATGCTGCTGCAGAAGCACGAGCGCGTAGTTCTCCTGATGGCCGAGGGAAACCATGACCTCGCCTCGAGCGCCTGGCTGCGCGAGCTGTTCGCCGCCCTGTATGCGGACGAGCCCCGCATCGAGGTCATCACCCGCCCGGACCCGTACTACTGCATCGAGCACGGCCGCACGTCGCTCTTCTTCCACCACGGCCACAAGAAGCGGATGGACTCTCTCGAGACAGTGTTCATCGCCAAGTTTCGCGAAGTCTTCGGCCGCACCAAGCACAGCTACGCGCACACCGGCCACCTGCATCACAACGTCTTGCGTGAGACGAACACCATGCAGATCGAGCAGCACCGCACCCTGGCCGCGCCAGACAGTCACGCGAGCCGCGGAGGGTGGATGAGTGGGCGAGACGCCAAGGTCATCACCTACCACGCCGAGCACGGTGAAGTGGGCCGTATCATCGTTTCAGCCGACATGCTTAAGGGGGAAGCAGCATGAAGAGCGCCGAAGAGCTTTTGACCCAATGGGGCATCTGGGTATGGCAGAAGACAGGCGTGCCCCGGTACGTCTCACCAATGCTGGCCATCATGCGCGACAACGTGCCGTGCACTCACGCGCCAGACGCTGCGATCACCGATGAAGAAGCGGAGACGGTATCGGCTGTAGTGGCTCGCCTGCAGCAGCGCTATCCGGAAGCATCTGAGGCTGTGCACCTGTACTACTGCCACAACCGCACAATGGAACAGATCGGTAAGCAGCTGGGCAAATCACGCCACCAGGTGAAGGACATGCTCAGCCGAGTGCACGGTTACGTTGAGTCGGAGTTTGATCGACGAATGGCAGCTTAATTTACATGTCGCGACTGTTGACGTGTTAACGCCGATCTGGCAATCTGGCACAAATTGCGGTTTTACCGCTTCAGAAGAGCCCGGCCATTGAGTCGGGCTTTTTTGTTCCTGCCGACCGCTGTGTCGGTTTTTTTATGCCGATTCGAAAGCCAATCCGCGCTTCAGTCGGCAATCAAATACCAGTTTCGGGCGCTAAAGGCCGTTTGAATGGCTCGCCACCATGCGCCCAACCCTCTTCCGGCCCCATGCCTGCCTCCTTGCTCATAGGCGGATCGCACGCGCATGTGAGGCCGGACTTAATCAACTGCCCCATGCGGGATAACCGAGATGCCCAAGATGCCAGAGAAGAGCCCTGAATTTTGGGTGGCCCTCGCAGCAGCCCTGCGCGAACACGGACTAGCCATGATGCTGACCTTCGTTCTGTCGTACATCCGTATCCACCTGTACGGCGACAAGAAGAGTCCGCTGGCCAAGCTGCTCGAAGCCACATTCGGCGCGCTGCTGATCATGCTCGTCGGCCTCGGCGTGAACGCGATGGGTGCAAACCTCGCCTGGACGCTATTCGCTGCCGGTTTGATCGGGCTACTTGGTGTGGATCAGGTTCGCGCACTGGCCGGCAAATGGGCGGAGCGCAAGGTGTCGCAGTGAAACGCCTCCACGCCACCCTGATCCTGATATGCCTCGCAGCCTGTGTCGCTGTGATGATCGGGAAAGAGGTGTGGAGATTCTGGCGTCAACATTCCAAAAGTAGAAAGGTTTAGATATGGCCGGCAGACCGAAGGGCCTGCCCAAGTCGGGTGGGCGGCAGAAAGGCACACCGAACAAGATTACGGCGGACATCAAGGAGATTGCTCAGTCCTTTGGTGAAGAGGCCATCAAGTCTCTGGTAGAGATCGTTCGTGACGGCGAGGCGCCTCATGCGGCGCGTGTGTCGGCGGTTAAGGAGTTGCTGGATCGCGGCTATGGCAAGGCCAAGCAGGCGCTCGAGCATTCGGGCGGCATGACATACAACGTAGTGACGGGTGTTCCTCATGGCTCAGACACAGACGATTGATCTGGGCTACCGGCCGAGGCAGTGGCAGAAACAGGTTCACAGCAAGCGCAAGCGGTTCACGGTGTGCGCATTGCATCGCCGGGCGGGCAAGACTGAGCTGGCGGTGATGGAGCTGGTCGACAAGGCCATGCAGTTCCAGCTGGACCTTGGGTTGTTTGCCTACGTGGCGCCATACCTGAAGCAGGCCAAGGCAATCGCCTGGCTGCGACTGAAGCACTACTGCCTGAAGATCCCTGGCGTCGAGGTCAACGAGTCCGAGCTGTGGATCAGGTTTCCACACAACGGCGCGACGATCCGTCTGTTCGGTGGCGACAACGCCGACGCAATGCGCGGACTTCGCCTAGATGGCTGTGTGATCGATGAGGTTGCGCAGATCAAGCCGGAGCTGTGGGAGGAGGTTGTCCAGCCGGCTCTGTCCGACCGCAAGGGCTGGGCGCTGTTCATCGGTACGCCGCACGGTCTCAACCTGTTCTCCAAGCTGTTCTTCGACGGCCAGTCCAAGGCTGATTGGCTGAGCGTCCGCTACACGGTGTACGACACCAGGGCGATTGAAGAGGGAGAGGTCACGCGCCTACGCACTGACATGAGCGAGAACGCATTCGCCCGCGAGTACCTGTGTGACTTCTCGGCGGCCGGTGATGACCAGTTGCTCAGCCTGTCGGAGGTTGAGGACTCAAGTCGCCGCACGCTGCGTGAGGACCAGTACAGCTTCGCCCCTGTAGTCCTGGGCGTTGACGTTGCCCGCTATGGCGATGACTCGTGCGTGATCATGCGGCGCCAGGGGCTCGGCTCGTTCCCGCCGCTGGTGTGGCAGGGCATCGACAACATGACCTTCGCCGGCCATGTGGCGCAGCAGATTACCCAGCACAAGCCTGATGCCGTGTTCATCGACGCAGGGCACGGGCAGGGCGTTATCGATCGCCTCCGGCAGCTTGGCTTCCACGTCATCGAGGTTCATTTCGGCGGCGCTGCTGGGCACCCGCGGTTCAAGAACAAGCGCGCTGAGATGTGGTACTCGATGGCTGACTGGATCAGGCAGGGTGGTGTTATCCCGTCCGACACCAGGCTCAAGCAGGACCTGGCGACTCCGACCTACAGCTATGACAAGGCCGGCAAGATCCAGCTTGAGGCCAAGGACGACATCAAGGCCCGCGGCCTGCCGTCTCCTGACATCGCAGACGCCCTTGCCCTGACCTTCACCTTCCCTGTGCAGAAATCCGACTACACACACGCTCACGGCTCCGCGCTGCTGAGCGACTACGACCCGTTCGCGAGGCAATGACCCATGTGCGGAAGCAAGCTGAAAAAGATCATCAAGAAGGTTGACCCGCTGATGGGCGGTGACGCGATCCTCGACAAGGTTGGCCTGCCGTCCGTGTTCGGTGATGAGAACGGCTTCGTGCAGGAGCCGGTAGAGATCGGCGCCACGCAGGTGGCTTCTGCTCCCGAGGCGCCGACTGAGGTTGATTCGGGCGTCCTGGCCGCTCGTGAATCCGAGCGCCGCCGCCGCGCTGCTGCCGCTGGGCAGAACAGCACCATCCTGACTGGCGGGCTTGGTTCCGCAAACACCGGGCAGAAAACTCTGTTGGGGGCGTAAATGGCTGACTCTCTGCGTCAACGGCTGGATCGCCGGCTCTCTCAGCTCAAGCTGGAGCGCGACCGGGGCTGGTTTCCGCTGTGGCGTGAGATCAGCGACCACATTGCTCCGGACATGGGGCGCTGGAATGCGACTGATGCGAACGAAGGCAAGCGCCGCGACCAGCTGATTATCAACTCGACAGGGCGGTCTTCGCTGAAGATCCTGGCCTCTGGCATGTTCTCTGGGTTGACCAGCCCGTCGCGACCCTGGTACGAGCTGACCACTCCGGACCCGGAACTGGCTGAGTATGGCCCGGTGAAGGACTGGCTCTACCTTGCTCAGACGCGCATGAGCGGCATTTTTGCGCGCTCCAATCTTTATAACGTGCTGCCCACACTCTACGGGGAGGAGGGCGCGTTCGGTATTGGCGCTATTGCCTGTATGCCGGACGATGACGAGTTCGTGCGGTTCTACAACTTCACGGCCGGCAGCTACATGGCCGCGACGAGCGCCAGGCAGCAGGTGGATACGCTCTACCGCGAGTTCCGCATGACGGCGCGGCAGATGGCCCAGCAGTTCGGCAAGGACGCGCTGAGCTCTACTGTTCGCACGATGCTGGACAACAACCCGGACAGCTGGGTCGATGTCTGCCATGCGGTCGAGCCGAACGACGAACGCGATCCGGCGCGGCCAGATAACCGCAACATGCCGATTCGCTCGGTGTACTGGGAGAAGGGCGGCGACGCTGACAAGGTGCTGCGCCAGTCTGGATTCCAGAACTCGCCGATCATGGTCCCGCGCTGGGATGTGAATGGCGAGAATGTCTATGGCACAGGGCCTGGAGCTGTGGCGCTGGGTGACACCAAAGCCCTGCAGCTGATGGAGAAGCGCAAGGCGCAGATGCTGGAGAAGCTGGTCAACCCGCCAATGGGTGCGCCGGCCTCGCTGCGTGGTCAGCGCGCGTCGATCCTGCCGGGCGATATCACCTACCTGGACACGACCAACATCGGCCAGCAGTTCGCGCCGTTGCACGAGATCAACCCGTCTGCCTATTCGGCGCTGCGGGCAGAGATCGAGGCGCACGAGCAGCGTATCGAGTCCGCGTTCTTCGTCGACCTGTTCCTGATGATCAGTTCGATGGACGACGTGCGCACCGCGACTGAGATCGCCGCGCGCAAGGAAGAGAAGATGCTCATGCTCGGCCCGGTGCTTGAGCGCATGAACGATGAACTGCTGGATCCGCTGATCGATCGCGTGTTCGGCATGATGCTAGAGCAATCGGTGCCGCGCTGGTCTGGCCTGCTGCCAGGCAAACCGATGCTGCCTCCTCCCCCGAAGGAGCTGGCAGGCATGGACCTTAAGGTCGAATACGTGTCGATCCTGGCTCAGGCGCAGAAAGCTCTAGGCGTTGTTGGCATCGAACGCGCCGTCAGCTTCGCGGGCAACCTCGCCGGCATCCAGCCTGAGGTCGTCGACAAGATCAACTTCGATCAGGCCGTCAACCACTACGCCGATATGCTGGGCGTGCCGCCGACCATGATCCGCTCGGACGAGGACGTGGCAGCGCTACGCCAGCAGCGCGCCGAAGCCCAGCAGCAACAGCAGGCGATGGAGCAGATGAGCGCTGGGATTCAAGGCGCCAAGCTCCTGTCCGAGACCAACGTCACCGACCCTAGCGCACTGACCGCACTGGTAGGCCCATGACCAACGCAAGCGATGAACGCGCCCTGAAAGATGCGGCGCGAGAGGAGCGGCTTGCCCGCGAAACAACTGCAGCCGACTTCAAGTGGCTGATGAACGACCCGCGTGGGCGCCGCTTTGTGTGGCGCCTCATGGGCCGCTGCAAGGTGTTCGAGCCCGTCTT
>Ga0310345_10003379_pt1 | contig 15220 bp, 18 predicted proteins | sample HC15DNA20500_MG_FD_204667 | JGI IMG/M metagenome (GOLD analysis project Ga0310345, IMG submission 204667) | Marine microbial communities from station ALOHA, North Pacific Subtropical Gyre - HC15-DNA-20-500_MG | ecosystem: Environmental > Aquatic > Marine > Oceanic | place: Pacific Ocean: North... | reverse complement strand
GGCACACCAGGATCTCGAGCAGCTGTGGGTCTACCATATGCAGAGGCCCAGCGTCATTCTTTTGCGGTTCGCGAACATCCCGCCGGTGGCTATACCACGACCCGGTGGGGTAGAACGTGCAAAGTTAAATAGGCCCCCGCCCCTTGGCCATGCGGGGCGGTCCGATCTCCCCGGCCCGCGCCAGTGTCTTCAGGAGGTTGTCATGATCCCGCTCGGAGCCGCCCGCCGCGGCGGCCGCTCGCTCCTCTTCCTGGTGCTACCGGTGCTGCTCGGGCAGGCCTGCGGGCAGATCAAGGAGCCACCTGCGGCCCCCTCCGAGGCCGCCACACACGCCTCGCGGGCGCCGGGTGGCGCTCCCTCGAGCGCGACTCACATGCCCCCGCGACGGAGCGCCTGGGTGATCTTCGGCGCCGATACGGTGGTGGCTGAGGTTGCGCGCACTCCCGAGGAGCGCGAGCGCGGGTTGATGAACCGGAGCCAGATCCCCGAGGGCACCGGAATGCTGTTCATCTATCCCGAGGAGGAGATCATCAGCTTCTGGATGTCGAACACCTACGTGGCGCTCGACGTGGCCTACCTCGATGCGAGTCTGCGCGTGGTCGACATCGAGCAGATGGAGCCGGAGAGCACGGAGATCCACTCCAGCCCCCGGCCCGTCATGTTCGGCCTCGAGGTGCCGAAGGGCTGGTTCGCTGCCCACGGCGTGCAGGCAAGCGATCAGGCCGAGCTGGTGCTCGGGCCGCTTTGAGCGCTCGAGCGAACGCGGCAGCCCGAGGCCGTCCTTCCGTGCGCGACTTTCACCGGACCGGCGGACGAAGCCTCACGAGACCGGGGTGCGCGCCACCCGGACGATGCTCCGCACCCGTACTTCCAGGGGCACCGGCGCGATCGTTCCGCCGGTGAAGAACTGGGCCGCCCCCGCCTCGATGCGCGGGAAGCTCACCACGTCCGGATTGCCGTGCGGCCCGAGGGTGAAGACCACCGGCCCCGTCACCTGGGATTCGTCCACCAGCTGCCCAGGCCCGAGGGGGTTGGACATGCGCGCGTCCAGGTCGACCTGGGTCGCGGTCACCCGCACGCCCCGGGGGTCAGGCTCGTACTCCATCCGCCAGTCAGAGCGCGCTCCCCCCTCGACCGCGAATGATTGGCCCAGCGCCTGGATCTCAACCCGGACCGTGTCGGCCATGCGGTAGCCGAGCGTCGGCGGGCTCGGTAGCCGATAGGCGAGCCCCGGTGGAGGGACCGGCGGGGAGGGCCCCGCGCACCCTCCGAGCACACCCGCGAGTGCGCGCAGGATGGGGGCGGCGGCGACTCTCATGAACCTCCCGACGCACGGTTCCGGAAGAGGGAGTGGAGCCACGATGCCGCGCCGGGGTGTCCGGCACAACCACAGCTCCTGGCGCCGCTCTCGGCGCCTACTCTCAGTAGCGGCCATGGGCAGCCGCACTTGGCCTCCTCCCGCGCGTCGGGTTATGCTGTGGCCGCAAATTCTGCCGAACGACGCAGCGGCCTCACGGAGGTTGAATGAGCTTCCGGACCAACCCGGATCGTATCCTCGAGAACATCGATCGCGCGCGCAGCCGCGAGTCAGACGCTCCCCGCGCGGACACCGACCTGCACGCGAACGTGCGCGAGCTGGATACCGAGGTCCCCGAGGTGGACGCCACCAACCCGGAGCGAATACGCCGCATCTTCCGGCTGGTGGAACGCACCTACATGAAGGTCGCGCAGAGCGCCGCGATCGGCCCGCTCGCGGCGCGCTTCCAGGCGGTTGGCGACCTGCACCATCACCACGCCCACGGAGACGTGAGCGTGAGCGTGCAGTATCTCGACCACAATCGCCCCGAGGACGTGGGCGTGGTGCCCTTCGAGATCACCCTCGAGCAGGTCGCGGACCAGAAGCGCGAGACCCGTACCAGCCGCCCCGACGTGAACGCGATGCGGGTGCTCCGGGCAGCGCTCCGGAGCGGCGTGCTCGCGAGCTACCGGAAGCTCGAGCCCCGCATCCGGGAGGCGCTGCGCGAGCGTGCGGACATGGGGCACGTCGCGCTGACGATCACGGTGGGGCTGCGCTCGGCCGAATGAGCGGGCGCGCGTGTCGCTGCGGCACGCCGGCGGATGTGGGATGGCGCTTTTGTCCGGCGTGCCTGCGAAAGCTGGGGTGAGGCTGGAGGCCGCTGAAATTCGCGGCCTCTCTACCTACCCCCCGTCGCCCGAGGGAGCGCCCTCGGCGGGAAGTGCCTGGGGCGGCACAGGAAGGAGATGCGAGAGATAGGCGAGCGCCATCAACGCCAGGAAGCACCCGATCACGACCCGCTGCGTGAAGGAGAGCCGTCGCGCCACGGGGACAGGACTCTGCACCGCCGGGGTCCGGCGCAGTCCGCCACTCTCCTGAAGAATGGTCTCCATGCTCGCGCCGCAGCGCGCGCATAGCAGGAACGGGCCCGGGTTCACGTTCCAGCAATGGGGGCAGACCGAGGGATGCTCGACGCCTGGCGCGGTGAGCGGCCGAAGCCTCACCGCTCGCTCCGGTGCGTGACCTCTCGCGTGACCTCTCGGATGAGACGACTGACGGGATCCCCGCCCCTGGGCCACAGATAGCGATCGGAGAGCTGGTTCAGCGAGGCGCACACGCCAGTGAAGGCGCGCTGCTCCTCTGCCTCGCCCAGCTGCTGAACTATGTCCACGAGATAGTGGAACTCCTGCTCGGAGTCCTCCGATATGCGCGCGCGGTGCACGCGAACGCCACCACGCCGGAGGCGACGAAGTCCGCGGTCGCGGCGCTGTCGATCCCGCCCTTGAGCAGAGCCTGGCGTACGAGCACATAGAAGACCAGCGCAGGCGACGCCGCAACGTCCGGATCGGTGAGTAGGGTGTTCCGAACGCGCGGGTCGTCGAGCAGGCTGTCGGGACCGTCCTGATCGAGCCGCGCGCGTGCCGCGTCACGCAGCTCCGGATCGTTGCGGGCGAGCAAGTCGACCAGGTGGAGGGCATCACGACGCCCGAAGGAGGCGCGGATAGTCGCGAGAATCATGCGGTCGCTCCGGGAGCGAGGCATCGGACATCCGAAGAAGTTGTACACGCTCCCCTCTGGCGCGGGTCCGTGGCACCGCGGCACCGGATGTTGTTGATCACGGAAACGTCTCGTGCCGGGTAGCCAGTGCCTCCACGCGTTTGCGATCGAGCTCCACCCCGATCCCGGGCGCCTCGCTCGGCATGAGCGCCCCGGCGGTGAGCTCCCATTCGGGGTGCACCAGGTCACGCTCCCAGTAGCGACGGCTTGCCGACAGGTCACCGGCAAGAGTGAACCCGGGCAACGTCGCGAGCGCGACGTTGTGCGCACGACCGACTCCCGACTCGTGCATCCCGCCACACCATACGGGAACGCCCGCGGCTCGGCAGACGTCATGGATCCGACGTGCTTCGTCCAGGCCCCCGACGCGCCCCGGCTTGAGGTTGATCATCCGGCAGCTCCCCATCTCGATAGCGAGGAGTGCATCCTCCACCGACCGGATGGACTCGTCCAGGCAGATCGGCGTGCGCAGCTCCGACTGGAGCTCCGCGTGAGCGCGCAGATCTTCGCGTGGAAAGGGTTGCTCGAGCATGGCGAGCACCACGTCGTCGAGCTCGCGGAGGCGTGTGCGGTCGGCCGGCCGGTAGGCGCCGTTCGCGTCCGCGCCCAGGACCGCGTCGGGGAAGCGCGCGCGCACCCGTGCGAGCGCCTCCACGTCTCTGCCGGGCTCGATCTTGAGCTTGACGCGCCGGTAGCCCTCGCTCAGGCAGCGCTCGATCCGACGGAGCAGCACGTCCTCGTCGTCCTCGAGGCCGAGACTCACGCCGGCCGGCACGGGACGTACGAAGCCGCCGAGCGCCTCGCACAGAGGCCGTCCCGCGCGTTTCGCTGCCAAATCCCATGCGGCCATCTCGACGGCGGCCGTCGCCATCGGTTGATCGCGGGCCAGCTTAGCCCAGTGAAGCGCCGTCCAAGAGTCCTCAGGCATGCGGCCCACGATTGACGGCAGCAGTTGGCCGCTCAGCGCCTGCCACGCGGTCGCCGTCGTCTCGGAAGTGTAGTCGGGGGTGGGCAGGGCCACGCACTCGCCCCACCCGGTTCCACCGTCACCGTGAAGTGCGACCAGCACGACCGGCCGTTCATCGACGACGCCACCGGAGCTGCGGAAGGGCTCACGCAGGCGTAGTGGAACCAGGAGGAGCTCGGCGCGCTCGACGCGCGGAGCGGCCTGCAGGATCACGCAGAGAGACGCTTCATCAGGATCTCTCGCAGCGCGGGCAGCGTCTCGCGTCGCATCAGGTTGAGCGCGCCGATCCCGGTCAGCCGCTTTACCAGCTGGACACCAGCCTCGGTGTTGGCCGTGGGGCCTGCCACCACGTCGGGCCAATGCCCACCCCACGCCTCGATGATGCCGCGCACGGCGTAGGGGTCGGACGCGCACAGGATGGTGCACCGGACGGCACCGCCGAGCATCTCGACGGCGGTGCCCCCGTTGTACGGCTCGAGCGGCCAGGGCTCGAGAGAGGCGATGCGTGTCACCGAGCTGCAGAGGACGTTGACCTCGGGGTTCACACGCGTGGCTCCTCGACGGGGATCAGAAGCAGTCGAGCCAGCAGGGAACATCTGGCGATCATACCCTCGACCATCACGTGCTCGTGCGGCGCGTGGGCACCGTCGCCGACCGCGCCCAGGCCGTCGAGCGTCGCCGAGTACTGGCTGGTGATGTTGCCGTCGGAAGCTCCGCCCACAGTAGCCTCCTCCAGCTCGAGTCCGAGCTCAGCGCCGGCACGTCGGGCCTCCTCGAAGAGACGACGATTGCGCGGCGTGCACTCGAGAGGCGGAGTGTTGACACCCCCTTTGACCTCGAGCGTGACACCGGGAGTGTTCGCCGACAGTGAGAGAATCCGCCTGGTGACCGCTTCGGCATCCTCGCGCGTGAGCACCCGCACGTCTACCTGCGCACGGCTCACCGGCGCAACCACGTTGGGACGCACCCCTCCGTCCACGACTCCAACGTTGACCGTGATGCCCCGCTCGCGATCGTTCAGCGAGTGCAGGGCCTGGATGACGTTGGCCAGCTCGAGGATCGCGCTCGCGCCCGCTTCGGGATCCAGTCCGGCGTGTGCCGACCGACCTCGGATCGTGACCTGGAAGTGGCCCATGCCCTTGCGTGCGGTCTTGAGCTGACCCCTTGGGCCTAAGGATGGCTCCAGTACGTACGTCCGCGCCGCGGCGCGCGCGAGCCGATGTACCAGCGGCCCCGACTCGAAGCTGCCCATCTCCTCGTCGGAGTTGACGAGCACAAGCGGCACGGCCGGCGGCTCGAGCCCGAGCTCCCTCAACGCTCGTAGTGCGAAGACCAGCTGCGCCAGCCCCGCCTTCATGTCGAAGACACCCGGCCCATGCAGGATGCCTCCCTCCAGCCGCGCTGGCATGTCCTCGAGCGTACCTAGCGGCCAAACGGTGTCCGAATGTCCGACCAGCAGCTGCACGCCGGAGCCACCGCCCCAGCTTGCACGGCCGTACAGCTGACCCCCCGTCCGTTCTCCGGGCACCCGTCGAACCGCCACGTCGAGCGACTCGAGCGCGTCGGCGATCAGATCCTGTACGCCCCGCTGGGAGGTCGGCACTTCGGTCGGGGACTCCTGCTCCACCAGCGCCCGAGTGAACGCCACGAGCTCGTCCCCGAGCACCGCGACGTGCGAGCGGATCCGGTCCGCGAGCCCGACCGGGGGAGTCGCCTCCGCCGCCCTCGTGGTCACCGGGAGAAGCCCTCAGGATGCGGAAACGCCTCGCTCTCGATCGCGCGACTCCAGCGTCGCGGGTGCAGATAGACCAGGAGCGGAGATCTCGCGATGAGATCGGCGTCGTCCGTGTCGGGCCCCCGGATCGTCTCGGGAGCCGCATGCACGGCCACGATCTCCCTAAGATAGGCGCTCAGCTCCAAGGTCACGAGGCGTTCGGGAAAGCGCGACATGTGTGCCTTCCGGAAGTAGGGGTGGCTCTCCCGGCAAGGGAGCCCCCCCCATGAGCGACGAGTCGACGTCGAGGATCCAACCGGTATCTTATCGGTACCGTCCAGCGCGCCGATAGCTTTCGTCCAACACCTCCACCGGATGAAGCGCACCCACCCGCGCACGCGCCATCCGGAGGCCCGCGCCGATCTGCATGACGCAGCCCGGGTTGCCCGTGGCCACGGCATGGGCCCCGGTGGCGAGCACGGCCGCCACCTTGTCCGCTCCGATCCTCCCGCCGAGCTCGCGGCGCGTAAGGCCGTAGATCCCCGCACCGCCGCAGCACTCGTCCGCTCCCTCGAGTGGGACAAGGCGCAGCCCCGGAATCGCGTCGAGCACCACGCCCGGCGCCTCGGCAACGCCCTGGGCGTGCAGCAGATGGCAGGGCGCGTCCGCGGTGACGGTGAGCCCGACGGGCGCGCCTGGCCGGGGGCCCAGCTCCGCCAGCACCTCCGACAGATCGCGCACCGAGGCCGCAAGCGCCGCGGCACGCTGCGCGTACGCAGGGTCGTGCTCGAGAAGGTGGCCGTACTTCTTCATGATCGCGCCACACCCCGCGGCGTTCACGATCACCAGCCCCACCCCGGCAGCAGCAAACGCGTCAACGTTGAGGCGCGCGAGCACACGCGCGCCCTCGAGGTTGCCACCGTGGGCGTGCAGCGCGCCGCAACACACCTGACCGGGCACGTCGAGCACCCGCACACCGTTCACCGCGAGCACCCGGACGGTGGCGTCGTTAACGTGTCCGAAAAGACCGCGCTGCACGCACCCGAGCAGCAGCGCCGCCCGGTCGCCCGGCCCGCCCACCGGTCGGGCTCGGTCGCCGCCGCGCGCCCGTGCCGGGGCGTCACCGTCCGCGGAGCCGGCCCTCGCGCCCTCTCCGGCAACGCCCCTCCGGGAACCGTCCGCCATGCGCACCCCGACCCAGGGTGCGCTCGCGGCGAGCATGCCCGACGCGAGCCGCAGGCCCGCCAGCCACCGCCACGACGGCAGCAGCTGCACCGTCAGCGCGGGCAGTCGCGTCCCTCGCAGCGCCCGTGCGAGCGCCATCGCTACACGGGTCGCGCTCGGACGCCTGAACAGCGCGAGCATGGCCCTGACGTACCACGGGACTCCGCCCGCACGCGCCGCTTCGTCACGCGCCAGCTCGAGCAGCGCGCCGTACTGGACGCCAGACGGGCAGACCGTCTCGCAGGCTCGGCACCCCAAGCACCGGTCGATATGCAGTTGGAACGCCGGCGCGGCCGCGTCCAGTCGGCCCTCCGCGACCGCGCGCATGAGATGCAGGCGGCCACGGGGCGAGTCGTTCTCGTCGCCCAGACGCGTGTAGGTGGGACAGGCGGGGAGGCAGAACCCGCAATGCACGCACGTGAGGAGCTTGTCCTGCTCCGAGGCGAGCGTGGCCCCCGCCGAGCCGCACGGGGGTGCGCCGCCCGCGGCGTCCAGGCCCTCAGCCAGGCTCGTCGAGCGGTGGGTCAACCCACCCTCCTGAGCCCGGTCTCGTGGCGGTACTCGATCAGGGCCTGCACGAGCCTTCCAGAATCACCAGCTCTGACGGCTCCTGGCCGTCGCCACCCAGGGGAGCAGGCGTGCCGGAGCCCCATGCGCACGCGGAAAGGCCACACCGCAGACGCGCCATGGCCACGGCTACGGGTCCTCCGGCTCGTCTCTGTCCACGATCCCCTCCTCATCAGGCCGGCTTGTGCCGGTCCAGATCAAGTACGAATCGGTCCACCGAGAGGATCCCGGCAGGGTCGAAGACCCCCTTGAGACCCGCCATCAACTCCCCCGCCGGACCGGGGCTCTCCCAGGCCCCCAGGCGCTCGACCACGGCCGCGGGCGCGCGGGTCACCGTAAGGCTCCCGTCCCGCCACTGGACGGTGCGACGCAGGTCTTCCAGCCGCTCGGCCCAGCGCTCGGCCCATCCCGAATCGACGCTCAGGTTGGGGACCGCCATCCGCAGTGCTCCGGCCCCACTGTGCACGGCCATCCGGACTGGCGAGTGTGCCAGTGCGTCGCGGCCGTTGCGCATCCGCCCGACGGCACGGGCGAGCTGGACAAGCTCGCCGATGCGCGCGGGCAGGGTCGCGAGCCGGAGCGTCAGGTCCATGTCCTCTTCGAGGAGGCGCACCTCGCACCAGAACGCATCCGCCTCCTTTGCGGGCAGCTCCTCCACCGGCCCCGCTCCCGCCCGCAGCAGGGCGGCCCGGATCACCTCCTCCTCCGCCCGCACCCGCTCCTCCAGCCCCAGGACGCGCACGGCGAGCACGGCCTCCCGTCGCTGCTCCCACGGCAGGAAACGCTCCAGTAGCTCCACTGCGGCCGGGGTCGCCGGCTGGGAGGCGGCAGCGACCGCACCCTCGACCAGATCTTCGAGCCCGCGCCCCCGCACTACGAGCGTGCGGTCGGTGGCCGGGCGTGGGTAGAGGCGCAGCGTGACCTCGGTGAGGAAGGCGAGGGTTCCCCGGCTTCCGATCAGCAAGCGCACGAGATCGAAGCCGGCCACGTTCTTCACCACGCGCCCGCCCGCCTGGAAGGGGCGGCCGTCTCCCGTCACCGCGTGCACCCCCAGCGTCAGGTCGCGCGGCCCTCCCCACACCGCCCCGAGGGGACCCCATACCCCGGTTGACGCGACCGCTCCCAGCGTCCGGCATCTGCCCGGGGGATCCAGCGGCAGCCACTGCTCGTGCGGCGCGAGGTGCCGGTCGAGCGCCGACAGCCGCACCCCGGCCTCCACCGTGATCGTCAGGTCGCCCGGCTCGTGCTCGACCACGCGGTGCATGCGCGCCGTGCTGAGCACTAGGTCCGGTGGGGAAGCAGAGTTGCCCGACCAGAGCCAGGTGCCCGAGCCCGCCGGTTCGACAGTCCACCCCTCCGCACTGGCGCGTGCGAGCACCGCGGCCGCCTCCTCGGTCGAGCGCGGGAACGCGACCGTGCGCGGGGTCCACCCCCAGACGCCCCAGGGGCGCACGGCATCGCCCGTGAGGAGCTGCTCGGGCGGCAGGAAATCGCGCAGCACCGCGGCCGGATCAGCGGCGGTGACCGTCACCCGCGCGCCCCCGCGCCGGCCGAGACCGCGGGTGCGTCGATCTCCGGCCCGGCGTGCGCGTCGTGCAGCGGGCGCAAGGCCAGCGGCAGCACCTTGCCGGGATTGCAGAGACCGAGTGGGTCGAAAACCGCCTTGACCGCGGCCATCAGCTCGAGCTCGACCGGCGAAAAGACCAGCTCCATGTGCTCGCGCTTGTCGATCCCGACGCCGTGCTCGCCGGTGATCGTCCCCCCCGCGGCAACGCACACGCACATGATCTCCTTCGAGGCGTGCTCCACGCGCGCCACCTCATCGGGATCGCGCCGGTCGAACAGGATGATGGGATGCAGATTGCCGTCGCCCCCGTGAAAGACGTTGGCGAGCTTGAGATCCTGCGCCCGGACGATCTCCGTGATCTGGCGCAGCACGGCGGGGAGCTGGGTGCGCGGCACGGTCGCGTCCTGAACGAGCAAGTCCGGCGCGATCCTGCCCATCGCGCCGAATGCCTTCTTGCGGCCCTTCCAGAGCGCGAGCCGCTCCCGCTCGTCGCGCGCGCGCCTCACCTCGCGCGCTCCCGCGCGCCGGCAGCACGCCTCCGCGCACTCCGCTTCCACGTCGAGCCCGGCCTCGGTGCCGTCTAGCTCGACGACCAGCGCGGCCCCCGCATCCGTCGGATAGCCGGCGGCGAAGATGCTCGCCTCGACCGCGCGGATGGCCTCGGCGTCCATGATCTCCAGCGCGCACGGGAGTAGCCCGGAGGCGAGGATGTCGGTGACCGCGGTGCCCGCGGACTCCAGGTCCTCGAACACGGCGAGCAGCGTGCGCACCCCTTCCGGCAGGGGCAGCAGCCGGAGCTCGATCTCGGTGGCCAACCCGAAGCACCCCTCCGATCCGACCACCAGCCCAACCAAGTCGTACCCGGTCGCGTCGCGCCCCCATCCACCCAGCTCGAGCACGCGGCCGTCAGGGAGCACGAAGGTGAGGCCGGTGACCCAACGCGCGGTGACCCCGTACTTGAGGCAGTGCGGGCCGCCCGAGTTCTCCGCGACGTTGCCGCCGAGCGTGCACGCGCTCTGGGAGGCCGGATCGGGCGCGTAGTGGAGGCCATGAGGACGCGCGGCCGCGGTTAGATCAGCATTCACGACGCCTGCCTGCACGCGCGCGAGCCGGGCGACCGGATCGAGGGAGAGAATCCGGTCCATGCGCGCGGTCCCGACCAGCACGGCGTCTCCCGTGGCGAGCGCGCCGCCGGAGAGCCCGGTGCCGGCGCCGCGCGGCACCAAGGGAACGCGGTGCCGGTGCAGGCAGCGCAGCACCGCGGCGGCCTCCGCAGTGTCGGCCGGAAGAATCACCGCGCGGGGGGGAAAGCGATACGCGACCAGCCCGTCCGACTCGTACGACAGCAGTCGGGACGGTTCGGTGATCAGCCCTTCCTCGCCGACCAGCTCGCGGAGCTCGTCGGCCAGCGGGAGCGCCAGAGGGTTAGGCACGCTGCCCTCGAAGGTGAGGCGGAGGCCGGCAGCCCGCGGCCGGACCATATCATAAGCGGCAGATTTGCAGCAACCGTGCCGCCCCCCCCCTTACCCCCCTCCCCTCCGCACGTGCTCGACGAGCGCGCTCAAGCTGGCCCGCGCTGCCGGCAGAAGGGTCGGAGGAACTGAATCGCCGTAGACGATCCCCAGGAGCTGCTCCGGCGTGGCCGCGGGCGAAGCCGCCAGGGCGCGCTCGACCTGCGCGAGGCGGCTGCGGCGGTGGGCGCGGAAGCGTTCGATCCGCGCGCGCGGATCACGGATCGGCGGCCCGTGCGCGGGCAGCAGCAGCTGCGCCTCGAGCTCTTCGATCCGCGCGAGCGAGCGGAAGTAGTCAGAGACGCACCCTGGGTAGGCACCCACCCAGGTGGTCTCACCGCTGCCCAGCAGGAGGTCACCGACGAACGCGGTGCGCCGCGCGGGCCAGTGGAAGACCAGGTGCTCGCGCGCGTGCCCCGGGGTGCGGACCGCGACCAGCTCCCCCTCGTCGGTCGCGACGGACTCCGTCTCCGCGAGCGGCCGGAAGGCGAGCTCCGGCGGCGGGTCCGCGGCCAGGGATTCGCTCTTGCCTTCCCGTTCGCCGGAGCCCCACGCGCCCAGGACGGGCGCCCCCACGCGCGCGGCAAGCGTGGCAGCGGCGCCCGCATGATCCACGTGGCCGTGCGTCAGCAGGATCACGACCTCGGTGGCGCCGGCCACCGCGGTGGTCAGGGCGTCGACGTGATCCGGAAGCGCCGGACCCGGATCGACGACGGCCACCCGCCGACGGCCGACGATGTGACAGCGGGTCCCTTCGAGCGTGAAGGGGCCCGCGTTGCCCGCATCCACCCAGCGCAGCCCGAAGGGCAGACCCGAGGCGTCCATGCGCTCGGTGAGGCGCTCCGCTCTAGCGGCGCTCCGCCATCACCTGCTCGGCCAGCTTGTCGGCAACCGCCTGCACTACGTCTTCGTCCTCCGTCTTGAAGGCCTTTGCGTCCTCACTGTCGATGTCGATCTCACCGAAGATCTCGTCGCCGGCGCGGATCAGCACCACCAGCTCCGACTGCACGTCGGGGTTGCAGCTCAGGTAGTTCTCGACCTTCCGCACGTCGGGGACGTTCTGGTTCTTCTTCTCCGCGATCGCGGTGCCGCAGATCCCGGTGCCCACGGGGATCTTAGCGTACTCGGTCGGCGAGCCTACGTAGTTGTGGAGCCACAGCTCATTCGCCTCCGGGTTCAGCAGGTAGGCTCCCGTCCAGCTGAACCGCTTGTCCGAGGCAGCGATCCGTCGCACCGCCCGGCGCAGCAAGGCATCGGAGAGGTGCCCTTCGTCCCGCATCTCCTCAAGCTCCTTCACCAGCTCCTTCGCGTCGACCATCCTGCACGTCCTCTCTGGACTTGCGGCCTCCGGGTGGATCGCCTGCGCCGATCGGCCGGCTCCCAGAACGTGCCGCGTCCGGGACGGAGTCCGGCTCCCGCGAAGGGAGCGCCGAACTCTAGACAGGGGAGCGGAACCGGTCAACGCGCCGCCGCCCGGGCCGGTGGCCGAGCCGCCTGCCAGACCCGCCGCGCGGAGATCTACCGCGGCGTCAGATCGACCTCTCCCTCGAGCCGGCGCACGAACGCCTCGATCAGACGCACAGCGTGCGCGACGTCGGCGAGGCTGACCAGCTCGTTGGGCGAGTGCATATAGCGATTCGGAATCGAGATCAGACCGGTGGGCACGCCAGCGCGACTCAGAAAGATCGCGTCCGCATCCGTACGCGTGGCCTTGGGCTGCGCCTGGATGGTGTAGGGGATCCCCTCCTCCTCTGCGGCCTGTACCAGCCGGTCGAACACGACCGGGTGCGCCGCGGAGCCGCGGCTCAGCACGGGTCCTCCGCCAATCTCGTGCTCGCCCAGCTCCTTCTTCTCGATGTCCGGGACATCGGTGCTGAAGGTGACATCTACGACGATCGCGACCTGCGGGTCGAGCGCGTAGGCGCTGGTGCGGGCCCCGCCCCCCGTGTAGCCGATCTCCTCCTGCGCGGTCGCAACCGCCGCCACCGAGGCCGAAGGGCGGTCCTCGGACAGTACACGCAGCGCCTCGAGCACCACGTATGCGCCGATCCGGTTGTCGATCGCGCGGCTGGCGATGCGATCTCCGGCGAGCCGGATCATCCGGGTCGCGAGCACCATTGGGTCCCCCACGCGTACCCCGAGCGCGAGCGCCTCCGCACGCGAGGTCACACCCACGTCCACCCACAGCTCCCTGACCTTGCTCGCCTTCGAGCGGTCGTCGGGCTGGATCAGGTGGATCGGCTTCTTGCCGATCACGCCCATAAGATCGTGGTTGCGCGCCAGGATCGTCACGCGTTGCCCCACCACCACCTGCGCATCCCATCCGCCGATCTCGTCGACGAACAGGAAGCCCTTGTCGTCGATGTGGGTCACCTGGAGGCCGATCTCGTCGATGTGGCCGGCGAGCATCACGCGAGGCGCGCCGCTCGAGTTAAGCTCCGCCACCGAGTTGCCGCTCACGTCCACGCTGACCCGCTCTGCGAAGCCTTCCGCCTCCTCGCGCCACACGCGGCCCGGGCGGACCTCGAAGCCGGAGGGCCCCGGGGCGTCCAGGAGGCGCTCGAGAAAGTCGGTCTTCATGGCGTACCTTTCCGCGCGGGAGTTAGGGGCGCTCGTCCGGAGGGGGTACCCGGATCTCGTGGCGCGGATCGAGCCCGGGAGAGCGGCGCTCCTCAGGACCGCCGCCACCCGCGCCCCACCCCAGAAAGGAGAACCGGACCGTCCTGCTGCGCACCTGTCGCTCGAGCCAGCGACGGGCGAGCGTCTGGGCGGCACGGCGCGTGGGAGGGAACAGGAGGGCCAGCCCCACCCCGTCGGTGATCAGACCGGGGGTGAGCAGCAGAGCGCCTCCCACCAGCACCGAGAGCCCATCCAGGATCTCCCGCCCAGGCACGCGCCCCTGCACCATCTCCCGCTGCATCGCGCGGAGCGTGCGGAGTCCCTCGGCCCGCGCCAGCGCCGCCCCGGCGACCCCTGTCCCGAGCACGAGTACCACCGTGGGGAGCAGGCCGATCGACTGTCCGAGCCGGAGCAGGATGAACAGCTCTGTCAGTGGGAGGACGACGAAGAGAAGCGCAAGGACAACGAGCATGGGCGCCTGCTACCCTTCCCCGTTCGCCCCGGTCCGGGGGCGCTCGCGGAGCGCGGCTGGGCGATCTGTCCGCCGCACCTTTCCCCAGGCCCCCGGTGCTGTTCTCTTCCCGATCATGGAGCAGACCTATTTTCGCAAGGGGTTCGGCCTCAAGGCCGAGGTGAAGGGCGTCGTCACAGCCGAGTACCACTCAGCGCTGGTCGAGCGCATCCGCTCGCGCGGCTACCAGGATACCTTCGGGGACGTGACGGTCCGCCTGGCCCAGGAGTTCGGCTTCTGCTACGGAGTGGATCGCGCAGTCGACTACGCATACGAAACCGTGCACAAGTTCCCGGATCGGCGGATCTACTTGGTCGGGGAGATCATCCACAATCCCCACGTGAACCGGCGCATGACCGAGATGGGGATCCGCTTCATCTACCCGGACGGGGACGGAACCTTCGATTTCTCCCACGTGACGGTGGACGACGTCGTGATCCTGCCCGCGTTCGGTGTCACCCTCCAGGACTTCCGCCGGCTGCGCGCGCTCAGCTGCATCCTGGTGGATACCACCTGCGGATCTGTGCTGCACGTCTGGAAGCGCGTGGACGAGTACTCGCGTGACGGCTTCACCGCACTCATCCACGGTAAGTACTACCATGAGGAGTCGCGCGCGACGGCCTCGCAGGTGACCAAGCACCCGAACGGGAAGTATGTGATCGTGCGGGACATGGGCGAGGCGATGCTGGTGTGCGACTACATCGCGCGGCGCCCCGGGCACATGAGCCGGGAAGCGCTGATCGACCACTTTCGCGCCAAGGCATCCGGGGGATTCGACCCCGACCGCGACCTGGAGCGGGTCGGCGTCGCCAACCAGACCACGATGCTCGCGAACGAGTCGCTCGCGATCGGTGTGCAGCTGCGGAGGTCGATGGTCGAGCGCGCGGGCGAGGAGTACGCGGCAGCGCACTACCGCTCCTTCGGAACGATATGCTCGGCCACGCAAGAGCGGCAGGACGCCGTGGTCAAGATGATGGAGGACCCGCCGGACCTGATGATCGTGATCGGCGGCTACAACTCCTCCAACACGAACCACCTGGCTCACATGTGCCGCCAGCATACCACCACGTATCACGTGGAGGACGCGTCGTGCATCGACGTCGAGTCGGGCGCGATCCGGCACAAGCCCGAGCTCGCGGCTGACGCCTCCGAGCGGGTAGATGTCGACTGGCTGCCGGAGGGTCCGTTCGCGCTCGGAATTACCGCGGGCGCGTCGACGCCGAACAACAAGATCGGCGAAACGCTGCTCCGGGTGGTGGGGGTCCGGGGGGTCCACGTGGAGCCCTTCGAGACCGTCCAGGTCTGACCGGCGGGCGCCCGCGCCGCCGATGAGGCGAGCTGGCGCTCAGATGTGGATCGGGCGACCTAGCGCGGCGAGCGCTCCCTCGGCGATCCCCTCCGAGAGCGTTGGGTGCGGGTGCATCGCCTTATCCATCTCCTCGACCGTCGACTCCAGGTGGCGCCCCA